>ENA-ORSC01002300-ORSC01002300.1-human-gut-metagenome-genome-assembly--contig:-NODE-2300-length-11675-cov-5.448537_pt1 | contig 11675 bp, 9 predicted proteins | sample MGYA00242178_ERZ509140 | MGnify/ENA primary metagenome ERZ509140 (study PRJEB26280, sample SAMEA2338681) | human gut metagenome | biome: human gut; feature: human-associated habitat; material: faeces... | reverse complement strand
ACGCGGAATATATTCGGGATGCCGCTTCCGGCGCGCTCACCGATATCGATCAGGTTGAACATCTTCAGCATCGTCCCGTTGCGGGGATCGGACACGCCGCCGCTCTTTGCCGCGTCGAGCTCAATGCGGAAGCTGCCGGGGTTGGACATGGTGATGCCGTCCCGCTTTTTGAGGATGACCAGCCCCTGCCTGCCATAATAATCCGCATTGACAAGGCAGTTGGCCAATGCCTCGCGGAGTGCCTGATGCACGGGCGTGTCGTCCACGCGGTTCCCGCCGTCCATCCGGAACGGCACCTTGATATCCTGGATCAGCCTGTTGTAAATGCGGAAATAGAAATCATACACATTGCCGCTCCAGTCGCCGGACGAGGAAATGACCCGGTCCGTCCAGCGGGTATCGGCATCATACTGCTCCTGATAATCGAGAAAATAGGCATTGAATTCCCGCACAATGTCGTATTCATTGCCAAACATGAGCAGGCCCGCAGAGGTCGGGTGCTTCTTTCCGTCGGAGCCGATGCCGACAGCGCCCAGCTTCAGGAGGAATTCCTCATCCTCCAATGACTCCCACACATGCCCGGGACGGGACAGGCGCATTCTCTGGCGATAGCTGCGGACGCTTTCCGGATGAAACACGCCCAGGTCCATCTCGTTCAGCACCAGCATATCCTGCGTCCGCACGGAAGCGTCCCGCACCATGGCCTGATATTCTTCCTTGGTGCAGCGGTAGTCGCCCTCTCCGTTACGGCGGTATGTGCAGAGCGGATTGCCGTCCACATACACTGGTTTATAGGAGCGTTCCGCACGGGGAACATTGATGACCACAATGTGGTCGCCATCCACCTCCTGGACAAATACATCCTTGGAGGACAGGACATTCACGCTGGTCTTATTGGGGTTATTGACGGTATCCCAGAACTCCTTAATGAGTCTGTCAGGGTCGGGCAGATCTACCGTGTGCAGGGATTTATCCGCCCATTCTTCCACGCCCAGTAGGATAATACCGCCGTGGGTATTGGCGAAGGCAGAGTAGGTTTCCCAAATGCTTTTGGGCAGACCGCCAAGGGCTTTCTTCGCCTCAATGCGGTTGTTCTCCCGATATTGCTCGATTTTGGAAAAGTCAATCATGATTTTCCTCCTTTACGAGCTCGATGATATCGCAGAAATCACAGTCCAGAACTTCGCAAATCTTCGTTAAGATTTCCGTACTGACATGCTGGTTCTTGCCCAGCTTGGCAAGGGCGGTCGTAGACATACCGGTAGCCAGACGCAGATCCTTCTTTTTCATGTTTTTATCGATCAGGAGCTTCCACAATTTATTATAGCAAACAGTCATTTTTCACCTCTGATTCTTCATATGCTCGAACAATTGATGCGGCCAAAAGTTTCGGCGTAAGCCATGAAGTTAATCCTTACATATCCATTGAACACGCTCGGAAAAGTACGTCGGATAGGCCGATAGGATATCCAAGATGTCATCTTTATGCGACTTTATAACACCTACGATGCTGTTAGCCTCGATTGAATCATGGCCTATTTCGTCTGCCAGAAGATTTGCAAGGAATCGGTCATTAAAGATTTTCTCGCATACCGAAACTGCGGTTTCTGTTTTGACTCCGTATTTCAATCTTCTTTGTAGAAGGAGCAAATTGGGCAATGGATTAACTAAGTCCTCGTCATTGATTTCGATGATATCCATGACGTTCCCCACAAAGAAACTTAATTCGTAAGAAATGAACTTGCTGCAGATATCTTCAAGATCCGCTATCGGCAAGGATGTACGCTCATGCATTTCAACAAATGAACAGCCTTCAAGCCACATTTGGCAAATATCCGCAAAGCAGTCTATTTCTTTCTTGAGCGTATGGGTTTCCTGGAAAAAAGATATTAGCATCTTAACCAGTTGTTCATCTGTATAATTCTGCTGGGTAAGGTGGTTTTCGGCTATCCACTTTTCAATTTGTAACGAAAGCTTAATGCCGACCATAGTTCTGGCGTAGTTCTTAATCTGTGATTGCTCAAGTTCACTTATCTTCGATGTGATGACATCAAAGATTCTTTCTAACAAGGCTTTTTCATTATCATTTGCCATGAAGTATGCCAGAGTTCCTTTGCAAATATCAGCCGCTACCGCCTGCTTATCAGCATCCTCACCGATTGAAAATACAAAACACAGGTGGTTTTCGATGGCCTCCACAATGCTTTTTCGTGCCATCATTGATTCCACAATGCTGTTGGCACTTTTTTGTGGATGTGCCTTGTGAAGAGCTGCAGTAAGTTTGCTGACACACTGTCCGAAACAATCTGTTTCAGCATAGTGGTCAATAATGTATTGAGCAACTTTGGCACCGATAACTCTGGTTTCATAGTCAATTCGGATGTCCTGAACAAGCGACAGGATTGAACTTCCACAAGGCTCCGCAGCGCTACTGTCAAACATCTTAATACAATCTTTCCATTTGTAATTGCCGCCATTTCTTCGGTTGTTCTTATTATCGAACAGCTGAGGGTCTGTAACGATAACACTTCCCTCGGTATACATTCCAGATCGCGCAGTTCGTCCCATCAAATTCTGAAGACTACGAATTTGCATACTGTTTCGTGCGACCATAAAACTGGTCATAAACAGATACTTTATTGGAATGTTTACTCCTTGTGCAAGAGTAGATGTACAGACAACCAGACGCACAGCTTTGTTTCTAAAGGCATACTCTACAGCAAGACGCAGTCCATTAGGCAAGTTAGAATAATGCGGGAGAACTCCTAAATGGCAGGCAATCGTATATGGATGCTGTTCCCCATAATAGTCGGACATCAACTGTGCCAGTCGACTCATTTCTTTGCCATCGCTGTTTCCTTTAATCTCAGCGAGGAGGCATCCCCGATCCCTTAATTCAATAATTCTGTTGATTGCAGTCAGCACGGTACTGGTTCGATTAGCAAAAATGGCAGCTCCACCATTTTTGCATAGCTTATTTGCGTAATATATCGCAATGTCTTTGGCATCTGTTAACTCTGGGAAATAGCGCTGCTTTTTCTCGCGGGGACGCTTTTGTAATGCAATAACCTCTATACTGCGGGGAACGTAAAAATCTTCCTGCGCTGAATCATCAGAATAATAGTGGATATCTTTTGTTTGCGAGGCAAACCCGATTGTTTTGGGTGTCGCTTTAATTTTGGAATCTGACGCTAAAACACCAGCTTCACCCAAGAGCCATTTTTGAATCTGCTCGGCATTAGAAAGTACCGCAGAAAGAAGAATGATTTGCTCTTTCCCTGATATGTGGCTCCGGATTTCAGAAATCAACAATTCGTAAATAGCCCCTCGACTTCCGTCATCAAACATGTGGCCTTCATCAAATATATACAAACCAATTTCATCCAGGAAATCAGCTTGATGATGAATAATATAACTGAGCTTCTCAGGGGTACAGATCAGTATTTTTGACTTGAAGGACAAGAACAACTCAAGGGAAAAGTCTTCCTCGAGAACATCAGAAAACTGGTTGACTAAAACCTCATCCCCGAATGCCGAAATCATATCATTTGCTATTTCGTTGCACAGAGCACGGAGCGGAGCAACTATTATTGCTGTGGTTGCTCTGCCTGAGGCAAAAGACGAGCGAATCACCAGCTCAATACTTTTAGTTTTTCCTACTCCAGTTGGCAACTGTACTATCGCGCTCTGACCCCTTAAAACTCCCTTTTCGCCAATAAGCTGTTGCGCAGGCCACAGCATTCTTGGCGCCTTGGGGCTTTTAAGGTAATCTGACCATAGGGACTGATCTAACTCAGAATACCTGGGCAGAAGGATCCACGATGACTTGGACAAGGCCACCATAACAATGGCACACAATATATCGACATAGTATATTTCCATCGGAGCGTCATTTTCATAAATCGCTTTTCTATACTCCGATAATAGGCTCCGTATTTCCTCTACCCCTTCTCCGGTGTTGTAATAGGCCAGCAATGAATGGCAGACTTTTTCTCCATTAGGAGTATCTACACTTATATGAAAGTCTCGATTCAGCAGAAGATACCCGAGTAAGTTACCCGTGATTTTTTGAGGCTCGTTGATTTCCGGATTTATCCGTACAAAAAATCAGAACATAAAACTTTTGCACTTCCAAAATCATCAGAGAGAAAATAAGCCGCAGCTCCAGACAGTAAAAAATCAGCATCATATTCCTCACGATCATTGGCCCCTACAGCCGCATCAAAGTATTGTGAAGCAGCCACCAAATGCGGTGAAAATTCTTCCATGTCAGCTACGTTGTTTTCGATGACACTTTCGGCATATCGAGAAAGTATGTAAACAACAGGATAGGATAGTTCATTCGAATTTAATGGAAACTTAGGATAATCCTTTTGCGGAATGTCATACTCTACAAGTTTTGCTTTGGCTTTTTGGTATTTGAGCATATAATTTGAAGTATTTGAGAAAATCATTTAGTACACCTTTCGAATACTTGATGTGTCAGGGACATCAAATCTGCTCCGTGGACATAAAAAACGGACTGATCTGTTTTCAGTTCCAAATCTGCTCCCATAATACCGACAATGACTTTCTTTTCGACAGCTGGCAAGCTTGAAATGGCAGCCCCTACAAAGGATGTTCTATAAGGGTATTCGGTTTTTTGTTGAAACCTTGCTACATCCGCTGCTTCTGTTGACTTTCCCATAAAGCGGAGCTTTTTTCGGTAGTAATTCAAAGTATGAGAAACTCTATCCTCGTCTTTTTTTGAATCGGTAACTGCATCTTTAATTACTTTACCGGCCTCATTTGAAGAAAGAAGCGCTTTTACCTCTATTGCCACAAGCTCATCGTTTTTATGCGGGGCTTTTCCCTCAGCGAAGAACCTGTATGCAATTATATCTGTGCCATGCTCAGATTCATTTTTACCGGAACGGTTGTGCTGCTTACACCGTGGAACTTCATAGTTCAGGATGAATTCAAATAAATCCGCAAACAGAATTTCGCTAATATCATTTGACCGTGCCGTCGGTCCAAATGGTTCTCCTTTTTGCGGGATAATATATTGGCGCAAGTATTCCTCTACCGTCAACTTGTTCAACGCGGCATCTTCTTCCAATTCCCCATCTGGAACATACTGCTTTCTAATGTGAAGTGCCCAGTCATCGAGGATAGCGTCATCTCTGACATAGGATAGCCTGTAACAGTTCAATGGCTGCTGGTCTTCAAAAACCACTCCGTCCTCTCGAACAATCCAATTTACATATTGAGGTCTATCCATACTAAGCATCCTCTCGTTATTTTCCTGGCATACGATGGCACTCGTCTAAATACTTATGTGCAAACGATATTAACGTAAGTATATCAAGTACCTTCGTTTCATCAGTCTTCCAATTAACTTTGGGTGTGTGCGCTGCTGGATTTCTAACCAAGTGGAAGATTGCCTCAAGTAGCTCCTTCAAGCCTGTAAATTCACTGCGCTCGCTATCTGTTTTCATTGCGTTGAAGAAGATATAAGGATCGTTCTTGGACAACGCAGTTTGAAAAAGTGTTCCACCATCTGTAGTCAAGCCGGAAATCTGCCGGACACGTTCAGCCAATCCTTTTGACGCTTCAAACACAGCATCATAATAGTCTGCTCTCAAATAGTCTTCAACACAGTACTTCTGTACCTCAGAATGTATGGCACGGTCATATAGAGCTTTTTTCAAGTGGTTGACTCGCTGGTCAACTTCAGAAAGTGTTTCAGCTTGCGAAACCGCTACCAATCGCCCACTTTGGTCAATCGATAACCCGGCAAAGAGAAGGACTTTGTTTGTTTCCTCGAATAAGTACCTGTATTTTTGCCTGCTATCAGCACTCGTGTATGCGGCAGGATTCAGCACTGCCTGCAAAAACGAAAAGACCTTACTAAACGATTGGCTCTTGTTTATCTCCGCTACCAGACAATTGTAAAGCCAGTCTCTTTTGTTTAAGCCTATGGTATATCCCAACTGATTACGGGAGGAGCCGTCATCAACAGAACAAATTCTGCATTGACCCAAAAGTGTTGTTAATTCGCTTTTAGTCAATCCTTCAGACGTATGAGCCACGATACCGCAGAGGGATTTCAATTGCTGCTGATCTAATTTCTGAATAATTTGACTCATATGGACACCTCATACACTGAGTTTACTCTAACACAAGATAATCTTAGCACAGGAAGATTAGTTTGTCTATTGAAAATCCATTATTTAGATTTGCAATGTCCTTTCCAGACGAGAGATTTTGAATTATAAACTGGCAAAGGATAACCGCAGGAATGCTTTTTTGCTCTCCTGCGGTTATTTCATTGTTTATGCGGCGCAATTTTTGAGGTCAGCCCATGATGCCGATTTTGTTGCCGTTCTCGTACATATCCTCGGCATACTCGACATGATTGGGGCCTTCGCTTTGTATCCAGCCAAAGCCGGGGACATAGACCATATCCGCCAGTTCGTTATCGTTAGCTATTGGCTCCGGTGCCGATTCAGACTGCGTAGGATGTACCGGAGCGGGTTCTGTCTGCATAGGAGGTGCAGTTTTTTGTTCCGCTTCGAATTGCTTTTCTATTTCCGGTGCAGGGATGGGCAACTCCTTGGCGGCCACTTCCGGGGCTGATTCAGCTTCCGGCATTCCCGACTCTTGCTTTTCTGTGATTGCTGGCAATATTAGTTCTTCCGGCTCCGAAAGTGTCGGCCGTGGAGTGGTCACGTTGGCCGTTTCGCTCGGCGTGGGTGGTTTCTCGACCTTTTCGGTCTGTGGCCACACGGCGGCACACAGGGCGAGACAGGCGGTGATTGCAGTAGTAACGATGAATCTCCTTTTCATTTTGTTTCCTCCTCTTTGGATGTAAAATGATTGAGTTCTGAGGACAACTCACCTTTTGCGGAATAGCTATCAGAATTTCAGAAGAGTATCCAAAACATTTGCCGCCTGCTGAAGCTCGCCCTGAGTGGCTTCGTTTGGTATATCTTCATCCTTTTGCACCTTGTGCGGCAGATAAGGTTCATAGTCCTGCCGGGTTATCGATGGCCGGTAATGTCCCAACATCCGCGCCAGTTCCTTGGTTTCCATGCCGTTCCGCAGAGATAGAACGGCGCAGGTGTGCCGGAGATCTGTGAATCGGATATGGTCAAGCCCCGCTTCCTTGATGATCTCGTTATGCATCCGGCGTACCATCTGCGGTGAGTATGGCCTCTGCGTGGCCGGATGCATGAACATCAGCGGACTGTTTGGATGCTTGGTGTGTTCCATGATCAGGAGGTCGACCATCTCCGATGCCAAGGTTATTGTTCTCGTTTCCAAGCCATATTCGATCAGTTCCCGCCGCTCTACAGAGCGCTGCTCCGATATGGTCAGCGTCCTATCTTTTACATTGAGGTCGCTCCATTTCAGGGCGATTAGCTCGCCTTGGCGTAGGCCTGTCGTCAGCGCCAGCATGAACATGGGGAGGTAGCCCAATCGCTCGGCGGCGTCCAGATAGTCCTCCATTTCCAGAGGCGTCATGATATTCGCTTTCACCGTTGTGGACTTGCGGTAGCGGAATGCCTTGGCGGGATTCTCTGTCAGGAGACCATCCCGTATGGCTTGATCCAAGCATTGCTGCAGCAGGCGGTGGATGTGCCGCATGGTTTCTTCCCCCAAGCCAGAGCTGCCGGGTCGATGATTGCCGAAGCGCCGCCGTTCCTCCAGAAATTCTCCGACCATCTCCGATGTCAATTCGGAGAGCGGTATATCTCCCAAGCTGGGGAGAATATGGTTCTTGAATACATAGTTGTGTGCCGCATAGGTAGTCGGTCTGCTCTGATGCTTATCATAGGTTTCCTGCCAGAAGAGGATGTATTCCCGGAGCGTCATATTCCCACCTCCATGCACTGGCGCTGCAGATCCCGAAAAGCCACCCACGGGAGCCGTGCCCGTTTCAATATCTTTTTGTGTATGTAGTAGAACTCGTGTAGCTTATACGGTGCTCCGGTTTTGGGATTGAGGAATACATACGGCAAGTCCGTTTCCGGTATCTGCTTCAGAAGGCGTTCTGCTTTGGCGTTAAGCTTCAGCAGGCGCTGACCCTTGAGGATGTACCTGTAGCGGACATAAAAATCAGCCCACGACAAGGAGATCAGTTCACATTGCCGCAGGCCGCTTGATAGTCCTGTATAGATGATGGGGAGTACGCCGAGTTGCTCTGCTGCGCTCAGGTAACGCTGGAGCTGCCCCAAGCGCAGAGGGGCTGCTTTGTATTCCTCTGCCTTTGATTCCTGGCAGAGCCGCACCGGGTTGTATGGAATAAACTGTTCCCGTGCTGCTTCGTCCATACACCGCCGCAGAAGCAGGTGGACGCACCACACACTTCTGGCACTGAGTCCCCGGTTCTGCAGGCTGTCGTAGAAATCGGTGATTGTCTGCTTTGTCAGGTCAGAGAGCGCCACACTTCCGATGCTGGGGAGGATGTGGCTGTAAATCAGATTGCGGTACCCGCCCTCGGTGTTGCCGTTCCGCTTTTGTCGGTTGACGGTGAACCAGTAGTCGCACCATTGCCCGACCGTCAGATTGTTTTCTTTCTGCATATCGTCGCCTCCTTTTGGCAAACGAACAATATCACAGAAAGCAGGAAATAGCTACTGAAAAGAACGGCATATCTTCAGGAAAACTACCGTTCCGAATAACGCCGACATTATTCGGAATAATATAGTTGATTTTGTTCGGAGCAGCGGTTATAATATTCTTGACGAACTGCAATGGAGGTGTTCCAATATGACGATCAAAGAAGCGGCTGCCGCTTGGGGGATCACCGAACGGCGGGTCAATGCGCTTTGCAAAGCCGGACGCATTTCCGGCGCGTATAAGGAGGGCAGGCAGTGGTTTATCCCGGACAGCGCTCAAAAGCCGATGGATAAGCGTGGTCATCGGAGTGAGGTAAAGCCCGCAGCATCATCTGCGCGCAAGCCGTTGCCCATTGGCGTATCTGATTACCGGGACGCCTGCAAAAACTACTACTATGTGGACAAGACCTTAATGATCAAGGAGTTTCTGGACGAGCGCCCCAAAGTATCCCTATTTACCCGCCCCAGACGCTTTGGCAAAACGTTGAACATGGATATGCTCCGCACTTTCTTCGAAAAGACGACCGAGGACACTTCCGTTTACTTCAGAGATAAGAAAATCTGGTCCTGCGGAGGATCCTATCTTGCCCACCATAGAAAGTACCCTGTGATCTTCCTGTCCTTTAAGGATGTTAAATACACCTCTTGGGAAGAAACCTATCAGACACTCCAAAAGCTGATCGCACAGGAATTCCGCCGCCACGACGAGTTGGCATCCAGCTCCGCGCTTAGTGATTACGAAAAAGAGGAATATTCCCTTCTTGCAACAGAAGCTGCTGACGAAGTGGAATATCAAATGTCCCTGCGGACACTGACGCTGCTCCTCCATAAGCACCACAATGTCGCACCTATCGTCATCATTGACGAATATGATACTCCCATTCAGCAGGGCCATGTGAGCGGCTTCTACGACACGATCATCGGGTTCATGCGAAACCTGTTCTCCGGTGGTCTGAAGGACAATCCGCATCTGAGCTATGGTTTCCTGACCGGCATCCTGCGTGTTGCCAAGGAAAGTATCTTCAGCGGCCTGAACAACCTGAAGATCAACTCGATTTTAGACGAGCGCTACAGTGAATATTTCGGCTTCACTTCAAGCGAAGTACACGAGATGGCAGACTACTATCATGCTTCTGATAAATATCAGGAGCTCTGCGACTGGTATGATGGTTACCTTTTCGGCAATACCGAGATTTTTAATCCCTGGTCTGTCATTGGATACTTCAATAATAACTGCCGTCCCAAAGCATTCTGGCAGTCCACCGGAAGCAATGACATCATCCGTGAGGTGCTGGCTTCTGCAACGCCGGATATTATGGAGCGTCTGGAGCTGTTGATGAAGGGCGAATCCTTCGTTACGCACATTGACACTGGCGTCATTTATCCGCAGATCCAGAATGATCCGTCCTCTGTTTACAGCTTCCTGCTGGTGGCAGGTTATTTGAAGGCTGTGAGCTGCGACCAGTCTTACGGCGAGGATTATATGTGCGAAGTGGCTCTGCCCAACAAAGAGATTTCTTTCGTCTACAGCAAGGAGATCCTCTCTCAGCTTGAGAATATTATTCCTCGTTCCGTTGCTATTTCTATTCAGGAAGCTATCTACAAGGTAGATAGCGACTCACTGCAAAAAACCTTGGAGAAGTTTCTGCTCCAAACAATAAGTTTCCACGATGCTGCCGACGAAACATTTTACCATGGTCTGATATTGGGTATGTGCGCTGTGATGGACAACAGCTATCGCATTACCTCCAATCGCGAAGCTGGTGATGGACGATTTGATATTCAGATGCTTCCTTTGAATAAGCGGCTTCCTGGTATTCTGATTGAATTAAAGGCTGGAAAAGACCGCTCTGAAGCACAGCTTGAAGACCTTGCTAATGTTGCCTTGCAACAGATTAACGACCGTGCATACAGCGTTGATTTGCAGGCAATGAATGTTACGTCAATTATAAAAATCGGCATTGCATTCTCTGGTAAAAGAACACGCATTGCTGCTGAAAGGCAAAACATCGAATAAATATCTTCGCTCAGCAGGCTGGCTATCATCCAAGTCAGCCTGCTGTTTCTTTGTCGTCGGGTTTATTTCCTTGTTTATGCGGCGCAATTTCTGAGCTGTTCTTTGCGATAGGCCCGTCTGATGCCGGGGCAAATCTGGTCGGAAGCTCTTTTAATATACAGAATTTCATCCCACACAAATCCCAAAAGCCGAGAGCGGTGCCTGAAACAAACAGAGCAAAAGAGTTCCAAAGAGGAACTGTTGGAGTGACGGAAAGCACCAAAGAGGGGGCAAGAGTCCTCGCTGAAGGTTCAGACATAGGTTTGGGACCAGGAGACCGTGCGTTCGAGCCGCACTACTCGGACCAAAAGCCCTCTGAAATCATTGATTTCAGAGGGCTTTTTCTTATTCTTTGTCTGTTGCGGCGCAGGATTTGAGCGGACACATCATACAAACATCTCGCTACCGACTAACCACCAGCATCGATACATTTTGGTTTGTTTACTGCTGTAGACTGCGTACGGAACTGGCAATGCGCTTCTCTCTGCCGTCTGCCGTTGTGTAGTATCTCTGCAAAACACCATATAGCAAGTAAGTTAAATCATCGTCGGTCTCAATCTTAAATGAATCGTCGTCATTTATGATGGAAGGATAGTAGTCTCTGATAGACTGCAAAACCGCTGTCTTAGGGCTTGAAATCGGTCATTCTCGGCTTCTCCGCCGTGGCCGGGGCAGTTTCCTGCCCCGGCTCTGAAGCGTCCTCCTGTGGCGCTGCCTTGCCGATGCCGCGGTCAATATTTTCGGCGGCTGCCCGCTGCATATCATCGGTAATGTGGGTGTAGATGTCCAGCGTGGTGGCCGCCGACACATGCCCCAGCATGGCGGAGAGTGTTTTCACATCCATGCCGTTTTCCAGCGCCAGCGTTGCGAAGGTATGACGCAGATCATGAAATCGAACATGCTTGCACCCTGCGTGCTCCAAGATGAGCTGCAGTCTGCGGCGCACCACGCCAGGTGTGATGGGGCAGTCCTCCTTCACCGGGGACGGGAACATCCAGCGAGAGTCTACCGTCTTT
>ENA-ORSC01002280-ORSC01002280.1-human-gut-metagenome-genome-assembly--contig:-NODE-2280-length-11753-cov-11.180715_pt1 | contig 11753 bp, 8 predicted proteins | sample MGYA00242178_ERZ509140 | MGnify/ENA primary metagenome ERZ509140 (study PRJEB26280, sample SAMEA2338681) | human gut metagenome | biome: human gut; feature: human-associated habitat; material: faeces... | reverse complement strand
CCATATCCATGCCGTAGCGGCGGCAGGTCTGATAGTCGTCCGCGCCGAAGCCTGGGGCGGTATGGACGCAGCCCGTGCCGGAGTCCATGGTGACGTAGTCGGCCAGGACAAGGCGGGAGGTCTTCGGCAGGAACGGATGGTTGGCCAGCATGTTCTCAAAGAACGCGCCCTCGTGGCGGGAAACGACGGTATAATCCTCCACGCCGCCGACCTTCATGACCTTCTCCATGAGCGCTTCGGCGACGAGATACTGCTCGCCGTTCTGGTTGTTGCGGACGATGACATAGCTTTCGACCGGGTTCAGCGCGATGGCGAGGTTGCCGGGCAGCGTCCAGATCGTGGTCGTCCAGATGACGAACGAGAGGTTCTTCTTCTCCTCGTCCGTGAGCTTGCCCTGATCGTCGTGCAGGGGGAACTTGACATAGACCGTGGTGCAGGGATCGTCCTGATATTCGATCTCGGCCTCAGCCAGCGCCGTCTCGTCGTGATAGCACCAGTAGACGGGCTTCAGGCCCTTATAGATGTAGCCCTTTTTGTACATTGCACCGAAGACCTTGACCTCTTCCGCCTCAAAGCTGGGGGCCATGGTCTTATACGGATGCTCCCAGTCGGCCACGACGCCGAGGCGCTTGAAGCCCTCCATCTGGACATCAATATAATGCTGCGCAAAGTCATGGCAGGCGGAACGGAACTCCGGAATGGGCATGGCCTTGTGGTTCAGCTTGTTCTGCTTGATGATGGCGGACTCAATGGGCATGCCGTGGTTATCCCAGCCGGGGATATACGGGGTATAATACCCGCGCATGGCCGCTGAACGGATCATGAAGTCCTTGATGCACTTGTTGAGTGCGTGGCCCATGTGCAGCGAGCCGTTGGAGAACGGAGGGCCGTCGTGCAGGGCAAAGAGAGGCTTGCCCTCATTTTTTTTGAGCAGTTCGTTGTAAAGGTCGAGTTCCTGCCAGTTTTTCAGCATATCCGGTTCGCGCATCGGAAGACCGCCGCGCATCGGAAAGCCCGACTTGTTCATGTTGAGCGTCTGTTTGTATTCCATAATTCCTCCTGCAAAAACAAAGCGCCCCGAGCCTTGGCTCAGGGCGATAAATGACCGCGGTACCACCTGAATTCCCGCAAAAATCTGCGGGCACTCGCCTTCTGTAACGGGAAGTCCCGTCCGGGCTTACTCTTCGTTCAGCCCGGCTGCTCCAAGGGGATATTCGGGGGCTCTTTGCCGCTGCCTTACACCGGCCGGCAGCTCTCTTTGCGCGTCAAAACCCCGTACTTGTCCTTTTCATCGCATATATCAGTTATAGTTTACCCATTTATCGTCCCCTTGTCAAGAAAAACCCCGGCAGAAATTCAAAAAATGTTTAAAACTGAACGCCTCTGCCGCGATTGCAAACCGCGTGCTCATGTGGTATGCTTAGGGGACACCAACAATATGGGAGGCAATGACACACATGGACGATAAGACCAACCTGACGCCGGAGCAGGACGAAGTGCAGACCGGCGAGGAAGTTTCCTTTACCATCTCCGGCGAGGATGCCGCTGCGCAGGAAGCGCTGAACGCAAAAAAAACCGCAAAGAAAAAATCTCCGCTGCCGTGGATCATCGGCGGCGCAGCCGTTGTGGTCGCCGCAGCGCTCGTGCTGATCCTCACGCTGAAGCCGAAAACGGTCAGCCCGGATGCAGAGCAGCCCGGCGATGCGACGATCTCCGAGCCTGCCGATACCCCTGACGGCACTGACAATACTCAGCCCGACGATCAGACCCCTGCGGAGGACGGCCAGACCGGCGAACAGACGGACGGCGAAGAAACCGAGCCCGCAGGCAACGGTATAAGCTACACCGTAGAGGCAGATGCGCTGACTGAGGACGTTCTGAACCGTGAGATCGCTGTCTGCGGCGACGATCATCTGACGAACCGCGAGCTTCCGTATTACTACTGGCAGCAGTACTACACGCTTATGAACAACTACGGCAGCTACGCCTCGTATTTCATTGACACCAGCACGCCGTTTGACCAGCAGATGTGCCTGTTTGACGACACGCTCACCTGGCAGCAGTATTTCCTGCAGGGCGCGATCACGAACTACGAAAACGTCACCGCCATCTGGCTGGAGGCCCGGCTTGCAGGCTTCCAGCTGAGTCAGGAGGATCAGGACTACCTCGACGATCTTGACAACCAGATCACCGTGGCCGCCGCAAGCTACAGCTACGGCAGCGCGGATGAATATCTCCAGATGGCCTATGGCCCGGCAGCTACGCTGTCGTCGTATCACGACTTTGTCGAGCGGCAGATCACGGCCTCATCCTATCTGCAGGTGCTCGTCGATGCGAAGACCTACACCGAGGACGATATCAGCAAATACTATGATGACAACGCCGAGTCTTACGCCGGAAACGGCATTGAGAAATCCGATGTGAAGATGGTGAATGTGCGCCATATCCTCATCCAGCCCGAGGGCAAGAACGACGACGGCACCTACACCGACGAAGCATGGGCTGCGGCCGAGAAGAAGGCCAATGATCTGCTGACCGAGTGGAAAAACGGGGAACACACGGAAGAGTCCTTTGCATTCATGGCTGCGGAAAACTCTGCCGATCCCGGCAGCGCAGAAAACGGCGGCCTGTATGAGGATGTTTATCCCGGCCAGATGGTCGATGCGTTTGACGCATGGTGCTTCGACGCATCCCGTCAGCCCGGCGACACCGGCATCGTCAAGACCGATTACGGCTATCACATCATGTACTTCTCCTCCACGAGCGAGCATGCGTACTGGTATGTCCGCGCGGAGGACGATTATCTGAACGAACTCTCCGTAAGCGTTCTGCAGGAGGTTTCGGCAAAGTTCGAGGCCGAAGAAACCGAACAGAACGCAGCCATCGTTGACGTCATGCAGCAGAACTGACAAGCTGCCGGGAGGAACCCCACGCATGAAACGCTTACTGTTTTTCATCAATCCGAACGCAGGCCACGCCGAGATCCGTTCCTCGCTCATGGAGGTACTGGCAATCTTCTGCAAGGGCGGCTATGAGCCGACCGTGCACATGACGACCGGCCCGCGGGATATCACCCGGCAGATCGCCGCACGCGGAACGCAGTACGATCTGATCGTCTGCACCGGCGGCGACGGAACACTCAACGAGGCTGTCTCCGGCCTTATGGAATTGCCGTATGAAAAACGCCCTCCGCTGGGCTACATCCCCGGCGGCACAGTCAACGACGTGGCCTCCACGCTGGGTCTTTCCAAAGATCCCATCCGCGCCGCACAGGAGATCGTGGCAGGCAGACTCTACCCGCTGGACATTGGCTCGTTCGGCCCGGACCGGTTTTTTACCTACGTCGCCGCCTTCGGCATCTTTACGGACGTGCCGTATGAAACGCCGCAGGAGGACAAGCGCATCTGGGGCAGGCTTGCGTACATTATGAACGGCGCAGGCGCGCTTGGGCGGCTGAAGCCGACGCATGTGCGCGTCTATTATGAAGACCGGATGGAAGAGGCCGACGTACTCGTCGGGCTTGTGACCAGCACGACCTCCGTCGGCGGCTTCAAGGCCACGAAGGATCTCGGCATCTCGCTCAACGACGGGCTGTATGAAATGATTCTCGTGCGCGCGACAAAAACGCTCGCAGAGTTCAATCTGGCCGCGACGCGTGCGCTGCGGCTGGATTTTGAGAACGATTCATTCATCTCCGCGCAGACCGGCGCGCTGCGCTTTGAGTTCGACGAGCCGGTTTCGTGGACAGTTGACGGCGAATTCGGCGGCAGCGTCACCGAGGTTGAAATTCACAACGAGCACCGCGCGATCGACATCGTGGTTCCGTAGGGGAGGCAGCAAAATGAAGCTTCGATTTGCAGACGAGCATGACGCATCTGCCTGTCTCGCCATTTACGCACAGTATATCGATACGTCCATCACCTTTGAGACAGCGCTGCCGTCCGAGGCGGAATTCGCCGGACGCATCCGCAGCTACGGCGCGGTTTATCCATGGCTGGTTGCGGACGAGGACGGAAAAATCCTCGCCTACGCCTACGCCCACCGCGCGCAGGAGCGTGCAGCCTATGACTGGAACGCAGAACTTTCCGTCTACGTCTCCAAGGACGCAGCGGGAATGGGCCTCGGCACAAAACTCTACCGGGCGCTTCTGGACCTGCTCAGAAAACAGGGCGTCCGCACAGCCTACGGCGTCGTAACCATGCCGAACGACGCAAGCGCCGCCCTGCACCGGAAGCTTGGCTTTCAGCTGCTGGGAACATACCACAACACCGGCTATAAAAACGGCCGCTGGCGCGACGTAGTCTGGTTTGAAAAGCACATCGGCTCATTTGACGGCGTGCCGGAGCCGCTGCGCCCCATCGGCCAGATCGCAGACCGCGAAGCGGTTCTGCAGCCATACAGCAGCGCCGGCTGAGCGGATTTTGTACACAGTACATTGTACATTTGGGAGCACGCTGCCCCTGCCCCATCCCCTCCGCCATTTGCTGCCGCAAATGCCGCCTCCCCTTACCGCGCAGAGCGCGGCAAGGGGAGGCTTTTTTGCATATCTGCACACACTTTGCCGTTCTGCCCCTACCAAGCCTTCGGCGAATTCGTACAGCCCCGCAAATTTCTCTTGACAATCCGTAAATATGCGCTAATATATAGATATCCGATATATAGATCATCTATCTATTAAAGGAGGTTCGCTATGGAATTCGACAAAACCCTGCTGGCCGGGAGCACGGGGATGCTGCTTTTGAAGCTGCTCGAGCAGGAGGACATGTACGGCTATCAGATGATCGAGACGCTGCGCAGCCGGTCGGAGCACGCGTTCGACCTCAAGGCCGGGACGCTCTATCCCCTTCTGCACGCGCTTGAGCAGAAGGGCTATATCACCGCACGGGACGAGCCCTCCGCCGCGGGCCGTCCGCGGCGGTATTACCATCTGACGGACGCGGGGCGCAAACGGCTTCAAGAGAAAGAGACGGAGTGGAACGCCTATACGCGGGCAGTCGGCAAGGTGTTGAAGGGAGGCGCTTACGGTGGCTGAACGGATCGAACGGTATCTGGAGACTGCCGGGGCGCAGGTGCGCTGGAAACGCGTGCGTCCGGCGCTGGAGCGCGAACTGCGGACACATCTGGAAGAGCAGACCGAGGCGTATCTGGCCGAGGGCATGACCGAGGATGCGGCGGAGGCCGAGGCCGTCCGGCAGATGGGCGACGCGGAGACTGTCGGCCTTGCGCTCGACGCGGTGCACCGGCCAAAGCGGCAGACGGCGATCTTACTCTTTGCCGGGCTTGCTATCGTGCTTGGGATGTACCTGCGCGCCGAATGGATCGGCTCTTCGTATGCCTTCGCGCTTGCGTCCGGGCTTCTGGCCTGTGGTGCGCTGCTTGGCGGGTATTATCTGGATTACCGCTGCCTGAGCCGGTACGCGTGGTACATCTATGGCGCAGTGCTTGTGCTCGGCGCGGTCTGCGTGTATCAGACGACGTTCATGGGCCCCGGTGCACCTCGTATGCTCGGGATCACGGTGGGCGACACGAGCGAGTATGCCGCGCTGCTGTATCCGGCGGCGTATGCGCTGGTCGTGTACGCGCTGCAAGGGAAAAAGGGCGGCTTCTGGCTGTCGCTGGCAGCGGTGGCGCCGTTTGCGCTCCCGTTCCTATGGGATCGATACGTCGGAATTTTGCCCCAGCTTCTGTTTGCCGTGTGCGCGGCAGCTGTTCTGCTGAGTGCGATCCGTGCGGGGCTGTTTCAGGTGAAAAAGAATTGCGCGCGGGCGCTCGTGTGGGCGCTGCTGGTGCTTGCAGTTATGGGGATTTTCTATCAGGACGCACAGCGGTACCAGAATTTTTCCGACTGGTATTTCAGCCCCGCCAGTCTGCGGGAGTGGCGGGAGATTTTGAGGGAATATTGGAAAAATTCCTCCACGGCTTCCGCTCTGCTGACGCGCGGCACTTTGGCGGAAGCAAACCGGCTTGGCACACTGTCCGGCGCACCTGCATGGGTGTGGCTCGCAATGCTGTATGCGCCGCAGGCGGTGCTGCTCGTGATGTTGCTCCTGCGGACGGCGAAGCTGCAAAATCCGCTTGGGCGGATGCTGTGCATCCCAACGGGCATGATTCTTTCCATGCAGCTGACGCTGGGCCTTTTGTATCAGACTGGGATCTTCCCGCTGTCCGCGCCGCTGCCGTTCATCTCGGGAAATTTGTATACCGTCATGGACGCGGCTCTTCTGGGTCTGGCCCTGTCCACCCTGCGCCAATCCGCCTGCCCGGAATCGGAACTATGCCGCGCACGGCCTGATCCGGCTGTCTGAAGAAAGCAGCTGCCTGTTCGTAGGGGCCGATGCGGGCAGCGGCCCCTACAGCGGAATACACCTTTGCGGCAGATTGAGAAAAGGGACCGACAGCCTTGTCGGTCCCTTTTCTTCGTGCGTTTTTTATGCGTCAGCCCGCGATCAATCCCTGGACGACCTTTGCGGCCAGCAGGATGAGGACGATGATGATGGCGGGCTTTACGATCTTGGAGCCATTTTTAATGGCGAGTCCCGCGCCGATGAAATGGCCCAAAATGCTCGACACCGTGCCGATCAGGCCGAGGACGAGGAAGACCTTGCCGCTTAAAAGGCTGGTCAGGAGCGAGGCGATATTGGAGGACAAATTCACGAGTTTAACGTTGCCGCCCGCTGTGCGCACGTCAAGTTTGCCGAGATTGCAGAAAATGAGCAGCAGGAACGTGCCTGTCCCGGGGCCGTAGAACCCGTCGTATGCGCCGACGACGAGCGCTGCCAGATAGACGATAGCCATCTGCTTTTTTGGCTCGATATCGCCGCGTTCCTCCGGCAGCTGACGCTGCCGCAGCACGACGAAGGCCACGACCGGCAGCACGATCAGCAGCAGGTACTGTAAGTACACCTCGGAGATCATCAGCTGTAATTTTGTTCCGAAAAACGAGCCGATCAGCGCCAGAACGATGGACGGAATGCCAAGCTTCCAGTCAACATAGCCGTTTTTGATATACCGGCCAGTAGAAAACGCGGTGCCGATGGAGGAGGAGAACTTGTTCGTGCCCAGCGCAAAGTGCATGGGAAGTCCCGCCAGCAGATAGGTCGGCACGGAAATAATACCGCCGCCGCCCGCGATGGCGTCCATGAACGACGCAAAAAAGACGCCGATCACGACAATCACGACCATCTGTACCGTTAAATCCTGCACGCCCATTTAAATCTCTCCCTTGATTGCAAGTTCCAGCATATCGGCCACACCGCCATCTTCGTTCGTCGGCGCGATCAGATCTGCTTTCTGCTTGAGTGCTTCTTCCCCGTTTCCCATTGCAACGCCGACGCCTGCAAAGTCGAGCATGGCCGCATCGTTGCCGCTGTCGCCGATGGCCATGACCTGCTTGGGCGGAACGCCGAGTTTTTTGCACAGCGCCCCAAGCGCGATGCCCTTGCTGGTGTTCGGATTCATAACCTCCAGATCAACATAGCCCGCGCCGGTCACGAAATACGGAAGCTGCGTCAGATCAGCCATCGCCTTTTCGCACTCTTCCCGGCTGGAGAACGGCACATAGAGTTTTTCCACGGGCCTGTTCCATCCGGCGACCATGGCGTCCAGATCATCGACAAATTCGTGCGACCGTTCAAACAGCCAGCGGAAGTCGGCAGGATAATAGCGTTCAAACTGCGCCATCTGCTGCTTGGCATTATACACAATACCGCCGGAGAAGAAATTGACAAGCCCGTCGTACCGGCGCACATGGGAATAGATCAGCCGCGCATCATCCGGGGACAGCGGGCAGTGATAGAGCGTTTCACCGGTTTTCAGATCCTGCGCGATCGCGCCCGTCTGCGTGACAGCGTAGCGGATCTGCGGAAGCGCATCTAAAATATACCAACACTCTCCCGGCGCGCGGCCGGTGCACAAAACAAGCTGGATGCCGTGTTCCAGCGCACGCTGCGCCGCGGCCTGCACCCGCGGCAGAACACGCTGGTCGGCAGTGACGAGCGTACCGTCAACATCGACGGCCACAAGACGGATAGCCATATGCAAAGTACCTCGATACCATAAAAATCAAACTCATTTTACCAGTCCCGTCCGGGTAAATCAAGCCGCCGAAATTCACAATTTCTTCTTTTTTTACCGGTCTGTATGTGCTATAATTGCACTTTAGAATACGAAAACCGCCGCAGCGCGCACCGCGCGGCGCAGAAAGGGTTTTTACCATGGGACTGTTTACGAAACTATTCGGCACCCGCTCGGAGCGCGAGGTCAAAAAACTCGAACCGCAGGTCGAGGCCGTCATGGCGCTTGAGGAGCCGTATAAAAAGCTGACTGACCAGGAACTTCGCGCAAAGACGCAGGAATTCAAGGATCGCTACGCATCCGGTGAGACGCTCGACGCGCTGCTGCCGGAGGCGTTCGCCGTCTGCCGCGAGGCAGCTGACCGCGTGCTCGGCATGCGTCCGTACCGGGTGCAGGTCGTGGGCGGCATCGTGCTGCACCAGGGCCGCATCGCCGAAATGAAGACCGGCGAAGGCAAGACGCTCGTCGCAATCCTGCCTGCATACTTGAATGCGCTGGCCGGAAGGGGCGTGCACATCGTCACGGTCAACGATTATCTCGCCAAGCGCGACTCGGAGTGGATGGGCAAGGTCTACCGCTTCTTAGGGCTCTCTGTCGGCCTCATCGTCCACGATCTGACCGGTGAGCAGCGCCGCGCAGCCTATGCCGCCGATATCACCTACGGCACAAATAACGAGTTGGGCTTCGATTATCTGCGCGACAATATGGCGATTTACAAACAGGAGATGGTGCAGCGCGGTCACGCGTTCGCCATCGTTGATGAGGTTGACTCCATCCTCATTGACGAAGCGCGCACACCGCTCATCATTTCCGGCAAAGGCGAGGAATCGTCCAAGCTGTATGAAATGGCGGATTATTTCGTCTCCCGCCTGAAAAAGCAGGTCTTCTCCACGACGGACAACAAGGAACTGCAGGATCAGTATGACTGCGATTACATTGTCGATGAAAAAGACCGCTCCGTGTCGCTCACGCAGAAGGGCATTGAAAAGGCCGAGCAGTTCTTCAATGTAGAAAATCTGGCCGACCCAGAAAACGCCACGCTCTCGCACCACATCAATCAGGCCATGAAGGCAAGGGGCCTCATGAAGCGTGATATCGACTACGTTGTCAAGGACGGCGAGGTCATCATCGTCGATGAATTCACCGGCCGACTCATGTACGGCCGCCGTTATAACGAGGGTCTGCATCAGGCCATCGAGGCCAAGGAGGGCGTCAAGGTTGCAAGCGAAAACAAGACGCTCGCCACCATCACATTCCAGAACTTCTTCCGTCTGTACGACAAGCTTTCCGGCATGACCGGCACAGCGCTGACCGAGGAGGAGGAATTCTCCGGCATTTACAATCTCGACGTTGTCGAGATCCCGACGAATAAACCGGTCATCCGTATCGACGACCCCGATGTTGTTTATAAGACCGAGGCAGGCAAATACCGTGCCGTCATCGCGCAGATCAAGGAATGCCATGCCAAGGGCCAGCCGGTTCTGGTCGGCACGATCTCCATTGAAAAATCGGAACTTCTGTCGCAGATGCTCAAGCGCGAGGGTATCCCGCACAACGTCCTGAACGCCAAGCACCATGAAAAAGAAGCCGAGATCGTCGCGCAGGCGGGCCATCTGGGCGCCGTGACCATTGCGACGAACATGGCGGGCCGCGGCACCGACATCATGCTGGGCGGCAACGCCGAATACATGGCAAAGAACGAACTGCGCAAGCAGGGCCTGTCCGACGAACTGATCGCCGAGTCCAATTCCTTCGCCGAGACGGAGAATCCCGAAATTCTGGCTGCCCGTGCGGCCTATACCGAAGCGTATAAGCGCTTCAAGGTCGAGACAGACAAACAGGCAGAACTTGTGCGGCAGGCAGGAGGCCTTTTCATCATCGGCACCGAGCGTCATGAATCGCGCCGGATCGACAATCAGCTTCGCGGCCGTTCCGGCCGCCAGGGCGACCCCGGCGAGACGCGGTTTTATCTGTCCATGCAGGACGATATCATGCGTCTGTTCGGCTCCGAGCGCATCATGAACATGATGGAGACGCTCGGCATCGACGAGGATACGCCTATCGACGCCAAAATTCTCTCCGGCGCGATCGAGAACGCGCAGAAGACCGTTGAGGGCCGCAACTTCCAGTCCAGAAAGAACGTGCTGGAATACGACGACGTGATGAATGTCCAGCGTAAGATCATTTACGAGCAGCGCCGCCAGGTGCTCGACGGCGAGGATCTGCAGAAGAACATCCAGTCCATGATGCGGTTCTATGTGGATACCTACGTTGCCAGCGCCTTCGGTGAGCAGCCGAAGCTGGCCGACAAGCAGCATTTCTTCGAGATGATGACGCATTTCGAGCCCATCTTCTTCCCCACGGGCACATGGCTTCTCTCCGACGAGGAGTTGGCCGCGCTCACGCGGGAGCAGGCGGAAGAGAAGATTTTGTCTCTCATGCAGCGCGCCTATGCCAAGCGGGAAGAGCAGTTCACATCTCCCGTCATGCGTGAAATTGAGCGCGTCGTAACGCTGCGCGTGGTCGATGAATTCTGGATGGATCACATCGACGCCATGGACGATCTGCGGCAGGGCATCCGCCTGCGCGCCTACGCGCAGACAGACCCCGTCATCGAGTATAAGCGCGAGGGCTTTGACATGTTCGAGGCCATGAACGACGCGATCAAGGAAGAGATCGTCCGCCGCGTCTTCCTTGTCCGGATCAAGACGAATGAGGAAATCAAGCGCCAGCGCGTGGCAAAGGTCACCGGCGAAGGTGCCGGCGGCGACAAGACTGTCAAGCGTCAGCCTGTCGTCAAGAAGATCAAGGTTGGCCCGAATGACCCGTGCCCGTGCGGCAGCGGCAAAAAATACAAAAAATGCTGCCGCGACAAGGATCTCGCCGCCGAACGCGGCCAGAACGCCAACTGACACTGTCTGAAAAAATCGTATGCGCCTGTAGGGGCCGATGCCCACATCAGCCCGTGCAGGCTGCACCATTTAAACGGAACGCTTCGGCGAATCCGCTGCTGCCCAGCGGGCCGATGTGGGCATCGGCCCCTACACATTGTAACTTCAATAAAGCACTGGTGCAAAGCTTCAGATGTTGCAATATATGCCGCGGGCGGCAGTCCATGCAGAGTATACCGAAGCGTTCTGCACGCTTTGCATCAAAACCTATGTTTCACACCATTCACCACGGAACACTTGAATATCTGACCGCCGACGCGCTCTGCGGGAGCGTGCACTGCTTCTCCACGCGCTTCGGCGGCGTGAGCGAGGGGACTTTGTCCTCCCTCAATCTCGGCACGCACCGGGGCGATAAGCCGGAGAATGTGCGGGAGAATTACCGCATTCTCGGCGCTGCCGCCGGCTTTTCGCCGGAGGAGACGGTCTTCACCCGGCAGGAGCATACCGATCTTCTGCTGCGCGTCGGCGAACAGGACTGCGGCACGGGGCTGGAGCGGGAGCAGACCGCCGTCTGCGACGGGATCCTGACCGACGAGCCCGGCGTGGCGCTCGTCTGCTTCGGTGCAGACTGCACAACGCTGCTGCTCTTTGACCCAGTGCGGCAGGCCATCGCCGCCGTCCACGCCGGGTGGCGCGGAACGGCACTAGGGATCGCGTACAAGGCCGTTTTGCGCATGCAGACGGAATTTGGCTGCGCGCCGGAGCACATTCGCGCGGCCATCGGCCCGT
>ENA-ORSC01002274-ORSC01002274.1-human-gut-metagenome-genome-assembly--contig:-NODE-2274-length-11767-cov-3.593323_pt1 | contig 11767 bp, 10 predicted proteins | sample MGYA00242178_ERZ509140 | MGnify/ENA primary metagenome ERZ509140 (study PRJEB26280, sample SAMEA2338681) | human gut metagenome | biome: human gut; feature: human-associated habitat; material: faeces... | reverse complement strand
GGCTGCACCGGAGGCTTGAAAAAGCAGCCCAAAAACGGCTGCTTTTTTCCGGGCGGGCAGCGCCGCCCCAGCCTGATGGTTTTTAATCTTCCTCGAAGGTCAGGATATCCTTATACTTTTCCTTGAACAGGCCGTAGACCGCATCCAGAATTGCCTCGTCCTCCACGGCGAGGTAATTTTCGTTTTCCTCGTCCACCGGCTCCACCTCGAGGATCACGATCTCGGTGGACGGCTCGTCTGCGGGCATCAGCACCAGATATTCCTTGCCCTCATAGGGCAGACAATCCAGATATTCAAAGTCCATATCCTGTCCGTTTTCGTCGGTCAGGGTCAGGATGCTTTCATCCTGCTCCATGTTTTCGTTTTCCATAAAAAGTCCCTCCTGATATTGGGATTGATTTTGGGATGATTATACCTGATATGGCCGGGAAATGCAAGAGGAATGTGCCGGAGTGTTTCATTGACTTTGCCCTTTGCATATGTTAAACTGAAATCAAGAACACAAGGAGGGATACTTATGACCCCCATCGAAAAGGAAATCGAAGGCATTGTGGACGGCATTCTGGAGGATTACCGCCACGGCCGGGACATCGACAAGCTTGACCCCTTCCAGCACCCGGACAAGGCCGTGGTCATTGACATGATCGGCAAGCTTCTGCGCATTGTCTACCCCGGCTCCTCCCGGGACAAAGCCTACCGCATCTACAACACCAAGCACAACCTCTCCATGCTCATTGAGGACGTGATGTACAATCTGAACAAGCAGATCGCTATCGCCCTGCGGGTCGACAGGACGGAGCGGGAAGCGCAGGAAACGGCGCAGGAGCTGAGTTTGCAGTTCTTCCGGGCAATTCCCGGCATCCGGGCGGTGGCCCAGACAGACGTGGAGGCCTTTTACGACGGCGACCCCGCCGCCTTCAGCACGGACGAGATCATCTTCTGCTACCCCGGACTGTTTGCCATCACGGTGTACCGGCTGGCGCACGTGCTGTATATGCTGAAAGTCCCCATGCTCCCCCGGATCATGACGGAGCACGCCCACAGCGTCACGGGCATCGACATCAACCCCGGCGCCACCATCGGCCGGTATTTCTTTATTGACCACGGCACCGGCATTGTGGTGGGCGAGACCACGGTCATCGGCGACCATGTGAAGGTCTATCAGGGCGTGACGCTTGGCGCGCTGACCACCCGGGGCGGACAGAGCCTGCGGGGAAAGAAGCGCCACCCCACCATCGAGGACAATGTGACCATTTACGCCGGCGCGTCTATCCTTGGCGGCGGCACGGTGATCGGCCGGGACAGCGTCATTGGCTCCAACGTCTTCATCACCCATTCCATCCCCCCCTGCACCACAGTGAGCGTCAAGAGTCAGGAGCTGCAGTTCAAGCCCCGGAACTGCGAAGGAAACTGCGCCTCCTGCACCAAGCCGGAACCCTTCTGGGAAGAGCAGAAATAATGTGAGGGCACACCCCAAATGAACCGCACCGGTTCGTGCGGATGGTACAAAAACGGGGCCATGAGCGGGAATGTTTCGTTTCAAATGGAGTGGCGCAGCGCTGGCGGCGCCACTCCGGCTTTTATCCGGATGCGCTCACAGGAAAGCTTTTTCAAAGATTTTGCCGGAGCGTCTTGACTTCCCGGACAAACGTGGTATAATCCTCGTATGTAATGAATGTAATAAACATGTGGGGGAGTAGCAAGCACGGTTTCCGCCGCGCAGCAAGTCAACAGTACGGCGAAAGCCTGGCTTGCTTTAATTTGCCAGACTCATGTATATCCGTCCTTTCGGCTATGCATGATCTGTCTCTTTTTTCAGACCTGACATATCCGTTCGGATGTGGGCAGGTTTTTTATTTTGGAAATCTTTGATTCAGAGCTTTCCCGCTGTCCTTCGGATATACCATTATGATTCGGGGAAAATCCCCAAAAACGAAAAGGAGAGTCATTATGCTTGTACCCGTATTATTGTTCGCAGTCGGCCTCGTGCTGCTCATCAAGGGCGGCGACTGGTTCGTGGACGGCGCCACCGGCCTTGCCCGGCGCTTTCATATTCCCGAGATCATCGTGGGCGCCACCGTGGTGTCCATCGGCACCACATTGCCGGAGGTGATGGTGTCCGCCACCGGCGCACTGAATGGACAGGGCGCCATGTCCTACGGCAATGCCATCGGCTCCATTATCTGCAATACGTCTCTCATTGCTGCCATCACTCTGGCCGTCCGTCCTGCCCCCGTGGATGTGCAGTCCATGAAGAAGCCGGTGATTTTCTTCTTCGTCGCCGCCGCCGTCTACTGCTTCGCCGCCTACGGGATGGGGGAGTTCACCCGGCCGCTGGGCATCGTGCTGCTGGCGATGTTTGTCTTTTACATGGTCGTCACCGTCCGTCAGGGCATCAAAACCCCCGCTCCCCAGGACGAGGAACCCCACGAGGACGGCACGTCCGTCCCTCTGTGGAAGGAGCTGCTGCTCCTGGTGGTTGGCGCGGCGGTCATTGCCGTGGGCGCAAACCTGCTGGTGGACAACGGCACCATCATCGCCAAGGAGCTGGGCGTGCCGGAGACGGTCATCGCTCTGACCTTCGTCGCTCTCGGCACCAGTCTGCCTGAGCTGGTCACGGCCATCACCTCCCTGGTGAAAGGCCACGGCTCGCTGTCCGTCGGCAATATCATCGGCGCGAACCTTTTCAATCTGGTGCTGGTTTCCGGCGTGTCCGTCACCCTCGCGCCGTTTGAGGTTCCCGTGGGCAAGACCATCTTCGGCATCAATTCCTCCCTGATTCTGGACATGCCGCTGATGCTCGTCGTCATGGCGCTGCTGACCGTTCCGGCGCTGACCACCAAAAAGCTCCACCGCTGGCAGGGCATCCTCCTGCTGTGCATTTATGCGGCCTTCTGTGCGATTCAGTTCGGGCTGTAAAAGAAAATAACGCAACGGCGGCGTCGGAGAGAAGCTTCTCTCTGACGCCGCCGTTGATTTTCTTCCGGGTATGTAGTATAGTTAGAAAGAGATAACAACGCCCGCTTCGGCAGAAAGGATCCGGTAACATGACGCGATATGAATTTGAGGTGCTTTCCCATCTGGAGCGGAACGGAGCGGGCCAATATCCCCTGCGGACGCTGTCGGACACCCTGACGATCTCCGGCGGGGAGATTTCCCGGTGTCTGGAGCAGCTGGCGGCGAAACATTGGATCACCCGCGACGGGGACGCCCTCGCCGTCATGGACGCCGGCTTGGCCGCGCTGGAGCCTTACCGGGTGAAACGCGCCATCATTCTTGCCGCCGGGTTCGGCTCCCGGATGATGCCCGCCACTGCTGACCGTCCCAAGCCTCTGGTGACGGTGAACGGCGTGCGCATTCTGGAAACGCTGCTGGACGCACTGGTGGCGGTTGGGATTCGGGACATCACCGTTGTGCGGGGCTACCGGAAGGAATGCTTTGACGCGCTGCTGGAAAAGTACCCATTCCTGACGCTGGTAGACAACGACATTTACAGTAAGACCAACAATATTTCCTCCGTCATGGCGGGGCTTAATAAGCTGGACGGCTGCTACCTGTGCGAGGCGGATTTATACATCACCAATCCCCAGATCATCACCAAATATCAATACGCCAGCAACATCCTCGGCGCATATTCTCTGGAAACCGACGACTGGAGCTTCCAGATGGACGGAAACGGTCACATCATCAACTACCAGAAGGGAAACACCTTCTGCTACAACTACTATGGCATTTCCTACTGGACGCAAGCGGACAGCGCCCGCCTGCGGGAGGACTTCCGGCAGGTCTACGGGGAAGCCGGCGGGAAAGACTATTTCTGGGAATTCATCCCTCTGGTGCTCCGGAAGGAGCGCTATGCCGTGGAGATCCGCCAGTGCCGGAAGTCGGACATCATGGAGATCGACAATTACTACGAGCTTGCGCAGCTGGATTCCACCTACCGAACGGAGAAGACGCTATGAAATGCTACGAAGGCCATATCCTGACGGTCAATCAGAATAACGACGTTGCCCGTTATCTCGCGGAAGACGGGGGAAAAATCGTGTACGTGGGAAACGACCTGCCAGAACAGTACCGCTCCGCCGAGGTCATTCAACTGGGTGAAAAAGCCCTCATTCCCGCCTTTGTGGACACACACCAGCACTTTGCGTCCTTCTCCACCTTCCACGCGGGTCTGAACGTCATGGACGCGGCGTCCAACGCCGAGATCATGGAGATGGTGAAGCAGTTCGCGGCGCAGTCTCCTAAGAAAACGCTGATCGCCTTCGGCGCGTCCCCCTACTGTGTAAAAGAGGGGCGGCTCATCAGCCGTCAGGAGCTGGACGCCGTGTGTCCCGACAAGGAAATTATGGTGGTAAAATACGACGGCCACGCCTGTATCGTCAATTCCAGACTCCTGAACGCCATGGAAAGCAAGGTAAAGCACCTTCGCGGATACCACCCGGACACGGGGGAAATGAATCAGGAGGCGTTTTTTGCCTTCTCCAACGCGCTGACCAATTCTCTGTCCATCCCCGAGCTGATTCACAATATGCAATCGGCGGTGGATTTTCAGGCGAGCCGGGGAATCGGCTGCGTCCACACCGTCAGCGGCGTGGGCTTCGCGGGGGATTTGGACATCACACTGGAAAAGCTCTTTGCCAAGGGGCTGAAAAACGGATTCCAAATCCGGGTATTCCCCCAGAGCATGAACGTGAAAACGGCCACCGGCCGGCATCTTCCCCGCATCGGCGGCTGCTTCGCCTGCGCGCTGGACGGCTGCTTCGGTTCCCACGACGCGGCGCTGAACGCCCCCTACGCCGACGAAACCGGCGGCGAGGGCGTGCTGTATTACGACGATCAGAAGGTCATCGATTTCTGCAAAGAAGCCAACCGGGCGGGATTGCAGATCGAGCTGCACGCCATCGGCGATAAGGCATTTGACCAGGCCTGCCGCGCAATAAAAGCGGCGCTGGACGATTACCCAAGAGAAGACCACCGCCACGGCATCATCCACGACTGCCTGCCCACCCCGGAGGGCATTCAAATTTGCCGGGACTATCATATCCAGATGCCCATGCAGAGCGCGTTCATCGGCTGGAAGCAGGAACCGGGCGAGTATCTTGAACGCATTCTGGGTCACGACCGTCTGGAAAAGCTGAACCCCATCAAAACGTTCCGGGACAATGATATTATGGTATCCTTCGGTTCCGACGCGCCATGTACCACCCCCGACCCCATCGCATGGATGGACAGAGCGGTGAACAATGATAACGCCGGTCAGGCGGTCTCCGTTCAGGACGCTCTGCGGATGTGTACCTACAACGGCGCGTGGGCGGCCTTTGACGAGCAGGAGCGGGGCAGTCTGGAAGCCGGGAAAATCGCGGATATGGCAGTGCTGTCGGAAAACCTGTACACCGCCCCCAAAGACAAAATCAAGGACATTCGGGTGGAGCGGCTGTACCTCGGCGGGAAGCCCTACGAAAGCTGCCGGGAAAGCATTCTTCCCATGATGCTCCGGGGATTGACCTCCCGGAACAAGGCGTAAAGGCGGATTCCTATGACAAAACACGAATTTTACATTCTCAACGACCTGTATAACGGCAGACAGGGCCGGGGCGGCTGTACGTCGGACATTGACCGCACCCGCGCGCTGGACGATCAGGCCGCCATCAACGCCCTGACGGACGCGGGGCTGATTGCCCGGGACACCGGCGCTCTGACCGGGGCGGGTTTTGCGGCGCTGGAACCCTACCGGGTGGACAACGCGGTCATTCTGGCGGCGGGCGCTTCCACCCGATTCATCCCCCTCTCTCTGGAGCAGCCAAAGGGGCTGTTCGAGGTCAAGGGAGAACGGCTGATCGAGCGCCAGATCCAGCAGCTGAAGGCCGCCGGAATTGACGACATCACGGTGGTTCTGGGCTATAAAAAGGAAATGTTCTTCTACCTGAAGGAGAAGTACGGCGTTAAATTCATCATCAACGACGCGTTCAACATCAAGAACAACATTGAAAGCCTGTACCTCGCCCGAAGCGAGCTGAAAAACACCTATGTCTGCGTCAGTGACAGCTATTTTGTGGAAAATCCCTTTAGCCGCTTTGAATACCAGACCTTTTACGCCGGTCTGTCCGTCAGCGAAGCGGTGAACGAACTGTACGTGGACACGGACGGCGACGGCAGAATCATCCGGATGGCAGAAAACCGGGACGCGGGGCGCGTACTGCTGGGGCATTCCTTCTGGCGAAAAGAATTCTCCGACGCCTTTATCGCCCTTGCCGAAGCCGACCGGGAGGTCGGCCGCTATCACGCCTGCTTCTGGGAGTGGCTGGTGAAGGACTACCTTGCCCAGCTGCCGCCCATGTATTATAAGGAATACACCCCCGGCACGATCTTCGAGTTTGACTATTTCGAGGAGCTTCGCCAGTTCGACACCCAATACCTGAGCCACACCCACAGCGGCATTATCCGGAACATCAAGCTGGTTTTCCGCTGCGACGAGGAAGACATTGTGGATTTCCGGAACGTCAGCGAGGGCATGACCAACACGTCTTTCATTTTCAAGATCGACGGTGTGGACTACATCTACCGCCACCCGGGGGACGGCACCGACAGCATCATCAACCGCCGCAACGAGAAGACTTCCCTCATAAAGGCGAAGCAGCTGGGCATCGACCCGACATACATCTACGCCGACGTCAACGAGGGGTGGAAGATCTCCCGGTTTGTCCCCCAATTCCGGGAGCCGGACTACGGAAGCCTTGCGGATTCCAAAAAGGTGCTGTCTGTCCTGCGGAAGCTCCATGCTTCGGACGTGAAAGTGGACTACGGGATGCGCCCATGGGAGGACGCGCTGAGTATGCAGAAGCTGCTTACCGGAAAAGACCCCAACTGCTTCGTTCCCCACGAAGCGCTGAAAGCAAAAATCGGCAGACTCTATCAGATGACGCTGGGCGACGGCGTGGAAAAATGCTTCTGCCACGGCGATACCTACCGCCCCAACTGGATGCTCCTGCCGGACGGGGACGTGATTCTCATCGACTGGGAGTACGCAGGCTTTTCCGACCCCGGAATTGACGTTGGCTATTACATTGTAGACGCCATGTACGACTTCCCGGACGCGGAACGGTTCATCAAAGAGTATCTGGGAAGCGGATACGACGTGTCCGGCCGCTTCCACTACATGGCCTATACTGCCATCATTGCCTATTACTGGTTCGTCTGGGCGCTGTACCGGGAATCCTGCGGCGCGGACATGGGGCAGTCGCTGGAAAACTGGCGCGCCATGGCGGAAAAGTACGCGGATTATCTGCTGAAAGAATAAACTGAGCGCAGAAAGCCTCGATTCATGGGGCTTTCTGCGCTTCTTTTACGAACATTCTGCGGCTCGGGAAAGTGGCGGAAACGGCCGTTTCTGTTGTTTTCTGATACTATTTCCTGATTAAAATCTTTGATTTTAATCAGGAAGGCATCGCCTAATGGCGCTGCCGGTTTTGTGATTTATAAGGAAAGAAATCACAAAACAAGTCTCATATGAACTTCATGCCCTTCGGGCAATTAAAATCTTTTTTTAAAGATTTTAATTGAAGTTCAGTATGAAGCCCTCCGCTCGGGCGGAGACATTTCCCCAATAGTGGGAAAAAGTATGCATTTCGTCTATTTATATCGATACAATTGGAGCTTTATACAAATTTTTTGTTTAAAATGACAAATTCGCTGTGGACAAATGGCTCCGGATGAAGTAAAATAAGGGGCGTACAGTGCGGTGTGTGCCGCGAAATTTGAAAGAGGTGAAGTAATATGGCGTTTTCTTTTTTCGGCGGGGTCCATCCCAAAGAAAATAAGTGGTATGCCTGCGACAAGGAGACTCAGGTTTTCCCCGAGCCGGATATCGTTGTGATCCCCATGTCCCAGCATATCGGCGCCCCCTGCAACCCCCTCGTGAAGAAGGGTGACCCGGTGACCGTGGGTCAGAAGATCGGCGATAATCAGGGACTGTGTGTGCCTGTCCACGCTTCCGTCTCCGGTAAGGTCAAGGCTGTGGAAATGCGCGCCCACACCAGCGGTACCACCGTGATGAGTGTGGTGATCGAGAATGACCATCTGGATACCCTGTGTGAGGACATCAAGCCCCGCACGCAGGAAGAGGTGGACGCACTCAGCCCGGAAGAGCTGATCGGCATTATCCGGGAGGGCGGCATCGTCGGCATGGGCGGTGCGACTTTCCCCACCCACGTCAAGCTCTCCGGCGGCATCGGCAAGGTGGATACCGTCATCATCAACGCGGGCGAGTGCGAGCCTTACATAACGGCTGACGACCGGCTGTGCCGGGAGCATCCCGCGGAGCTGATGAAGGGTCTGAAGATCATCATGAAGATCTTCGGCCTGACGCAGGGACATATTGCCATCGAGGACAATAAGCCGGAAGCCATTCAGTCGCTGAAGGAGCACCAGCTGGACGGCATTGTGCTGGACGTGCTGCCCGCCAAGTACCCCCAGGGCGCTGAAAAACAGCTGATCTACGCCGTCACCGGCCGGGAAGTTCCCTCCGGCGGTCTGCCCGCCGCGGTGGGCTGCGCGGTATTCAACGCTGCGACCACCCGCGCCATCCACGATGTGGTGTACGACGGAATGCCACTCATCAAGAGAATCGTCACCGTGTCCGGCGACATCCTTATGGAGCCGAAGAACCTGCTGGTTCCCATCGGCACCAGCTTCAACGACCTGATTGACGCCTGCGGCCACTCCGAGAACCCCTACAAGGTCCTCTCCGGCGGCCCCATGATGGGCGTTGCGCAGTACGACCTGAACGTCCCCACCATCAAGGGCGTCAACGCCGTAACAGTGCTGGGCAAGAAGAACAACTTCTTCGTGGAGGAGCCTCACTGCCTGCGCTGCGGCAAGTGCATCGAGGTCTGCCCCATGCACCTGATGCCCGTTCTCATGTATCAGGCCACCCAGGACGGCGATGTGGACGGAATGAAGTCCGTGAACCTGCTGGACTGCATTGAATGCGGCTGCTGCGCCTACCCCTGCCCCGCCAGCGTGCCTCTGGTGCTGGGCTTCCGTGCCGGCAAGCAGATGATCCGCAACGCTGCCGCCCGGGAAAAGGCAAAGGCTTAAGGAGGTGGAGATCAAATGGCACAGATGAAATACTTTTATGAGCTGACGATTTCCAGCTCGCCCCACGCCCATTCCCCCGTCACGACCCAGACCATCATGCGGGATGTGCTGATCGCGCTGGTTCCCGCGTTGCTGGGTTCCATCTACTTCTTCGGTTTCCGCGCGCTGCTGGTGACGCTGGTCAGCGCCGCTGCCTGCGTGTTCTTTGAGTGGGGCTTCTGCAAGGTAAGGAAGCTGCACTGCAAGACCTATGACCTGTCCGCCGTCGTTACCGGCGTGCTGCTGGCCTTCGTCTGCCCCGTGACCATTCCCTACTGGACGATCATTCTGGGCGACTTCTTCGCTATCGTCCTGGTGAAGATGCTCTTCGGCGGCCTGGGCAAGAATATTGTCAACCCCGCCCTTGCCGGACGTGCCTTCCTGTTCAGCTGGCCGGTGCTTATGAGCAACTGGGTCAAGGTCGGCTTTGACAACGCCGCCGGTCTGCTGTCCACCGCCGACGCCGTCACGGCCGCGACCCCCATGTCCGCCATGCACCAGGGCGCGCTGCCGGAGGAATCCATCCTGGACATGTTCCTGGGCAATATCGGCGGCTGCATCGGCGAAACCTCCGCACTGCTGCTGATCATCGGCTTTATTTACCTGCTGTACCGCAAGGTCATCACCGCCCGGATCCCTCTGGCCTATATCGGCACCGTGGCGATTCTGGCGTTCCTGTTCCCCCAGGGCAATGACCGCATCGCATGGATGGCCGCCCAGGTGTTCGGCGGCGGATTGATGCTGGGCGCCATCTTCATGGCCACCGACTACGTGACTTCCCCGCTGACCAAGCTGGGGCAGATCGTCTACGGCATCGGCTGCGGCGTCATCACCATTCTGATCCGCTACTTCGGCGGCTACAGCGAGGGCGTGACCTATGCCATCCTGTGCATGAACGCCTGCGCGGTGCTGCTGGATAAGATCGGCCGTCCCGTGAAGTTCGGCGCACCCAAGAAGGAGGCGGCAAAGAAATGAAAATCGAATCCACTGTGAAATATGTGCTCCGCATTGCGCTGACCCTGCTTGCCATCACTGCTGTTGTGGCCGTGATCCTCGCCGCGGTCAACTCCGTTACTGCGCCCCGCATCGCGGCGCAGAACGAGCAGAAGACCCAGAACGCCATTGAAGCTGTGCTTCCCGGCGGCGGTCAGGAAGTGAAGAAATTCACCGACGACACCGGTTTGGTCACCGCCGCCTACAAAGGCGATAATGGCTGTGCCATTCAGGTGACGCCTGCCGGCTTCAACGGCGCCGTCACCATGATGGTCGGCGTGGACAATGACGGCAAGGTGACCGGCATTTCCATCATTTCCCACACGGAGACCGCCGGCCTCGGCGCTACCGCCGCCGCCGATACGGACGCGGGCAGAGCCTTCCGCGACCAGTTTATCGGCATGAGCGGCACCGTGTCCGTCACCAAGGACGGCGGTGAAGTGGATGCCCTCACCGGCGCCACCATCACGTCCCGCGCAGTCTGCACCGGCGTCTCCGCCGCGCTGGCCTGCGCCGCCAATCTGGGTTAAGGAGGCTGCGTCATGGATTTCAAAAAGCAATTTAAGGAAGGCCTGCTGACCAAGAACCCGGTTCTGGTGCAGCTGCTGGGTATGTGCTCCACGCTGGCCATCACCACCAGCCTGTTCAACGGCATCGGCATGGGTCTGGCGGTCACCGTCATTCTCATCTGCTCAAACATTCTGATCTCCGCTCTGCGGAAGGTCATTCCCAACCAGATCCGCATTGCGGCCTACATCACCATCATCGCGGGCTTCGTCACCGTGGTCGATCTGTCCATTCAGGCGTTTCTGCCTGCACTGTCCCAGAGCCTGGGCGTGTTCATCCCGCTGATCGTCGTGAACTGTATCGTTCTTGGCCGGGCGGAGGCGTTTGCCTCCAAGAATGGCGTTCTGGCGTCCGCTGTGGACGGCCTGTGTCAGGGCATCGGCTACACGCTGGCGCTGATTACCGTCTGCGTCATCCGGGAACTGCTGGGCAGCGGCACCTTCGGCGGCGGCATCCTCAACGGCGGCGAGGGCATCCGCATCATTCCCACTCCGTATCCCGCCATGCAGATGGTCATGCCTGTGGGCGGCTTCCTCGTGCTGGGCTGTGTCATTGCCGCGTCCCAGTGGCTTGTAAAGCATCTGGAAATGAAGAATAAGAAGAAGGAGGCGGCGAAATAATGCAAGCGATTCTCGGTATTATTCTCAGCGCCATTCTCAGTGAGAACTTCATTCTGGTCAAGTTCTACGGCATCTGCCCCTTCATGGGCGTCTCCAAGAAAATTGATACCGCTCTGGGCATGGGCATGGCCGTTACCTTCGTTATGGCGATCGCCTCTGCTGCCTGCTACGCGGTCAACGTGCTGCTGGTGAAGCTGGGACTGGACTACATGCAGACCGTCGCCTTCATTCTGGTCATTGCCGCCATCGTGCAGGTGGTGGAGATGTTCCTGAAGAAGAGCGTCCCCGCGCTGTACAAGGCGCTGGGCGTGTACCTGCCCCTGATCACCACCAACTGCGCCGTTCTGGGCGTGGTGCTGGTCAACGTGCAGAAGGGCTACAACTTCCTGCTGAGCGTGGTCAACGGCGCTGCCGGCGGACTGGGCTTCACCGTGGCCATCGTGCTGTTC
>ENA-ORSC01002266-ORSC01002266.1-human-gut-metagenome-genome-assembly--contig:-NODE-2266-length-11810-cov-3.484900_pt1 | contig 11810 bp, 9 predicted proteins | sample MGYA00242178_ERZ509140 | MGnify/ENA primary metagenome ERZ509140 (study PRJEB26280, sample SAMEA2338681) | human gut metagenome | biome: human gut; feature: human-associated habitat; material: faeces... | reverse complement strand
GACCTCTCGGTCAATTTCAAGTGAATGCTGTTCAATTTTCAAGGTGCATCTCCGCCACCCCCTTAGGTGACAGCTTTGTTATATTACCATTTTCCCCGCATAAAGTCAACTCCTTTTTTGCATTTTTCGAGAAAAAGGTGCAAAAAATTTGTGCTCCCCCGGAAAGGAGAGCACAAAGTACAATTTCTTGCTTTAATCTGCCTGCAAGGCTGCAAAACGGGCGCTGCCGCCGTGGCCCAAATACCGCCACATCAACACGCACACAATAACCAAAAGCACCAGACATACAGCAAGGAACAAGGTAGGCGCAACACTTGCGGAGAGCAGCAGCGCATACAGCAGTGCCAATACCAACACCACGGCCATGGAGCCGAACATGCAGATCATGGTGCTCATGCTCTGCTTGATAACGACTGTTTCATTGATGTAATCGAACTTGGGAAAATGCAGGTTGACCACCACGCCCAGCAGGGCCGTGAACAGATTGAAGGCCGCAGGCACCAGCACAGCCAGCACCAATGTGAGCAGCTCCAGCTTTAGCACAATTCCCATCAGCAGGGCACTAAGCGCCGTAATAGGAATACAGAGCAGCATCTGCAGCTTGACCTTGGCGCGCAGCACCGTGGCCGCAGGGACCGGGATGGACTGTGCGATCCAAAGGTTCTTACCCTCCAGCGAGATGGCTGGGGCCGTGATAAGATTGGTGCAGCTGAGGCCGCAAAGGATCACACAGAGAATCAGCCCCATGATCTCCCCTTCCCCATTCAGGATCGGCAGAAACTCGGTAAGAATATCCTTTTTTATGAGCATGGCGACACAGGCAACAACAAGCAGGATCTCCCCCATCCATGCATTGAGCACATACATAGGATTGCCAATGAAGTGCCGGAAGTCCTTGCGCAGCAGCGCGGCGGCCGGGCTGCTGACATGCATCGACCTTTCCTTGTATTTAATGCGTGCTGTGCCTTTCTTTGCTGTGGTGATCTGCCGGAAACTGCGGGAAAGGATGGCGTATACCAGTTCGAACACTACCAGGGTGCAAACGGTATACAGCAGCAGATAGGTCAGGTTATGCTCCGCGATGCCAACGCCGAAGTAATACGCGGGGAAAGCGTACTTTTTGAACGCCACCGCGATGGCAGTGCCATTGGCGATGAGGCCGGAGATAATATCGCCCATCTTGCTATAAAGATAGAAATACGCTGCCAAAAAGAGCAGTGACACCACCATGGTGATGATATTCTTATTGCGCATTTTGCTGCTGATAAGAGAGATAATCCACGCAACAAGGCAGGAGAACGCCTGTACCATCAGCGGCAGCAGTAGCGTACTGATGATAAAATACGCCACGCTTAGCGCGGTAACGGGATAATTCATACAATATACCACACCGGCCGGTCCCATTACCAGCAGCACATAGCCCAGATCCAGCGCCAGCAACAGCAGCATACGGCTGCCCAGGATGAACTTGGGCGCAATGGGCATGGAAAGCAGCAGCTCGTTATCCTTGGCATCGAAAAGCTGCGTTTGGGTGGCAAATACATTGCCGATAAAGGTGAGCATAAAGGCCATCAAACCGGCGATGGCAAAATACAGCCAACCCAGACCAAGCTCATGCAGCGGCATGCAGATAGAAGAAAACATGCTGCCGAACATGATAAAGAAGCAGATGATGACATAAAGGAACAGCACCGCAAACCCGATGGTGCGGCCCATGCCGCCTTTGCTCTGCTTGCGGCGGCTGCGGAATAGCGAAGCCTTGAGCGCGGCAAACTGGACTTTCAGCAGCGTTTTAAGCATTGTCGTCCTCCAGTTCCAGGAACACATCCTCCAGGGAATCCTGTCCCTTGACCTCTTCCATGGTGCCGGAAACCACCAGGCGGCCGCCCTTGATGATGGCGACCTTATCGCAAAGCTTTTCTGCTACCTCCAGCACATGGGTGGAGAAGAAAATGGCCGAACCGCTATCGCACAGCCGTCGCATGATCTGCTTGAGCTCGTGGGCTGCCTTCGGGTCCAAGCCAACAAACGGTTCATCCATGATGAGCAGCTTGGGGCTGTGGATGAGAGCGGAAATGATGGCCAGCTTCTGCTTCATACCATGGGAATAGGCACTGATGGGCTGGGCCAGGTCTTCGGTAAGGCCAAAGAGATCGGCATATTCCTTGATGCGCTGTTCCCGTTCCTCCTTGGGAACGCCATAAACATCGGCAATAAAATTGAGATACTGCACCCCGCTGAGAAATTCGTACAGGTCGGGATTATCCGGCAGATAGGCGATCTTGCGCTTACAGCCGATGGGATCTTCCCGGATGGACACGCCATCCACATAGATCTCCCCTTCTTCAAACTGCAGGATACCGCAGCAGGATTTGATGGTCGTGGTTTTACCGGCGCCATTGTGCCCGATAAAGCCATAGATCTCTCCCGCACGGATATGTAACGAAAGATCATCCACGGCCTTTTTGCCGCCGTAGGTTTTGGTCAGGTGTTCGATTCTGAGCATTTTGCTCCCTCCGATCGAATGTTTAATGTCAAATATATTTTACAACTTCGTTATCGCGTTGTCAATGCCCCCGCCGCATTATTCAAACAATCTTAATAAAAACCGCGAACCGCTAAAAGTCCCCGCCGCTATGGGCAGGGACTTTACGGTAAGTTCGGGATTCAAAGTTACGCCGCTTCAGCGGGGCCCTCGGGCAGCTCGGACTCCTCCGCTGGCTCGGTCGGCTCCTCAGCAACCGTCCATTCAAAAGCATTGGCCGTGCAGATAAGATCATCCCGCATGGAATCCGGCTCATAGGTGATGGTGATCCGATCACCCACATTCAGCAGGATGACCTTTGCCACCTCACCGGCGGAAATGCAGTAGACGGTATTGTCCGCGTCCAGTGTCACATAGTACATGGTGGTACCATCAATGACCGCGGAGCGCAGCGCCGTTACGATGCCGGTCACGGTATCCTCATCCGCCGGCAGAATGGGGGCTTCCCCGGTATCCAGCTTGTTCTGCCGCAGCAGCTTATAATAGTTGCTCTGGCATTCCTCCACCGAGGCTCCGGTAGCAACGATCTGGTACTGCTGAACATTAACCATGGCATACATCTTCACCAGGCCGGCATAGTCCTTCAGCGCCATAAAGTAGGTGGGCTGATTGCTGATATTGAGCAGCAGCGGGAAGGTAGCGCTGTAATTGAGGTGCTGCACCACACCCTCGGCGCTGTTCATGGCGCTGAATTCTTCGGCGCCCGCAATGGAATAGAAGGTAGTCTGCTTGGTGCGCTGGTTAGTTAGAATAAAGCCGATATTGGATTCATCGCTGCCGGCCGAAGTCACGCCGGTGTAGACATACACATCGTCATTGGCGGCAATATAGTTATAGCCCTCGGTGGTCACGGTCACATTCTTCTGGCCAAACAGTGAATTGATGAAACCGCCTTGATAGGTGCCATAGTAATCGTACTGATCCATGATGATCTCCGCCGAGTAGACGCCGTCCACCCAGGTGGGGATATCGGTATAGTACTGGCTTTCACCGGTGATGGCATTCACCAGCACCGCGCCCTGGATATCGGTACCGCCAAAGAGCCCGATGCGCTTGACGATGCGGGGACAAACCCAGTAAGGCGTGCCTTCTTCGTCGATCTCAAAGGTCGGTTCATTGAAGATATAGGTGGGATACTGGAACCGCAGATGGCGGTACAGATTGCGGCTGAAGTGCTCAGCCGTAGTATAGTGCATCCCTTCCGGCAGACGAACCACATCTACCTCCTGCGTCACCATATCAATGATGAGGTAGGCGGGCAAGCCGGCGCTGCGGTTATTCAGCCACTTGAAGATATCGCCGTAGCGCAGCGGGGTGACCCGAACGGGACGACCCTTGTAATTGATCTGGGTATAGTTATCAGCTACCTCAAACTGGCTTACCATATCGGCCAGCTCGCCCAGTTTGCGGTCACCCAGCTTTTCGGCCGAATCCCGGTCCAGCATGGGGATCTGATCAAAGGAGATCTCCTCGATATCCTGGGTAAAGTCACCGGTCTCCACAGTTATCAGCTTGGCATAGGCGCCGCTGCGGATGACAACGCTGGAAAGCAGCCCGCCAACCACATAGATGACAAATACCGCTCCGATAACAATAAGCGGCACGATGCAGCTGCCCTTCAGCAGTTTCCAGAAGGTCTTGCCGTTTTCCGCCTGGCGATAGATGCCGGAAGTGATAACCGCCGTGATGCAGTATACTACCGAGAGGAACAGGAAAAAGCTATAAAATGCTGCAGAGTGCAGATTGATGGGCGGCAGCTCCACATAAAAGTAAATGAAACCCGCCACAATGGTGACGATCAGATTGATGAGAATGTTTTTGCCGGAAAAGCCGGATTTAGCCATAAAAGGCGCTCCTTTCGGACATTACATTAATAATAAGATCAGTGGGTACGCTCATCGCCCCAGAAGAACAGTGCCACAGTGCCGGGACCGGTGTGACTGCCAATAGTGGTACCGATATTATTGATCATGACCTTGCCATTGAGGTGAGGGAACTTTTCCTCTACTAGGTCGGCAACAGCGCGGGCATCATCGTAGCAGGCGGACATGGAGATAAAGCACTTGCCATTGTAATCATGGCCGCCCTGGGCGTGGTTCTCCATCTCCTTTACGATCTGCTGGATGACAGCCTTTTTGCCGCGGATCTTCTGACGAGGAATGAGATGTCCCTCATCATCCATATTCAGCAGCGGGCAGATCTTCAGCGCGGTGCCGAACCAACCGGCCGCCTTGGAAATGCGACCGCCGCGGACATAGAAGGTCAGATCGGTAGAAAAGAACCAGTGGTGTAGCTTCAGGCGGTTTTCCTCGGCGAAGTCACGGACTTCCTCGATAGTTTTACCCTCATCGCGCAGGTCCGCCAGCTTATCCATCAGCAGACCATAGCCGGAGGAGGCCCCCAGGGAATCCACCACCAGCACCTTGTTCTCGGGGTATTTTTCAGCCAGCTCCTCGGCCGCGATGCGGGCGGAATTGACCGAACCGGAAAGGCCGGAAGACAGGCTGACATGCAGGATATCCTTGCCCTCCTTGAGGAAACCCTCAAAGTAGGCCGCAAATTCATCCACATTCACCTGGGAAGTCTTGGTCATTTCACCGGCTGCCATGCGGGCGTAGAACTCATCGAACGGCACGCTCTGGCCCAGGTCATCAGGGTAGCTCTTATCCCCCAGCATATAGTGGAAACAGATATAGTGAATATTACGGCTTTCAAAGTACTCCTTGGAAAGATCCGCGGTGGAGCAGCAGCTCAGAATGTATTCGGACATCAGTTTACCTCCTTTATTTTCGGGCATTACCCGCAAATGTGATTAAATTATATACAAAGCCCCCGGGAATTGCAACCAGTTCTTCCGGATATTGCCCGGTATTCACACAATGTTCATACGGTCAGCATGGCATTTTCTTTGATATGGTACTCTGCCAGGTACTTTTCCTCCAGCGGAATCCATTGCTCCCGAAATACCATCCAGTGCTCTTCCCCATTGCGGGCGGTAATGCGCCGCTTTTGTTCTTCCGGAGTGATATCGCAAAAGGCCGTCAGATCAGCATAGTGTCCAAACTGCGGGTACTGGCTGTATGCCCCCTCCACGATGATGACCGGAACCGTCGGAATTTCCACCCAGCCGTTATAGTCCATTCTGTGGCAGTCAAACCGCCGGTAGCGGAAAGCCTCTCCCCGCCGCAGATAAGGCAGCACCTCCTCCACAAAGCGCTCGGCGTGGACATTTCCGCCCGGAGCCGCCAATCGTTCCGGCGTTCTCAGCTCTCCTGGCAGGAAGAAATCATCCATGTGTACCACGGCGCCGCCCAGAGTCACAGCCAGTTCCTCTGCCAAGGTAGTTTTTCCTGCCGCCGCTCGGCCATCCATGGCAATGACACCACAGCCAGCCGGTTTTACTTTTTGATAGGCTTCTATGATCCGTTCCGCCTTCTATATCATGAGATCCACTCTCCTTCCTTGTTATCATACCACATTCCGTCTCCAGCGACAAATCCTTTGTGGCTTCTTTGCCTTTGCATTGATTGTTTGGCGCTACTGTGCTATAATAGATAGCGATTTCCAAAACCATCTTAAAAAGGAAGCGGAAAATGAATCACAGAATCGTACTTTCCACCACCGGAACGGTGCTGTATATCGAAGCCGCCATGATGCTTATTCCCCTGCTCATTGCCATGGGCTTCAAAGAGCACAAGCAGGCGCTGGCCTTTTTGGCGGCCATACTCATTGCCACGGGCGTGGGCTTCCTGCTGCGGCGGGTCGCACCCCCTCAGCGCCAGGATATCTTCTCCAAGGAAGGCTTTGTTATAGTGGCCATGGCCTGGCTGGCGCTTTCCCTGGTGGGGGCGCTGCCTTTTACCATCAGCGGCGCCATTCCCCATTATATCGATGCGCTGTTCGAAACGGTGAGTGGCTTTACCACCACCGGCGCCACCCTGCTGCAGGATGTCGAGGCTCTTAGCTACTCCATGCAGTTCTGGCGCTGCTTCACCCACTGGATCGGCGGCATGGGTATCCTGGTGTTCGTCACCATCATCTCGGCCAAGGCCCCCGACCGTACCATGCACATCCTGCGGGCGGAAATGCCCGGCCCCACCATGGATAAGATCGTCCCCAAGGCCCGGGACGGTGTCAAGATCCTGTATCTCATCTATATCGTACTTACCCTGTTGGAATTTGCGGCGTTCCTGCTGGCGGACATGCCTATCTATGATGCTATCATCCACGCCATGAGCACCGCCGGCACCGGCGGCTTTGGCATGCTAAACAGCAGCATGGCTGGCTACGCCCCCGTCTGTCAGTGGATTGTCGCCTTCTTCATGGTGCTCTTTGCCATCAATTTCAATCTGTTTTTCCTTATTATCATGGGACAGTGGCGCACCGCGCTGCGCAGCCATGAGCTTATTTGCTTCCTTTCCATCATTGTGGTGGCTTCCGGTATCATCGCCTTCAATATCGCCCCTATGTACGGCGCGGGCGATGCTGTCCGTCACTCCTTTTTTCAGGTAGCCGCCATCATTTCCACTACCGGTTTCGCTACCGCGGATTACACCACATGGCCAGGTCTCAGTCAGGGAATCATCTTTGTGCTCCTGTTCCTTGGCGGCTGCTCCGGTTCCACGGCCGGCGGTTTGAAAATCAGCCGCGTCATGCTGTTGGCACAGTCCATCCGCCGGGAAATGCAGCATGTGCTGCACCCCCGTTCCACCCGGGTCGTCCGCTTTGAGAATAAAAAGGTGGATGAAGCGGTTATCAACAGCTGCAATACCTACTTTACCCTATATATTGTCTGTATTGCGGTCATTTTCCTACTCATCTGCTGGGAACCCTTCGGCCTGACCACCAATCTCTCGGCTGCCATCACCTGCTTTAATAATGTCGGCCCTGGCTTTGGCATCATCTCCCCCAGCGGCAATTATTCCGCCTTCTCCCCTTTCTCCAAGCTGGTTCTTTCCGGTGCCATGCTGCTGGGCCGTCTGGAGATCTATCCCCTGCTGGTCGCCATTACTCCCACCGCATGGGCCAAGCGCCGCTGATTCCCTCATTTTCTTGACAAAAGTGTATTTTTCGGTTATTCTTTATTGGATTAAAGCGTAAATACGAAAATGTGACAAGGAAACCCACACTCTCGTCCTTATGCATAAGGGGCGAGAGTGTTTTTCCATTCACTGTGCTTTGGAGGAGGAACCCACATGAAAAAAAGCAATCCCATTGCCCTGCTGCCCATTGGGGTGTTTCTGGTCATTTATTTAGGTCTAGGCCTGTTATTTAAGTACGGCCTTAAGATCAACATGGGCTTTTACAATATTCCCATCGTCGTGGCGTTTCTCATCGCCCTGCTGGTGGCCTGCCTGCAGAACCGCGAGCTCTCCTTTGACGCCAAGCTGGAGCTGATGGGCCACGGCATCGGGGATAAAAACATTGTTACCATGATCCTCATTTTCATGGCGGCGGGCATCTTTGTGGGCGTAGTTGGCCGCAGCAGTGCCGAAAGCGTTGCCTACCTGCTGCTTTCTCATGTTCCCTCGCAGTATTCTGTTGTCATTCTCTTTGTCGTCAGCTGCCTTGTCTCGCTGGCCATGGGCACCTCGGTGGGTACCATTACCCTTATCACTCCTATCGCTGCGCCATTGGCAATCGCCACCGGCTTTTCCCTGCCCTTCTGCGTGGCATCGGTCATCGGCGGTGCTATGTTCGGGGACAACCTCTCCTTCATCAGCGATACCACCATTGCCGCCTGCAATGGCCAGGGCTGCCAGATGAAAGATAAATTCCGCGAAAACTTCAAGATCGCACTGCCTGCCGCCCTGCTCTCTTTGACGGTCATCCTTATCATTTCGCTCAATACTCCCATCGAGCAATTCCCTATCATCAAAGAGTATAATCTCATCCAGATCATTCCCTACATTCTGGTCCTGGCTGGCGGCATCATCGGCATTAATGTCTTTGTGGTACTGCTCATCGGCATCCTTTCCGGCTCCATCATCATGCTGGCTACCGGAGAAATCGCCGCAACAAGCCTGCTGAAAAACATGGGCATCGGCGCCGAGGGCATGTTCGAGACCACCATGGTCGCCATCCTGGTTTCCGCCATCTGCGCTCTCATCCGGGAATACGGCGGCTTTGAGGCGTTGCTTCGCGGCATCAAGAAGGTATTCCGCGGCAAAAAGGGCGGCCAGCTTGGTATGGGGCTTTTGGTTGGCGCCATGGATATCGCTACTGCCAATAATACCGTCGCCATCGTTATGGCCAATCCCATCGCTGCCGAAATGGCCGTGGAGTACGGCATCAGCAACCGCAAAACTGCTTCCATCCTGGATACCTTCTCCTGTGTCTTCCAGGGCATCATCCCCTACGGCGCACAGATGCTGGTTGCCATCACCGCTGTAACAGAGCTGGGGCACAGCGTTACCGCCTTCCAGATCATCCCCTATCTGTTCTACCCATTCCTGCTGCTCATCAGTACACTGGTGTTCATCTTCCTTATCCCGGAAAAGAAGAAAGCAAATTAAGTCCCTTTTCACTCCCCCGCCTACCGGGGGAGATTTTTCTTTCCCCGATGGCAATTTCCTGCTATAATAAACATCATAAACCACCCACTGGGAGAAATACCATGAGCTGTGATGTATCGCTGGTGCGCTGCACCGATTATGAAATAGATCATATCCGCGCGGCCCTTGACCGTCTGCTGACACCGCTGGGCGGTCTGGACTGGGTCACCCCCGGTATGAAGATCGTCATCAAGGCCAATCTTGTTGCTGGCCGCCCGCCGGAGGATGCCGTGACCACCCACCCGGCGCTGCTATGTGCCCTTAGTGAAATGCTGATCGCTCGCGGCGCTTCGGTCGTCATTGGCGATAGCCCTGGCGGGGTATACAATGCTGCCTATCTCGGCCGCATCTACCAGCGGTGCGGCGCAGTGGAAGCGGAGCGATACGGCGCACACCTCAATCAGAATTTTGAGGTGCGGGAGGCCCATTTTCAGGAAGCAGCTGTTGCTCACGACTTCAAATACACCGCCTACTTGGATGACGCCGACGCTGTCATCAACTGCTGCAAGATGAAAACCCACGGCATGATGGGCATGACCTGCGCCGTCAAGAATATGTACGGCATAGTACCCGGCAGTGTCAAATCGGAATACCACTACCGCTACTCCAACCCCATGGATTTCGCCCGCATGATCGTGGACCTGAACCTTGCCCGTCCTGCCCAGCTGCACATAGTGGATGCCGTAGTGGGAATGGAGGGCAATGGTCCCACCGCCGGTACGCCCCGGCCCATCGGTTGTCTGCTGGCCAGCTGTAACCCCTACCGCCCGGATATGATCTGTGCCGGTATCATCGGCCTGCCGCCGGCCTGTATCCCCACCATTGCCGCCGCGCAGGAGCGCGCCCTCTCCCCCAAGGAAATCGGAGAAATCACTGTCAGTGACCCCTGGCAGCCCTATATTGTTCCAGATTTCAAAAACATCCGCAATGCCGAAAACCTTCTCCATCAGGATGGCAACGCGGCCATTTGGGGCAAGGCGCTCAACCGCCTGCTCCGCGCCGCGATGAGCTCTCGGCCCGGTGTTCAAAAGGAGGAATGCATCGGCTGTGCCGAGTGTCAGCGCATCTGTCCGGTCAAGGTCATCACCATGGTAAACGGCAAACCACGCATTGACCGCAAAAAGTGCATCAAGTGCTTCTGCTGTCAGGAATTCTGTCCGGTCGGCGCCATGAAGGTCCAGCGTTCCCCCATTGCCCGGCTGCTGGAGAAAATATAAAAGTTCCCCCGGTGCTTTTCTACGGAAGGCATCGGGGGTTGGTTTTTCTGTTTTGTTGGGCTTATTCGGCTAGCTCCAGCATCTTCAGCACAATGGCCGCTGACTGGTGCGCCGCCACATCGATGAAATTATCGTAGCTGTCATCTGCCCCTTCATCTGCACTGTCAGACATCGTCCGGATGATGAGAAACGGAGTATCGTTTACAAAGCTTGCATGGGCAATGCCAGCACCCTCCATTTCGGTGCAGCAGGGGTCAAAGCGTTCCCGCAGGCTTTGCTTTATAGCGTTATCCGTTACATATCGGTCGCCGCTTACAATCAATCCGGAAACGACCTTCCCGTGTATTGTCACGCCTTCACACGCCATTTGCGCCAATGCCAGCAGAGCAGGATCTGCCTGAAAGGACCTGCGGAACGGGTAATACTTTACCATGACCTCATCCTGATCATGGAACGCCGCCTCCGTGCTCAGCACCACATCCATCACTCCAATGCCCGCGCCAATAGCCCCGGCAATACCGATATTGATGACCGCCTCGGCGTGGAATTCCCGTATGACCGCATTGGCAAAGAGCGCTGCGTTTACCTTGCCCACACCGCAGCACACCAGCACGATCTCCTTTTTTCCGATGCGCCCGGTGTAAAAGCTGCGCCCATACAGCTTATGCTCCTTCACCTCGGTCATCTGTTCCTTTACCAGTGCTATTTCTTCATCTAGCGCACCGATGATCCCATATCTCATGCTTTTTTCCTCCTACTGTGGTTATATGGGGTCATTATACCACATAGCTTGTCATTTTCCTATGGGCAATCTCAGTAAGTGAGATGTTTTCCTCCAATGCATCTCGCCTTCATATCACCACTCCCTCAGTTTCTCTTTTTCAGTACCGCCACTGCGCACGGGATCTTCCCCTCACACAGGGGATAGCCGGCTTCTGCACTTGTGGGCGATCACCCCGGTCAGTAGCCCGGTGCCGCAGGCACATCCCAGCACCTCATCGGTAGGCCGGATCAGCGCCGTCACTGTATCGCACAGTTTTTTATTCGCCTTCCGGTTAAAGACATTCGCAAAAATATCGTATACCAACGCCACATTATCCCAAAACCTCGTCACACCTCCGCTCTTTTACTGCTGGGCATCCTGCCGGTATGCCGCCTGAACTTCTTTCTGAAAGCCCCTCTGGGCGCTCTGCCCCATACTCAAAATACTTCATCCGTTCCCTCTTTATTGCTGCGGTATCTTGCCCATGTGGTTAGTTTATGCTAACTAATGTGTCAATGAAAAGCTGCCACCCGGCAGCTGTTTTCTATGGAAAAAGGTAAAACCGGCAACACTTCTAAAAGTGCTGCCGGTTTTGGAGGCACCACCCGGAATCGAACCGGGGAATAAAGGTTTTGCAGACCTCTGCCTTACCGCTTGGCTATGGTGCCGAAAAAAATGGAGCGGGTTACGAGGCTCGAACTCGCTACCTCCACCTTGGCAAGGTGGCGCTC
>ENA-ORSC01002264-ORSC01002264.1-human-gut-metagenome-genome-assembly--contig:-NODE-2264-length-11818-cov-2.312505_pt1 | contig 11818 bp, 11 predicted proteins | sample MGYA00242178_ERZ509140 | MGnify/ENA primary metagenome ERZ509140 (study PRJEB26280, sample SAMEA2338681) | human gut metagenome | biome: human gut; feature: human-associated habitat; material: faeces... | reverse complement strand
TCATTTCTATTATCTCTTAAAATATTCTTATTATTTCTTTCATTCTTGAATTGATAAATTCAGTGTAGTATAATAATTAAATAAAGTATTGAAAGATGGTGAAATCCTATGGATAAGAATAAGTTATTAAAGAGAATTGCTGTTTTTACAGGTGTTTCTTTAACGGCAATGCATGTTTTTAACAGAATCTCTACATATATTGCTACTGCTGATAATCTTCTTGGTGCAGATGATTATAACGTCTATGATTGGAAATACGGAAAAATTTCTTATAAAAAGAAAGGGGCAGGAACGCCTCTTCTTCTTATACACAATTTTAATGTTTTCTCATCTTCTCATGAATGGAATAAGATCATAAATCACTTTTCAGCAACAAACACTGTATATTCTATTGATTTGCTTGGATGTGGTTGTTCTGAACGTCCGATCTTAACATATACTAACTTTTTATATGTGCAGCTGCTTACCGATTTTATCAAAAATGTAATAGGTGAAAAAACAGACGTCATTGTTTCGCGGGACTCCTCTCCTTTTGTTTTAATGACATGTGCAAATGACGACACCTTAATCGATCGTATTATAATGATAAATCCTCAAAGCTTAGTTTCACTTGCAAAAGTTCCTTCTAAACAGAGCAAATTATTAAAAAACATACTATATATGCCTGTTATAGGTACTTTTATATATAACATAAAAACAAGAAAATCCATTATATACGAGAGATTTACTTCCGCATATTTCTACAATCAAAACAAAGTAAATGAAAAAGATATATTAGGATGTTTTGAATCATCGCACAGAAATAAATCTCATTCAAAATATGTATACGCCTGTCAGAAATTGGGTTATACAAATGCAAATATTTCTTTTTGTCTGGGCAAATTAAAAAATAAAATTACAATTATTATAGGAAATGATAATCCTGAAAATATTCTTTCCGCAAACCAATATCAAAATCAAATTCCGGAGATAGAAATCATCGGAATAGATCATGCTAAAATGCTTCCTCATGTGGAAAAATCGGATGAATTTATTGAAATAGTAAAACCGCTCTTAGAGAAATAGCTTATCAATATATGACATTCATAAATTTATCTTTTTAAATTCATTTTATAGAATACTTTTTAAAATTTAAATTTTAATAAATAAAAACGCCGTATTCCGGCGTTTTTATTTATTCCTCAATTATACTTATTCACATTTTTTAGTTATATATGCTCACTTTTAGTTATATATTCTCTCTTTTTCTTGTATTTCCGTTTTTATAATATTTTTATGCGCAACCTTTATATGCCGACATGTTATAACGGCTCTCTTGAAGGCATTCCGGCCTTCCTCGGATATTTTGCCGGTGTAATTTTAATCTTTTTAATATTTACAAGCGCCCTTCCCATATCTGTTTCCGGTAATAAAAATTTGTCTGTTTTTTCGATTTTTCCGCCAAGTATATTCACTGCCTTTTCTGCCTGTTGAATTTCTTCATCAGATGAGCCGCTTTTATATGAAACAAAATATCCGTTTCTTTTTACAAAAGGAATACAATACTCACTCAAAGTTGATAAATTTGCAACAGCTCTCGATACGCAAAGATCAAACTGTTCTCTGTATTCCTTTCTTTTCGCATAATCTTCCGCTCTTCCGTGAAGTGTTTCGACGTCTGCAAGATCTAATTCTTCTATAACTGCATTTAAGAATTTTATTCTTTTATTTAATGAATCAAGCAAAACAACGTGAATATGCGGAAACGCTATCTTTATCGGAAGTCCGGGAAAACCTGCTCCTGTTCCTATATCTATTACCGCATCTATCTTATTCATATCTATATTTCTTACAAGCGTCAGACTATCTGTAAAATGTTTCAGATTTACCTCGTCATAATCGGTAATTCCTGTCAGATTCATTACATTATTCCATTCTACGAGCATTTCATAATAGCGATCAAACTGCTCTTTCTGATGTTCTGTAAGATTAATATTCAATTTTTCAAGTTCTTCTTCAAACTTACTTTTTTCTGCCATCATCTTTTCCTCTTTTAACTGTTCCACTTTTCAGCTCTGTTCTATTTATAATAGAACAGAGCTTTTAATGATAATACTTCATACAAATATAAAATCTATTTTATATTTTATTCTCTATCTACATTCTAAATACTTCTCATCTGCTTCCTAAATAAACAAGAAGAACCGATACATCTGCCGGAGATACTCCTGATATTCTGGATGCCTGTCCTATCGATGCAGGACGGATCTGATTTAATTTCTGTTTTGCTTCTATACGGAGACTTTTTATTTCATCATAATTTATATCTTCCGGTATCTTTTTATTTTCCAATTTTTTAAATTGTTCCACTTGACGCATCTGACGTTTTATATACCCGTCGTATTTAATGTTAATATCAACCTGCTGTGCCACGTCTCCGGGAAGATTTTTTCTGTTTTTGTCTATCGGAGCAAGTTTTTCATACGATAATTCAGGTCTTCTGATCAGTTCCGCAAGAGTTGTTCCTGATGTTAACGGGGTGCTTTCATATGTTTTTAACAGATTCTGAACTTCTTCCGACGTTCCGATATTTACCCGTTCCACCCGATGTATTTCTTCTTCGATCAACCGTTCTTTTTCAAGCAGTTTCTCGTATCTTTCTTCGCTGATAAGGCCTATCTCATATCCTAATTTTGTTAATCTTTGGTCTGCATTATCCTGTCTGAGCAAAAGTCTGTACTCTGCTCTTGACGTCATCATCCGATATGGCTCGCGACTCTCTTTTGTAACGAGATCATCGATTAAAACACCTATATACCCCTGTGATCTGTCAATGACAATTCCTTCTTTTCCCTGCAATTTTCTTGCCGCATTAATTCCGGCTACGATTCCCTGTGCCGCAGCTTCTTCATATCCCGAACTTCCGTTAAACTGCCCGCCGCTGAATAATCCTTCTATATTTTTAAATTCCAACGTACTTTTTAACTGCCTTGCATCTATACAATCATACTCGATCGCATATGCATTTCTTACGATCTTTGCATGTTCCAAACCCGGAACACTTCTATACATTGCATACTGAACGTCTTCCGGTAATGAACTCGACATTCCGCCGACATACATTTCATTTGTATGGATTCCTTCCGGCTCAATAAAGACCTGATGTCTGTTTTTATCTGGGAATTTTACTACTTTATCTTCTATCGACGGACAATATCTCGGTCCTGTTCCTTCAATCGCACCGGAAAACAGCGGCGATCTGTCCAGATTTTCCCGAATGATTTCGTGCGTCGTTTCGTTTGTATATGTAAGCCAGCATGACACTTGATCGATCTGAACGTCTTCCGGATCTGTCGTAAAAGAAAAAGGCACGACTCTTTCATCACCTTTTTGTTCTTCCATCTTTGTAAAATCGATTGAGTTTTTATCAATTCTTGCAGGAGTTCCCGTTTTAAATCTATACATCTTAATTCCAAGTGATTTCAAACTGTCGGTAAGATAATTTGCGCTCTGCAGCCCGTTAGGACCTGTCTGCGTACTTATTTCTCCGTAAATGCAGCGGGCTTTTAAATATGTGCCTGTACACAAAATAACGGCTTTACACGGATATATAGCCCCCGAATATGTCTGAACCCCTTTTATTTTCCGAATTCCAGATTCATTCGGATCGTCTGCTATAATATCCGTCACTTCCATCTGACGGATATCAAGATTGTCCTGTTCTTCCAAAACCCTCCGCATCTCTTTGCTATAGTCGGATTTATCTGCCTGTGCACGAAGAGAGTGAACTGCCGGACCTTTTGACTGATTTAACATTTTCGACTGTATAAATGTCTTGTCGATCACCTTTCCCATTTCTCCGCCGAGGGCATCGATTTCTTTTACAAGATGTCCTTTTGAACTTCCCCCTATATTCGGATTACACGGCATCAATGCAATACTGTCTACACTTACCGTAAACATTACCGTTTTAAATCCTAACCGGGCGCACGCCAGCGCTGCTTCACATCCTGCGTGTCCCGCTCCTACAACCGCAATATCATATTGATCTTTATTTTCCCATACAGAATTTGCTGAATATTTCATTTATCAAGTCTTCTCCTACTGAATTTCCCGTAATATACCCGAGACTTTCATACGCATCCATCAAATCGATCGAATAAAAATCTTCCGGCATATTATCATCGATACTTCTTATTACCTTTTTCATACTTTCGAGAGCTTCCAACAGAGCGTTTTTCTGACGAACATTTGATATATACACTTGATCATTAAATGAAATGTCGCCTTTTAAAAACATCTCTTTCACTTTATCTTCCAGGTCTTTGATTCCTCTTTCTTCTTTTGCAGATATTGAGATGATCGGAATATTTGAAACTTTTTCTTTTATATGTTCTGCCGAAATCACAGTGTCGATATCTGATTTATTTAATAAAACAATCGACTTTTTGTCACTGATCATATTAATGATCTTCTCATCATTTTCATCCAGACTTCTCGATGCATCGACTACATAAATGATCAGATCTGCTGTCTCTGCATATTCTAACGCTTTATCTACGCCGATTTTTTCAATCAGATCTTCTGTCTGGCGGATTCCTGCCGTATCGACAACATTTAAGTTGAGTACGCCTAATTTGATCGTCTCTTCTAATACATCTCTCGTTGTTCCTTCTATATCTGTTACGATTGCTCTCTCATGTCCTGCAAGAACATTCAAAAGTGACGATTTTCCTGCGTTCGGTTTTCCGACAATCACCGTTTTGATTCCTTCTTTTATCACGCGACCGTCATCTGCCGAATGAATCAGTCGTTCCAATTCCTGAATAATCTCTTCCGCCGAACTGCGCAAAGTATCGGAATATCCATCTACGCTGATATGCTCCGGATCATCAAGCGCTGTCTCTATAAATGCCGTATGATAAATAATTTTTTCTCTTATATCATTAATCTTCTTTTTTACGCTTCCTTTTAGCTGGCTGACAGAACTTTGAAGTGCATATTCGTTTTCGGAATTGATTACATCTATAACCGCTTCAGCCTGTGAAAGATCCATCTTTCCGTTTAAAAATGCCCTCTTTGTAAATTCTCCCGGTTCGGCAGGACTTGCCCCGTTTTTTAACACGAGTTCCAACACTTTTTTTACAACAAATGTTCCGCCGTGACAATTTATCTCCACGGTATCTTCTCCTGTAAATGTTCCGGGAGCTTTCATCACAGTTACAAGAACCTCGTCTATTACTTCTTCCGATTTCTTTTCTGCCGAAGATATTTCTCTGTCTACAATATATCCATAATTTATCGTATGGCTTTTTACTTCACAAAGCTTTTTCTTACCTCTGTAAATACGGTCTGCAACTAAAACAGCTTCCTCTCCGCTGATTCTCACAATTCCTATTCCCGAGTTTGTCATTCCGGTCGATATGGCTGCGATCGTTTCTTTTCTCATTTTATCCCGTTCTCCCGATTTCTTAATTTAATACTTAACTTCCCGCAAACTAAAAATAAAGCATTACATTTTATTTTAGATTGAAAGTTCCCATTCGTCAACTTAAAACATTTCCGTAAACGTCAGCTTATTTATCCACTTATTTATTCACAAAAAAACGCCTGACGTTTCACGATATCCGCAAACTATCAGACGTCTTTTATTTTATTTAATTATCTTTTTAATGTAACTACAACTTTTCTGTACGGCTCTTCACCTTCACTGTGTGTCGTTACATATGGATCTGACTGCAGTGTGGAATGAATAATCCTTCTTTCATACGGGTTCATCGGCTCAAGTATAACAGGTCTTCTGTTCCTTTTTACCTTATGTGCAATATTTTTCGCAAGATGTTTTAATGTCTCTTCTCTTCTTGCACGATAATTTTCTGTATCGAGTTTCACTCTTACATAACCTGACTGATGTTTGTTTGCAACGCGGTTTGCAAGATATTGAAGGGAATCAAGAGTTTGTCCTCTCTTACCAATAATAGCACCCATTTCTTCACCTTCAAGGTTAATGAGTATCTGCTTATTATCTTCAAAAGAAGTATTAATTTTAACTTCCATACCCATAGTATCGAAAATGCTCTTTAAAAAGTCAGTAGCTGTACCAAGGATAATCTTCTTGTCTTCTTCTGTAAGGCTTGCTCTTGAACTTTCAACTGGAGCTTCAACCTTTTCAGTTTCAACAGTTTCCTTTACAAGCTCCCGGCAGGCCGGGCCGCGGACGCCATTGACCTCCACGGTGATCTTGCCATCCTTGCCGATGAGGTAAGTTACAGTCTGTTCCGCCATAGGTCACACCCACCTTCCTACCTTGATGCGGACGGTGCCATCGGGCAGGGTTTCCTGCTCCCGCACCTGGAATTTGCCCTCCTGTTCCACGGTTTTGCGCAGGAGCAGCACAGCGTACTTTTGCAGCAGTTCATCCCGGGTCTTTTCGAAATCGCCGGGTTCGAGATTGGAATGGAGCTCGGCCTCGCCATCCACAAATTTGAAAGCCATAACGCGGTTGACGGCATTGACGGCGATGACATCGCAGGTATTGAAGGTCCCGGCAAACTCGTAGTTTTCCGGAACCTCCGCCACGCGGCGCAGGCCGATGGCCCGCAGGGCCTCCCCCAGTACATCGATATCCCGGATGGCGACCTGTACCTTGGAAAGATGCGACACAGCAGCACCTCCTATCATTTGATACTATATTACTCTTATATCATAGGACAATTCGATTGAAAAATCAACCATAAATTCAGGAATAATTCTTGATTTTGCGAATTTTTCGGATGAGATTTGGCGATGCGGAACAAAAGCCCCCGCCGGACGGCGGGGACAAAGGGTTATTTGACCAGTTCGGCAAAGTGCTTGATGAGATAATCCCGGAAGAGGATGGCCGCCGGGGAAAGGTAGCTGCTTTCCCGCCAGGAAAGATTGATGTAGCGGCGGCAGTGGGGGGTGGAAATGGGTACTAGGGCGATGTGTTCATCCTCCATATCCTGCCAAGTTAGGATGGGAATGAAAGAGATGCCGATGCCGGCGCGGATCAGCTCACGGACGGTTTCCGGGCTGTCGCTTTCCAGGACGACATTGGGATCGAAGCCGGCCATTTTACAGTAGGCATCGGTGATGCTGCGGAGATTTTTGCCCTTTTGCAGACAGATGAACTCCTCCTTGGAGACCTGATCGAGGGTGAGGGAATCGAAGTGGGCCAGCGGATTGGTGACCGGCAGCGCCAGGCGAATCTCCTCTTCGATAAGGGTAGTGCAATAGGGGCCGGAAACCGGCTGGCTGCCCGCGAAGAGGGTGAGATCGCAGCTCTGGCCACTATCCTCTACCAGGTCCTCCTGCAGGATGTGCAGACGGATATCGCTGTGTTCTTCCTTAAAGCCGCGCACCAGCCGCGGGATGAGGGTGGAAGCGGCATTCATGGAGAAGGTGACATTCATGACGCTGTTTTCCCGGGCATCGTCGATCTCCCGGTGGATGGCCTCCAGCTCCTTGAGGATGCGGTTGGTGTGATTGAGAACAATGATGCCATATTCATTGAGCTCGATGCTTTTGCCCTTGCGGTTGAAGAGCTTGACCTTGAGCTCATCCTCCAGCATGCTGATGGTACGGCTGAGAGAAGGCTGGGCCACATGCAGTTCCTGCGCCGCCTTTGTGATATGTTCCAGTTCCGCTGTTTTTTTGAAGTAACGCAGATGTGTGATTTCCATGAAGATACCTCGTGCAATGTGCATATAGCGTTCGTGTTATTGATCTTAGTCATATTATATATTTTACATTATAGAAAGTCAATGCTATACTTTATCTTAACATGGCCTTAATAGGCCATAAATCGATAAATTTTTTAGGGAAAAAGTGAAAGGTGGTTCTATAACTATGTCCTGGGATAATCAGCGCCGTTCCAAGGCGGAACGACTGCAGGCGGCCGCTGCGCTGTGCTGCGGCAAAACAGTAGCGACCGGCGATATCGTTAAGCTGATGGAAGCGGTCATTCACCCCGGCGATAAGGTGGTGCTGGAGGGCGACAATCAGAAGCAGGCGGCCTTCTTGGCGGCTTCTCTGGCGGAGGTCGACCCCAAGGTCATCCACGACCTGACCATGATCATCCCCTCCATTTCCCGCAGCGAGCATCTGGATTACTTTGAGAAGGGCATTGCCAGCACGGTGGATTTCGCCTTTGCAGGTACGCAGGCGCAGCGACTCAGCGAGATGCTTGCCGAGGGCAAGGTGAAGATCGGCAACTTTAATACTTATTTGGAGATCTATGCCCGCCTGTTTGTGGATCTCATCCCCAATGTTTGCCTGGTGGCTGCCGACAAGGCCGACAAGGACGGCAACCTGTTTACCGGCTACAGCACCGAGGAGACCCCCACGCTGGTGGAGGCCGCCGCCTGCAAGAGCGGTATTGTCATTGCGCAGGTAAATGAGATCGTAGAGGACCTGCCCCGTGTGGATATCCCCGGCGGCTGGGTAGATTTCATCGTCCCTGCCGATAAGCCCTACCCCATGGAGCCCCTGTTCACCCGTGACCCCCAGTTCATCAAGGATGCCGATATCCTGATGGGCATGATGGTCATTAAGGGCATTTATGCCAAGCACGGCGTGCAGAGTCTCAACCATGGCATCGGCTTTAACGGTGCGGCCATCGAGCTGCTGCTGCCCACCTACGGCGAGCAGCTTGGCCTGAAGGGCAAGATCTGCCGCAACTGGGTGCTGAACCCCCATCCCACGCTGATCCCTGCCATCGAGGCGGGCTGGGTCGAGAGCATCTGCGCCTTTGGCGGCGAAGTGGGTATGGAAAAATACACCGAGGAGCGCAGCGATATCTTCTTTACCGGTGCAGACGGCACCCTGCGCAGCAACCGTACTCTGGCACAGGTGGCAGGTCTGTATGCCATTGACTCTTTCCTGGGCGCTACCCTTCAGATGGACTACTACGGCAACTCCTCCACCGTGACCGCCGGCCGTCTGAGCGGCTTTGGCGGTGCACCCAATATGGGCCACAACCCCGGCGGACGCCGTCACAGCAGCCCCGCCTACCACAGCCTTGTTGAAGGCAAGGACACCCTGCACGGCGGTCAGAAGATCGTTATTCAGATGCTGAAGAGCAGCGGCAAGAAGGGCAATAACTTTGTGCCGGAGCTGGATGCCATCGCCATCGGCCGTGACGCCGGTATGGAGGCCCCGCCCATTATGGTTTATGGTGAGGATGTGAGCCACACCGTGACCGAGCAGGGCATTGCCTACTGCTACATGGCTGAGGACGCCGAGGAGCGCAAGCTGATGCTGGCTTCCATCGCCCAGGGCACTCCCTTTGGCGAGATGGTGACCAAGGAGCAGATCGAGGCGTTCCGCAAGGCGGGCAAGGTGGCCTATCCCGAGGATCTGGGCATCGACCGTGCCATGGCGACCAAGGACCTGCTGGCCTGCAAGAACCTGGAGGAGATCGCGGAGTGCTCCGGCGGGCTGTATGTGGTGCCCGAAAAGTTCCGCAAGAAAGACTAAGCATACTCCTTTCACGATAAAGCATAGAGAAGGGAAATCCCCCGGCCGGGTGTGGTCGGGGGATTTTTCTTGGATTGGGATAAATGGGCAGGCGGGGCGCACCGGAGCGGGGAGGGCCGCCCGGAGCGAAACGGAGGTGCGGCACGACAAAAGCGGAGGGGCGCCCCGCCGGTGGGTCACAGCAGGGAGTGGCGCCATTCTTCGGAGCCGGGAGCCTGATAATAGTAGAACTCGCTGAGGGTGGGATTCTCAAAGACGCGGAGCATTTCGAGAAAATCGGAAGTAAGGTGGCGGCCTTTCAGTTTCTCGCGGGTCAGCCAAAGCATTTTACCTTCCGAGGAGGAAGTAAGCGTACCAGTGAAGCGGGTGGCACGGAATAGCAGCACCACATAGCGGGCACCATCCTCCCGTGGGAACTGCTTGACGCCACAGAGAATGGGATCCTGAATGGTAAGGCCGGTTTCCTCCTGTACCTCGCGGATGACCGAAGCGACGAAAGATTCGCCGGATTCCACATGGCCACCGGGGAAGCAGATGCCCGGCCAGCTGGGATCGGTACGATCCTGCACGAGGATACGGTTCTCGGCATCGGTGATCATGCACAGATTGGTCAATTCACAGCGCTCGGTAGGGTGTGACATAGTAAGAGAAGCTCCTTTATTAAGTATAGCCCAAAAGACCTCTGACGCTGACCTCCCCGCTGGAAACGGTGCGGCGGGAACCATCCGGCAGCTCAACGATGAGACCGGCATCGGGGGCAATGGCAACGGCCAGCGCCTCATACTGGTCGGTGGGACTGATGACCTCCACCCGGCGGCCGATGGTACAGCTGCGGCGGGTCAGTTCCCCAATCAGGTTTTCGGCCGGTTGGGAAAGAATGTGCTGGCGGAGGAAGAGGTCATCCAGGCGGGTGATGATACCGGCGGCAATGGCGGCCCGGGGAACGGCAGCACCCGCTTCCCGCACCGAGATGGCTTTATCCCGCAGCTCCTCGGGGAAATCCTGCGGCTGCTGGGTGACATTGACGCCGATACCGATGACCGCGCCATTGATGGTGCCGCTTTCGGCATCGCTGGTGAGCTTGGTGAGGATGCCGCAGACCTTGCGGCGGTCGAGGATGATATCATTGGGCCACTTGATGGCAGGGGCTAGACCGTGTTGCTCCAGCACCTGGCAGACAGCCAACCCGGCGCAGCTGGTAAGCAGGCTGAGAGCGGCAGGGTCGAAATCCGGGCGGAGAAGGTAGGAAAGATAGACCCCCTGCCCGGCCGGAGAGGCAAAGCTGCGGCCCAGGCGGCCGTTGCCGTGGGTTTGGCGATCCGCCAGCACAACAGTGCCGGTGGGCGCGCCCTCCAGGGCCAGCTGCATCCCGCGGGTATTGGTAGAATCGGTCTCCTCGTAGCAAATGACGGTCTCTCCCCTGCCCTGCGGCAGGTACTGCTCCAGCAGTTCCTTTGTCATACCATCCGGCAGGGCAGTAAGGCGGTAACCCAGCCGGGTGACCGATTCAATGGCATAGCCCTGCTCCCGCAGGCGGCAGGCAGCCTTCCACACCGCGGTGCGGCTGACGCCCAACCGGACGGAAAGCTCCTCCCCGGAGTGGTACTGGGTGCGGTCCTGCCCCAACTCCCGCAGCAGCTCGGCGGCCAAATCTCTTTTTGCCATGATGAAGTTCCTCCCTTTTGCGGACGGAATGTAAACTTTCCGTTAAATAACAAATTTTTGGGCTCCCGCTGCCGGTGGGCAGTTGAAAATCCCCAATGAAAAGTGATAAAATCAGTATAATTCAATCCGGACAAAAAGGCAACCAGAAATAAGCCGGGAGAGAGAAAGAGGGCGACAGGATGGCATTTGTGGAAATGAAGGATGTGTATAAGCGCTACCGCACTGGGGAAATCGTGACGGCGGCCAGCGACGGCATCAATTTTACCATAGAAAAGGGCGAATTCGCCATTATTGTGGGGCCCTCCGGCGCCGGTAAAACCACGGTGCTGAACATTCTGGGCGGGATGGACACCGCCGATGAGGGGCAGGTGCTGGTGGATGGAAACGACATCGTGCAGTACACCCCCAAGCAGCTGATCGGCTACCGGCGGCATGATATCGGGTTTGTGTTCCAATTCTATAACCTGGTGCAAAACCTGACGGCGCTGGAAAATGTGGAGCTGGCGGCGCAGATCTGTCATGATCCCATCCCGGCAGCGGAGGCCCTGGAGGCCGTGGGGCTGGGCCACCGGCTGGATAACTTTCCGGCGCAGCTTTCCGGCGGCGAGCAGCAGCGGGTTTCCATCGCGCGGGCGCTGGCCAAGCGGCCCCAGCTGCTGCTGTGCGACGAGCCGAC
>ENA-ORSC01002261-ORSC01002261.1-human-gut-metagenome-genome-assembly--contig:-NODE-2261-length-11826-cov-3.131680_pt1 | contig 11826 bp, 10 predicted proteins | sample MGYA00242178_ERZ509140 | MGnify/ENA primary metagenome ERZ509140 (study PRJEB26280, sample SAMEA2338681) | human gut metagenome | biome: human gut; feature: human-associated habitat; material: faeces... | reverse complement strand
CCGATGGGGGCGAGCTCTGGGGCATTGCCGACCGCACGAACTACGACCTCGGCCGTCATCAGGAAGCATCCGGCAAGAGCCTGGAATACTTTGACCCCGAGACGAACGAGCACTATATCCCCTACGTCATCGAGCCGTCGCTCGGCTGCGACCGTGTGGCGCTGGCATTTTTGTGCGAGGCGTATGACGAGGAGCATCTCGTCGACAGCAAGGGCAAGGAGGACGTGCGCACGGTGCTGCATCTGCATCCGTTCCTCGCGCCCTACAAGGCGGCGGTTCTGCCGCTTTCCAAGAAGCTCTCCGAGCCTGCCCGCAAGATCCAGGAAGACCTTTCCAAGGAATTCATGATTGACTTTGACGACGCCGGCTCCATCGGCAAGCGCTATCGCCGCGAGGACGAAATCGGCACGCCCTACTGCATCACCGTCGACTTTGCGACCGTGGGCGACGAGAACACCCCCGCCGACAACGCCGTCACCATCCGCGACCGCGACACGATGGAACAGGTCCGTGTGCCCATTGCGGAGCTGAAAAACTGGCTGCGCGAAAAAGTTGCATTCTGATACCGCATTTCACCCGGAACCGGACTTTCCCGGTTCCGGGTTGTTTTTCACAAAAAAACAGGTTTCTTTTGGCGCTTCCCACAAGAAAAACTCCGCTCGTCCGGTGGAAATTTCCGCGCGTATCCTGTATAATAAAGTTATCTATCCTCTGCGCAGGCTTTTCCTGCGCAGACGGCAACTTGCCTGCCGCAAAGGGCTTTTGCGGCAAACAAAGGAGTGAAGAATTTGGCGGAATCGGAATATGTCATTGAGATGCTGAATATCACGAAGGAATTTCCCGGCATCCGCGCCAATGACAACATCACCCTCCAGCTCAAGCGAGGGGAAATCCACGCGCTGCTCGGCGAAAACGGTGCCGGCAAGTCGACGCTGATGAGCGTGCTCTTCGGGCTCTATCAGCCGGAGAGCGGCGTCATTAAAAAGAACGGACAGGTCGTCAAAATCAGCGACCCCAACGACGCCAACGACCTCAACATCGGCATGGTTCACCAGCACTTCAAGCTGGTCGAGTGCTTCTCGGTGCTGGACAATATCATTCTCGGCGTGGAGCCGAACAAGGCGGGCTTCCTGCAGAAGAAGCAGGCGCGCGAGAAGGTCGTCGCCCTGTCGCAGCGCTACGGTCTGCGCGTCGATCCGGACGCGAAGGTCGAGGATATTTCCGTCGGCATGCAGCAGAGAACCGAAATTCTCAAAATGCTCTACCGCGACAATGAAATCCTGATCTTCGACGAGCCGACGGCAGTTCTCACGCCGCAGGAGATCGACGAGCTGATGCAGATCATGAAGAATCTGGCGGCGGAGGGGAAGTCCATCCTCTTTATCTCTCACAAGCTGGCGGAGATCATGGCGGTGGCGGACCGCTGCACCGTGCTCCGCAAGGGCAAGTACATCGGCACCGTCAATACGAAAGACACCACAGCGGCGGAGCTGTCCGCCATGATGGTGGGCCGCAACGTCAATTTCCATGTGGAAAAGAAGCCTGCGGAGCCGGGAGACGTGGTGCTGATGAGCCCCGCCAGCGCCGCTTTTGACCAGTTCAAGAACTTCATGGTGCGGGGCGCGTTCTTCAAAAAACTCATAAAGGAGCTGTAAGCGTGGATATTGCCAAAGTGACCCGCCCGGCGCGGAAGCTGCTGAAGCTGCAATACTGCGGCGCGGTGATCGTGGCCGCAGGCACGGCCTCCCGTATGGGGGGGATCGACAAGGTCATGGCCCCGCTGGGCGGCGAACCCATGATCGCCCGGACAGTGCGGGCATTTCAGGACTGCGACGCCATTTCGGAGATCGTCATCGTCACCCGGGAAGATCTGATCCTGCCCATTACGGGGCTTTGCAAAACCATGGGCAAAGTCACCGCCGTGGTCGCCGGAGGAAAAACCCGGCAGGAGTCGGTGAATCTGGGTCTGAACGCCCTTTCGGATAAGGTCAAACTGGCCGCCGTCCATGACGGGGCAAGACCGCTGGCCTCCTGGCAGCTGATCGACCGGGTAGTCCGGGCGGCCAACACCTACGGTGCCGCCGCCCCGGCGGTGAGCGTGAAGGACACCATCAAGGTCGTTGAGGGGAGAATTGTGAAGTCCACCCCCGACCGGGCGTCGCTGTACGCCGTGCAGACCCCTCAGGTGTTCGATTTTGATATTCTCCGTGGCGCGCTGGCCAAGGCGAACGCGGACAATGCCAAGCTCACGGACGACTGCTCCGCCGTGGAGCGGATCGGCTTCTCCGTAAAAATTGTGGAGGGCGACGAGCGGAACCTGAAAGTCACCACCCCCCTGGATTTGAAGATTGCAGAGCTTCTGCTGGAGGAAACCAAATGATCAAAACCCTGCGTAAGCGTTTTATCCGCATCGCTATGCTGGCCGTCACGGCTGTGCTGCTGGCGCTTTGCCTTATCGTCAATGCCGCAAATTATATTTCGGTGGATAGCAGCCTGACCAACATGCTGCAAATCATCAGCAATAACCGGGGCATGGTGCCACAGTCACCCCCCGGCGGCTTTGATAAACCGGGGACCCGACCGGAAGGCGGCTTTACGCCGGAAACCCCATTTTCCACCCGCTATTTTGTCCTTTGGTATGATGCCGATGGCACCCTTCTGCGCTCCGACCTTGGTAAAATAGCCGCCGTGACCGAAGCCGATACCGCCGAGTATCTGCAGGCCGCGGCAAAGCACGGCGCCGGTTATTGTTGGGTCAATGGCTATCGTTGCTTTGTCACACAAAGCGAAGACGGCGGTTTTATGGCCATTTTCCTGGATGCACATCGTGATTTACAAACAGTGAAAACCACCGCGTGGCTTTCACTGGCGGCTATGCTGTTCTGCGTGGCGTGTGTTTATCTCGTCGTCACGCTGCTTTCCCGCCGCGCCATCGATCCGGTGGTGAAGGCCAGTGAAAAACAAAAGCAGTTCATCACCGATGCCAGCCATGAACTAAAAACTCCCATCACCGTTATCGCTACCAGCCTAAAAGTGCTGGAGATGGAGACCGGCGAGAACAAGTGGATCGATAAATCGCTGGCCCAAACTGAAAAGCTGCGGGATCTCGTCAATTCCCTGGTCAGTCTTTCCCGTTTGGATGAGGAACAAAGCCCCCTTAAAATGGCTGAATTCCCCATCAGTGAGGCCATCAGCGAAACGGCTGAGTCTTTCCGGGATTATGCCGAAGCGAATGACCATGAACTCCAGTTGGAGATTGCGCCGGAACTTACCTATATCGGAGACGAATATGCTATCCGTCAGCTGGTGTCTATCCTGCTGGATAATGCCGTAAAGTACGCCGATGAACACGCATGTATTAAGCTTTCTTTGGAAAAGGGCAAAAAGGGTCCGGTCATCCGCACTGTGAATTCCTGCATGGGGCTGACCCAGCAACAGGCGGATAAGCTGTTTGACCGCTTTTACCGTGTGGATCAATCGCGAACGACCGGAGGGTTTGGAATCGGACTTTCGATGGCACGCAGTATCGCAGAGGGGCACAAGGGGAGTATTAAGGCGACCTGCTGCGAGGATAACAAAATTGAATTTACGGTTTCACTGGGCAAATGCGTATGAAGCAAAAATGGGCAGAGCGGAAGTTCTGCTTCATTTGAAACTGAGAAACGAAAATTTGTTCTTTTCTCTATTGAACCACTGGATCATTTCTGATAAAATAAGGGAGTAGGACATAGCGAGAACCCCCACTGCATAAGTTGGGACGGGGTGATGGAATGGAGAAGCTATGGCACAGAGCAGTAATGATCTTTGCATTTTCGATGACTGTGGTGGCTGCCGGGTATTTTCTTACAGGGTTGAACGATCAACTGACACAGCAAGTGCAATCCGGTGCAGTGGATAATATGTCGGTAGTGGTGCTGGATGCCGGTCACGGCGGTATGGACGGCGGAGCAACCGCTGCGGGGGTGCGTGAGTGTGAGATCAATTTGTCAATTGCCCAAAAGGCGCGCGATTTTTTAACACTGATGGGATACCGTGTGGTGATGACCCGCGAGAACGATACGCTGCTTGCAGATGAAGGCGCTGGAACGGTTCGGGCGCAGAAACGCAGCGATTTGAAAAATCGATTGGAGATCATGGAAGGGACCCCCAACTCGGTAGGGGTGAGTATTCACCAGAACCATTTTTCACAGTCCTATGTGCACGGGGCACAGGTCTTTTACGGCAAAGCGGACGGCAGCCGAGAGCTGGCGGAGCGGATCCAAAGGAATATAGCGACATATTTGCAGGCCGACAATAAACGCAAGATTAAGGAAGCAGATTCATCACTGTTTATCTTGAATAACAACAGAGCCAACCCCTCAGTGATGGTAGAATGCGGTTTTTTATCAAACCCAAAGGATATGGAAGATCTGCAGCAGGAGAAATACCAGGGTATGCTGGCTTTTTTGATTACCGTCTCACTGATGGAATACGAACACGCCCCGCAGGGATAGCAGCGTAAAGAAAGGAAACAGCATGGCAGTAAAAGAAATAAAAGAGAAAAGTATTTATGTCTGTACCGAGTGCGGTTACGAGAGCGCCAAATGGCAGGGGCGTTGTCCCGATTGCGGCAGCTGGAACACATTGGTGGAAGAGACTCGCATTATCGGCAAGGAGAAAAAGGGTGCGCCTGCAATGCAGCGGGAGGCTTCGCCGGTGATGGCCCTGGATGCGGTGGATGCTGATGAATCGGTGCGGTACCATACCGGCATGGAGGAGCTGGACCGGGTACTGGGTGGCGGCATTGTGCCGGGTGCGGCGATCCTGGTCTGCGGCGATCCGGGGATCGGTAAATCCACAGTACTGCTGCAGATGTGCCGGACGCTGGAGGATGATTTGCGGGTCCTGTATGTTTCCGGGGAGGAAAGCCCCCGGCAGATAAAGCTGCGGGCCAACCGGCTGGGAGTGACCGGGGAAAAGGTGCTGCTGACGGCGGCCACCGATGCCGAGCAGATAAGGGAGACGATACTGGAGAACAAACCTGATATTGTGGTGGTGGATTCCATTCAAACCCTTTCGGTCGCCAGCGTCAGCTCCTCACCGGGCAGTGTTTCGCAGGTGAGAGAATCGGCTATGCTGCTGATCGACACCTGTAAGGGACAGGAAATCCCGTTGTTCATTGTGGGGCATGTGAACAAGGACGGCAATATTGCGGGCCCGAAGGTGCTGGAGCATATGGTGGATACAGTCCTTTACTTTGAGGGGGATAAAAACCTGAGCTACCGCATCCTGCGGGCGAATAAAAATCGCTTTGGCTCCACCAACGAGATCGGCGTTTTTGAGATGGGACAGAACGGGCTGCGCGAGGTGCCGAATCCCAGCGAGGCATTGCTTTCCGGCAGACCATTGGACTGCAGCGGAAGCTGCATTACCTGCCTGATGGAGGGTACCAGGCCCATTTTGGTGGAGATACAGGCGCTGGTGACCAAAACCAGCTTTGGCAACCCGCGGCGGGTGGCTACTGGCTTTGATATGAACCGCACGGCGATGCTGCTGGCAGTGCTGGAAAAGCGCGCGGGCTTTTATATGGGGAACCTGGATGTCTTTGTGAACGCGGCTGGCGGTATGCGGGCGGACGAGCCCTCCGCTGACCTGGCGGTGGCGATGGCGGTGCTGAGCAACCTGCTGGATAAGGTGATCCCCGATGATATGCTGCTGCTGGGCGAGATTGGCTTGGCAGGAGAGATCCGCTCCACGCCGCAGGTGCAGCAGCGGGTAGGGGAGGGCTACCGATTGGGCTTCCGGCGTTTTCTTTTGCCGAAAAGCTCAATGAAGACGATGAACACGGCTGACTACCCCGAGGCGGAGTTTCTGCCGGTGGGTCAGTTGAGTGAAGCTGTGCGGCTGCTGCGAAACTAACAGAATAGACAAAAATTGACGGTTTATCAGATGGTAGGCCGTCTTTTTTCGAAAATTTGTAGTGAAAATGCACAATGAATAACAGAAAATTTATGCTGATATGTAAAATCGCATATAAAGATATTGACAGAGGTGGAGGGGCGGAGTATATTGTAATTAAATTGGTCGACCAACCATAAAATAAACAAAATATTGACAATGAAGGTAAAGTAGCTGCGAGAGACCAAGGCAAGGTTAATGGCAGCGAAAAGGAGGAAATTATGCTGAGTTTTTGGCGTGCAATTTTCTATTCGTCCTTACTCGACCCGATTTTTACGGCAGTAGCCTCTGCACTGGGTGTAACAAAGCAGGTGTGTAAGGAATACTGCACCAGCGGTGTTATGGAGTATGGTCTTACCATGCTGCTGATTGTGCTGGCGGTCATTCTGGTCATCGTTCTTATCCGTGTATTTGGTCTACTGAACGGCGGCAACCTAAGCGGTAAGTACAACCCCGAGAGCCTGGAAAAGGTGAAGAGCAGCCCTCTTGCGGGCAAGAACATCGTTTTTCTGGGCTCTTCCGTCACCAAGGGCTTTGCGGCCTATGGCAAGTCTTTCGTTGACATGATCGCCGCCCGCACCGGCGCTACCTGTGTGAAGGAAGCAGTAAGTGGTACTACTCTGGTGGACGACAACGCCAAGAGCTATGTGGCTCGTCTGAAGGCGCTGGACCCCAAGACCCCCTGCGACCTGTTTGTATGCCAGCTTTCCACTAACGATGCTACCAAGAAGAAGCCCCTGGGCAAGGTAGCGGCTGCCGGTGAAGCCTATGATACCAAGACCATCTGCGGCGCGATCGAGTACATCATCGACTACGCCAAGAAGACCTGGAATTGCCCCATTGCGTTCTATACTAACCCCGAGTATGCTTCTCCCGAGTATAAGGACATGGTGGAGGCGCTGTATGCCATCGCCAAGAAGTGGGATATTGCTGTAATCGACCTGTGGAACGACCGTGAGCTGAACACCAAGGAAGCGAAGAAGCGTTCCTGCATGAACGACCAGATCCATCCCACCAAGAAGGGCTATGCCCTGTGGACCCCTGTTATGGAAGCGGCCCTTGGTAATGTGGTAGAGGGTAAGGCCGTACCCGCTCGTCCCAAGACTGAGCCGGCTGTGACCCGTGAGGAAGTGGCGAAGAAGAAGATCGGCCGCACCACCAAGAAGGTTATCCTGCGCATCCTGGCCGCTATCCTGGCAATCATCATTGTAGTTGGCGCCAGCACGGTTCAGCAGCTGTTTGCTGTTACCGGCATGAAGAATGAAGGTAATAGTGATACCTATAATCCTGAAAATGTTACCATGAAGGCTGATAGCCCCATCAAGGGCAAGAAGCTGCTATGGTTGGGCTCCTCGGTATTCCAGGGCTTTGGCGCTCGTAATACCTCCCCGGCACTTTGGATCGATGCGATGGATGGTACGATCTCTACTATTGAAGTTAAGGGCGGTACCTTCCTTGCTTCCATCGACGGTTCTATCGGCGGCGGTGTTGCTGGTTCCATTTCGGCTGACTCGTCCTATATCAACCGTCTGCGCAACCATACTGCCGAGACTGATCCCGATCTGGATCTGGTAGTGGTTCAGCTCTCCACTAATGACTCCAAGGGTCAGTGCGAGACCGGCGTAGTAAGCGACAGCTTTGATCCTGCGACCTTTGATGAAGTAACCACCACCGGTGCGCTGGAAGCGATCATTGCGTACGCTAAGGAAACCTGGGGTGCTCGTGTTCTGGTTATCACCGGCACTTACTTTGAGGATGAAATGACCTATTCCGGCGGACAGAATGCAGAGATTTACAAGACCATGATCGAGCGATGCCATGAGCTGGACGAAAAGTGGGGCGATGACTTCACCGTTTTGGATCTGTGGCACAATGATGCGATGTATGAGAATGTTAAGACCGGCGATGCTCTGTGGAGATCCTACATGAGCGACGCGATTCATCCGACCAAGAAGGGCTATCTTGAGTGGTGGGGTCCGTACATTGAAGCACAGCTGTACGAGATGCTTGCTGACTGATTTAGTTAGACATTCTCCTCTTGTGAACATATAGCAAAGACCGGAGCCTCTTAAGGGGCTCCGGCCTTTTGCTGTTCAGCGGCAGCAACCGGCCATGTGGATGAGTTTTTGCAGGCATTCGGCGTGCAGGGTTTCATCATCAGCCAGGCGTTCCAGCAGGGGACACAGAGCGGCATTGCAGCAGAGACGGGCCGCAGAGCGGTAGGCATCGGCGGCATCCAGTTCGGCGCGCATATCGCCCAGCAGCATACAGCAGGGATCGGTGGCGTAGTTTATCAGTCCAGCGTGCCAGTATTGCTTCTGTGCCGGACGGATAAACTGGGGGTCACCGCCCATCATGGTAATGCACCTGCCCAACAGCGAGATGTGGCGCATCTCCACCATATTGATCTTGCCGATGGCTTCTGCAATTTCCGGGCGGCAGCTGCTCAGGATGGTGCTCTGGTAGCTGTACTGCATGGTGGTGGTTAGCTCGCTGGTACGGCCGGAGTAGAATTCAGTCAGCATGCGCAGATCGGCGGTGTTGTAGCACAGGCATTCCGGCATGGGGTAGCCCTGCGACGCCTGAAAGATCATTTCCTGCATAGAATCACCTCCTGATGGCATCTTATGCAAAATAGCGGAAAGGGGGAACATCCCGCCGGTGCTGAGAATATACTGCCCCAAAAGGGGGAGTGCCTCAGTGAGGATAAAGCACCATGCAAGCAGGCGAAAAATGCAGAATATAAAGTGGGGCAAAGTGCTAGTGCTTCTCAGTCTGGTGGGGGGGATTATCGCACTGGATATGGGCATAAGGCCAATGGTGCGGGAAGCGGCGGCCAGCCAGACGCAGATTGCGGTGAACCGGATGATCCAGCGGGCGGTACTGGAGGTGCTGGAAGAGGACGGGCTGCGGTATCAATCTTTTGTTAGCCTTCAGCAGAACCAAAGCGGGGAGACCACTGCCCTAATCACTGATACTGTGCTGATCAACCGTCTGCAGGGGGAGCTGCTGGAGAAGATATTGCAGACGCTGCAGCAGTACCGTGAACTGAAGCTGGAACTGCCGCTGGGAAGCCTAACGGGGATTCAGTTCCTGGCGGGACGGGGACCGCTGGTAGCGCTTCAGCTGCGGCCGGTGGGGCTGGTCAAGACCAAGATCATCAATCAGTTTGACGAGGCAGGCATCAACCAGACAAGGCATCGGATTCAATTGCAGGTAACGGTGGATATGCTCTCACTGCTGCCGGGGTATCGCATCAGCAGCCAGGCGCAATGCAATGTGATCTTGGCGGAGACGATTATAGTGGGACTGGTGCCGGATGCCTATACCGAGGTGTATGGCGGCACTGATGACCTGGTGGGCATGATACAGGACTACGGCGCGCTGGTGGGGTGAAATTCATCCCAAAGAAATACCGGGAATTTATTGTATTTGTGGGGCAATGTTGCTATAATATATAGGTTAAATTGGGGAGGTGTGCAGATGAGCGAGGACATTCGCCGCAAAATGCGGGAGCTGGAAAAGCAGGTTGAACATCATATGCATCTGTACTACGACTTGGATGCGCCGGAGCTGGAGGATTATGAGTATGATCGTTTGATCCACAGCCTGATGGACCTGGAGGTGCAATACCCGCAGTACGCTTCGCCCAATTCGCCGACCAAGCGGGTGGGCGGTAAGGCGCAGAACACCTTTCGGGAGGTCACGCACAAAGTGCAGATGGGCTCGCTGCAGGATGTATTTTCTACCGATGAGCTGCGTGCCTTTGACGCGCGGGTGCGGGAGGAAGTGCCGAACCCCACCTATGTGGTGGAGCAGAAGATCGACGGACTTTCGGTTTCGCTGGAATACCATGATGGAGAGTTGGCAGTGGGTTCTACCCGCGGTGATGGTTTTACCGGGGAGGATGTGACCGAAAACCTGCGCACCATTCGCAGCATCCCGCTGCAGTTGCCGGAGGCGCTGCCGCTGCTGGAAGTGCGCGGTGAAGTGTATATGCCCGTGACGAGCTTTAAGCGGCTGGTGCGGGAGCAGGAACTGCGGGAGGAAACACCCGCGAAGAACCCCCGCAACGCGGCGGCTGGCTCGCTGCGGCAGAAGGACCCCAAAATAGCGGCGGCCAGAGGACTGGATATCTTCTGCTTTAATGTGCAGCAGCTGGAGGGTGTGACCTGTGAGCGGCACAGTGAGTCGCTGGAGCTGATGCGGCGGCTGGGGTTCCCGGTTTCGCCGGATTACAAGGTATTTGATAACATAGAAGACGCTATAAAACAGGTGGAAGTGATAGGCGAGCTACGCGGATCGCTGGGATACCAGATCGACGGCGCGGTTATAAAGGTGGACCGCTTTACAGATAGAGAGCTTTTGGGCAGTACAGCCAAATATCCCAAATGGGCGGTGGCCTTTAAGTATCCGCCGGAGGAAAAGGAGACGGTACTGCGGGATGTGGTGCTGCAGGTGGGACGCACTGGCGCAGTGACGCCGACCGCGGAATTTGACCCGATAGAGCTGGCGGGCACCACTGTGAGCCGAGCCACCCTGCATAATCAGGATTTTATCACCCAGCTGGGGGTGAATATCGGAGATACCATCGTGGTGCGGAAGGCCGGGGATATTATCCCGGAGGTGATAGCGGTAAAGAACCACCCGGAAGGGACATCCGCCTATACACTGCCCACCCATTGTCCCTCCTGTGGGACACTGCTGGTGCGCGATCCTGAGGTGGCGGCTATCCGCTGTCCCAATATCAGCTGCCCGGCGCAGATACTGAGAAGTTTGATCCATTTTTGCAGCCGTAATGCGATGGATATAGAAGGACTGGGAGAAGCGGTGTGTGAGCAGCTGCTTGCGACTGGTTTGGCCAAGACACCGGCCGATCTGTACCGGCTGACCAAGGAAGAACTGCTGGGGCTGGAGGGATTCCAGAAGAAGAAGGCGGAGAATATCCTTTCGGCGCTGGAAAAATCCAAGCACAATGAGCTGGGTGCGCTGCTGTTTGGCCTCGGTATCCGCAATATCGGCGATAAAGCGGCGAAGCTGCTGGCGCAGCGGTTTGGCTCCCTGCAGGCGGTGGAAGCGGCTACGAAAGAGGAGCTGCTTTCCATTGAAGGCTTTGGTGAGATCATGGCCGAGAGTGTTTTGCAATACTTTGACGATGAAAATAACCGTCGGTTGTGCCATGATTTGCTGGCCCTTGGTATGGAGCCGTGGGTGCCAGAGCAGCAATCGGCCGCTTTGGCGGGGATGACCATAGTAGTGACCGGCACATTGCCGAACTATTCCCGTGAGGAGATCCAGGATCTCATTGAGAAAAACGGCGGGAAGGCCTCCGGCAGTGTGAGCAAAAAGACAAGCTATGTAGTGGCCGGAGAAGCCGCGGGAAGTAAGTTGACCAAGGCGCAGAGTCTGGGTGTGCCGGTACTGACGGAGCAGGGATTACTGGAACTGATAGAAAGGGGTTCTTAAAAAATATGGAGATCGATATCAAGAAAATCGCGAAGCTCTCACGGCTGGCCATTGAGCCGGAGCGAGAGGAGAAATTCCAGAAGGATATGCAGAACATCATTGAGATGGTGGAGCGGCTGCCAGAGATGGAGACTGGGGATCTTTCCCCCAAGGTAGAAGACACCATGACGCTTCGGGAGGATGTGGTGGAACCTTCTCTGCCGCGGGATGAAGTGCTGAAGAATGCTCCGCAGGTGGCGGCCGGCTGTGTGGTAGTGCCAAAGACGGTAGGTTAACAAGATGGAAAGGAAGTGGACAACATGGATCTGTATAAACTGACCGGCGGCGAACTGCACCGGCTGATGAAAGAGAAGAGGGTTTCCGCGGTGGAAGTGACCGAGGATATCTTTGCCCGCATTGCCAAAGTGGAGAATGGAATTGGCG
>ENA-ORSC01002257-ORSC01002257.1-human-gut-metagenome-genome-assembly--contig:-NODE-2257-length-11843-cov-3.981082_pt1 | contig 11843 bp, 9 predicted proteins | sample MGYA00242178_ERZ509140 | MGnify/ENA primary metagenome ERZ509140 (study PRJEB26280, sample SAMEA2338681) | human gut metagenome | biome: human gut; feature: human-associated habitat; material: faeces... | reverse complement strand
TGGGAAAGCTCTCCCATTTGTCGCAGCTCTTGCCGTGCTCGTCCTGATAGGTGTAGCGGACACTGTAAGAGCTGCCGCGTTTCGTGATATATGCCATAGATTTGCCTCCTTATCAAGCTGCCCGGTAGAGCCACGCATCGAAGCTGTCCTTCGGGATGCGGATGCTTCCGCCTGCCCGCAGGACACGGAACTCGGTGGTGCTGTTGCACAGGTTGTAGGCGGCACGTTGGCTGATGGCCAGCATCTGCGCGACCTCCTTTACCGTGTACACCAGCTTTGTGGTCTCAGGGCTGTTGGTCGGAGACTTGACGGCATTGGTTCGAGTGACCACCTCCATTGTAGCCGGATCCGAGTCCGACTGCAAGAACTTTTTCGTATAATCCAAAGATTTCACATTCTCGTACATTTTATTACACATAGGCATTGCTCCTTACTTGTCATGGCGCATCACAGGCTCCTGCGTGCGGTTTTCATAAAATCGAATGACCTCCGGCGGGATGCTGTCCAGCGTTTTCAGGGCGGCTTCATAGTCCTGCCGCAGCTTGGCATCCTCCAGACGCTTCAAGACGCTCCATTTCTTCGCTTTGTCCAGCGAGGCAGAGAGCGTCTTGTTCTTTTCTTTCAGCTTTTCGTTTTCGGCGGCGGTCTCCGTAAAGGCGACCTGATAGCGGTTCAGTTCGGTGCGCATTTTGGACACTGCCGGGATATAGCTGTCCAGCACCTTGCTGATCTCCGCCGCACGGCTCTTGCCGTTGAAGGGGGTGATACCCACCAGCAGGGCATCCAGTTGCTCCTTCTGCTTGGTCAGTTGGGTCATCTCCTTGAAGATGCGAGGCGGGATGTGCTCTCGCCCAGTCTGGCTGGCACTTTCGCCCCGTTCCAGCTCCGGGTACTGCTTGACCATGTGCTGCCAGAACTCGTCCTGCCACTTCACAAGGTTCTTGCGGTTGCCAATGATCTCTTTTGCGCTCAGCCGTCCGTCAGCAGTCAGGGGCACGAAGCAGAGGTGCAGGTGGGGCGTTTTCTCGTCCATGTGGACAACAGCCGAGATAAAAGTTTGGGTGCTCTGCTTGCTTTTCAGAAACTCCAAGGCATACTCGAAATACGCCTTGATCTCCCGGTTGGTCTTATCCTTGAAAAACTCCGGGCTGGCGGTGACAAGCGCCTCCACCACCCGCACGCTGTCCTTGCGGACACGGCAGTGGGCGGCGGCTATCATGCGGTCGGCTTCTTCCCGGTACCTGCCCTGCGGCTGCACCAGATGGAGGTTGTAGCGGCTCCGGTCCGTGTCGATATCCGGGTTGCTGGCGTACTGCTCCTTGGTGCGCTCGTTGTGGGCTTCGATGGGGCTGATGGCAGGCCCCTTGTACTTTTTGAATCTTAAAATGCCGTATTGGGCTTTCATAGATCACGCTCCTTCTTGGGGTGTACAAAAAATCTGTACGGACTTCAAATAACCTGTACGGTCTGTACGGCGTACGGATGAACGAAATATAAACGATAATTCGCTTTAATTTGTTTCGGCTCGTCGTACAGGTGCGTACAAGTACAGACCGTACAGGTTGTACGAACTTCTTCCGTGAAAAAATGCACTTTTTACGGACAGGGGTGGACAAGCGGCTCAATGCCCACGAAACCGCGCACCCTGCGGCCACCGGGCAGATAGATGTTGTTGGTGGCTTCAAGATTGTAGCGGCGGTCATTCTGGCGCAGCTCTGCGCTGAAACGGATCGCAGATACGCTGTGACAGGCGTTGTCCTCACACCACTGCTTATAAATGTCGTAGAACTCCTTGGAACTGATGGAGTAGTCCGCCTTGAAGCGGAAGTAGCCCTCGGACTCCATGAAGTCGATGACATTGTTGCTGCTGCGTTTGATGGTGTCCACGTTGGCGGCGGCTCGTTCGCTGACCGTGAAGCGGAAGTTGTTCTGCACCAGCCGGTGCAGCCCTTCCAGACACCAGAGCAGGATGCCTTCCAACTCGGCGCACATCTTCTCCACAAGGAAGGGGTCATCCGTGCGGTCGGCAGGCTTGTCCTTGGTGGTCAGGATGAGCTGGCGGCGGAAGAAGCCATCCGAATGGTCATACAGCGAGGTCAGCGCACCGTTGCCGAAGCAGAGGAACCGGGCGTAGATGTCGCGCTGGTAGCTCTGGACACCCTTGCGCTCCAAGTCCAGCTTGGCTTCGGCGGTCACGATGGTCTTGATATAATTCGTCTTGGGCAGGGCGTTCATGTCCATATCATCGTCGATCATCAGTAGGCGGCGTTCCAGATCGGCACGGGCAAAGCGGTTGTTCTCCACTTTTTGGACGCTGCCATTGCTGGCGGCATCTCCCATGAGTCGCTTGAGCACCAGCCCGATGCGGGACTTGCCCTCGCCGCCCTTGCCGACAATGAGCATCATCTTCTGTCCCTTGGTGCTGGGGATGAGGCAGTAGCCCAGATATTCCTGCAAGGTGGGGATGTCGGCATCGTCCAGCAGCTCGTGCAGAAAGGTCAGCCAGCGGTCAGGGCTGGCGGCTTTGGGGTCATACCTCACAGGCAGGCGGTTCTGGCAGAACAGGCGGCTCTCCTGAAAAGAGCCGTCCGGCAGATGGTACACGCCGTTCTGGAGGTGGATGCAGTCCTGTTCGATGGGGAACGGGTCGGAAAAAGCCAGCAGCTTGATGGTCTCCAGAATGTTGGTGACTTTTTTGGACAGGCCGGAGGTGACATATTCCTCGATGTTCTCCAAGATGCGCTGCTTGATCTCGCTTTCGTCCTCCACTGGGCCGTCCAGCGTGTACAGCGTTCCGTTGACGCATTTCAGCGGCCACTGTTCCAGAAAGGCGCGGCCAAACTGGACTTCATCGATCTTCTTGCCGTTGTACCAGTCCGGCCATAAGGGGTTGCGGGAAATGTTTTTCTTCATATAATCGCTCTCCTTTAGAAAAGTAAAGTGGTAGGTCTCACGGTGAGACCCACCACTTCAGGTGAATCAATCGTCAGGCGCACTTTGCCAGAGCAAGGCGGTCGGTGCGCTCCTCCAGCATCAGCAGGTACGACCCGGACAGCAGCTGTGCGGCGGCAGCGGCCTTCTGCTGGGGCGTCCCAAATGCAACGCAGTCCGTCAGGTGCTCGATGGTCTCGGTCGTGTGGAGGGCTTCTTCAAACCGTGGGTCATGCGGTTCTTCCGGGCTGGCGGGCTTGTAACGCTCTCGCCAGTCGTGCAGCAGGTCGAGATAATCGGTCAGCACCCGCAGGCAGTAGGCGATGTCTGCCCACTGCTCGTCCGTCAGGCCACGCTTGGGCGGCGGCAGGGCGATGGCATTGGCGGGCGGCTTATCCGGGTCAAGCCAGAGCTTGTCGGGGCGGGGCCCCTCCATCTTGCTGACGCAAGACCGCTCTGTCACTTGCAGTCCCCACTGGGGACTGCATTGCTTCGCAAACGCGAAGTCATTTATCAGCTTCTCGGCGGCTTGCCGGGGGTTCAGGTCGAACAGCTTGGCGGTGAGGTCGATGGCATCTCCGTTGGCTCCACAGCCAAAGCAATAATAATAGTTGTCGTTCAGCTTCATGCTGGGGTCGCTGTCGGAATGGAACGGACAGCACACCATGCCATGGCGGTCGGGCTCCATGCCGTACATCTCTCCCACCTGCCGAACGGTGATGGCGGACTTGATCTTTTGATATAAACTCAAAATTTCTCCTTTGGTCAAAGGCTCTGGCACGGATCAATTTGATCCCTGCCACGTTCAAAGCCGATCTCCCTTGCTGCCTTCCGACAGGAAATCTTTTTGGACTCTGTGTCGGCCCCATGCAGGGCGCTCGCTCCCCCGATGGGAGGTCTTGGCGGTCTGGGCAGTTCGGACGGTCATTCTGTTGTCAAGGTCCTGTTATGAAAGATATTTCAGAGGGCTTTCGCGGGAAGCCCTTAATATGTTTGCTGCTGGGGAGTTAATATGTTTTCTTTCTGTCTATAGGATAGCACTGCAATGGCCGCTGTGCCGTATATCCATAATGTCGGAAAACAGGTGCAGAATCAGCAAAATTCCACGCTTATGGACAGGAACTGCCGGAAGTGGTATACTGTGCAAAAAACATCGGAGGTGCGACCATGAACATCAAGCTGACACTGGGAGAACGGCTCAAAGACCTGCGTGTGGAGCGGAATCTGAAGCTGGAAACGTTGGCAGAACAGACGGGTCTGTCCAAATCGGCATTGTCGAAATACGAGAGCGACGATGTGACCGACCTCAGCATTTATGCGGTGACAACGCTGGCTGAGTTCTATGGCGTGACCACGGACTACCTGCTGGGTGTGACGGAAAACAAAAAACGCCCAGATGCAGTCCTTTCGGACTTGCATCTGAGCGATGGTGCAGTGGACGTATTAAGAAATGGAAGATTCAATCATCGGCTGCTGTGCGAACTGATCGTGCATGAGAATTTCCGGCGGTTCATGACCGATCTGGAAATCTATGTGGATGGATATGTCAGCGCAAACATTCAAAACCTCAATGCTGGTCTGGAAGCGACCCGGCAAATGCTGAAAAAGAAGTATGCAGCAGATGAAAACGATCTATACATGAGCACCTTGAAGCTGGGGCAGATCGATGAAGATGAGTACTTTGGTCGGGTCTTGTATGACGAGTTGGTGGCTATCCTGAAGAACATCAAGACGGAACACCGCAAGGACAAGACCACTTCGGATGGTGCAATGGTCGATAACTTGATGAAGGAACTGGAGGATGCACAGAAACTTGAAGGGTCTGCGGATGAAAAGAAGATCCGAACGGCATTGAAGGCAATCGGCATCAACTACGATAAGCTGACAGAAGATGAAAGAAAGCTGATAAAGAAGATTCTTTATAAAACGGCAATGCTGAAACCGGGGACACTTGCAGGCAACCGAGGCAAGCACAGACGCTGATCATTTGCCCTGCGCCTGATAGAGAAAAACGCTGCTGCGGCAGGACGGGAGAACGTACACCATTGGTTCCTCTGCAAGCCTGCGCTGGGTGGGCAAAGACCGTCAACTGCCATGCCCATCCGCGTATCCTTCTGCCACAGAACAGGTGCTTGCCGGAACCTCTCGCAGCCCCTTTTCCGCGTCAGCCGGAACCAAGGTGTAACACACTAGACTTTGCAGGCAAAGTCGTGTGCCAACGAGCGTTCCGCCGCTCTTTGGATTCTTCCCGGCAGGGCACTGGAAAATGGGGTGCCCTGATGAAAACGGTGGATGGTACACATTCACAAACCCCGAAAGGTGTGTTATTATAGTACCATCAATAAATGGAAGGGAGGGCGGCGGATGTTCAGCATTGCAGGGATTGACCTGTTGGAGCAGGAGCTTTTGAACCATGAACGCACTCTCCTTGAGATTTTGCTTCAGGACAAGACCACCAAGAAAAACATCATCTGGGCAACCGATGATTACGCCGAACTGGGCGAACCATACAGCTTCAAAAAAGAAATCCTGCCGGAACTGGTTACAGGCGAACAGGACAGTCTGATCCAGCCCAGAGTGGAAAAAGCACTGGAGCACCAGACCAACCGCACCCGTGACAAAGCAGAGGTGTTTACCCCCAGTTGGATCTGCAACGCACAGAACAATCTGGTGGATGAGCAGTGGTTTGGCAGAAAGGATGTTTTCAACATCCAGAAGGAGATGTCGTGGAAAGCAACGGCTGACAAAATCGCTTTCCCGGATGACCGTCAGCACACATGGCAGAAATATGTGGATGCACAGCGGCTGGAAATCTCCTGCGGCGAGGCTCCCTATCTGGTAAGCCGCTACGATACCGTAACGGGCGAAACCATTCCCATTTCCCAGCGAATTGGCCTGCTGGACCGCAAGCTGCGTGTTGTGAGTGAAAACACGGATACCGAAGAAGAATGGTTCACATGGACAAAGCGGGCGTTCCAGAGTGTGTACGGCTTTGAGTATCAGGGCGACAGCTTGCTGCTGGCACGGGAAAACCTGTTTGTGACCTTCGTGGAGGTTTACCGGGAACACTTTGGCAAACTTCCCAATCTGCGGCAGATGAAGGTGATCGCCAACATCATTGCGTGGAACCTCTGGCAGATGGACGGCACAAAGTATGTAGTTCCGGGCAGCTGTAAGGAAAACAAAATTGAAATTATCAGCTGGTTCGGCAGTGAGGAACAAATTGACCTGTGTCCCGGATGCAAAAGCGGAAATATCCGGGCACACAACGGGATTTACAGCATCATAAAAGACTGGCGTTCCAACCAGACAATGACGTTCCTTTCGATGGTGAGGGGAGGAAAAGCAAATGGCGGCGTATGAGCCTACAATGTCGTACCGCTTGATTTATATCTTTGCAATTCACGACAAGGATCATGAAGGATATCTGAAAATTGGTGACACCACATTTGACAGCACCAAGAGCTACAAACAGCTTCCGCCCAACTGCGAGGAATTGAATCAGGCTGCGCGTGATCGAATTGATGATTACACGAAAACCGCTATGGTTGCTTACGACCTGCAATATACCGAACTGGCTCGTAAGGTTGTGACCTTTTCGGATGGAGAAGTGGAAACATCGCTGTTCCGTGATAAGCGTGTCCATGAAGTGCTATACCGCTCCGGCTATACATCTAAGAATTTCTGGTTTTCAGACCGTACGAGCGAATGGTTTGAGGTGCCGCTGTCCGTTGCCATTCGTGCGATTCAGGCGGTAAAAGAGGGCCGTACGGCTCTGACCGCTGCCGAAAAGAGTGAGGGGCAGATCAGCTTTCTGCCGCAGACTGTCCCTGCTGCGCCCAAAAAGAGAGCCATTACCCTGCGGGATGAGCAGATGGACTGCGTCAATCAGACGCTGCGGGTGTTCCGCAAGGAAAACTCGATGCTCTGGAACTGCAAGATGCGTTTCGGCAAAACGGTCACGGCCTATGCGCTCATCAAAAAAGCAGGCTACCAGAAGGTGATTGTGGTCACTCACCGCCCAGTGGTGGAAGATGGCTGGCGCAACGATTTTGACCTGATTTTTGGTGAAGGAGACAACCGTGCTTTCCTGAAAAAAGACCGTTTCGATACGGATTCGTCTGTTTACGATGCGGCAATGGATGCACGCAACGATGCAAACCTGACAGCCTACCAGAATTCCGGCAAGGCGTTTGTTTACTTTGCCTCCATGCAGGACCTGCGCGGCTCTCAGCGGGCAGACGGCAAGTTTGACAAGAATAACGCCGTTTTCGATATGGACTGGGATCTTGTGATTTACGATGAAGCCCACGAGGGCACCCAGACCCAGCGGGGGCAGAAGGTGCAGTCTTTGCTGGAAGCGGAAAAGAACGGCAAGGCTCCCAAGGTTCTGCAGCTGTCCGGCACACCGTACAACCTGATGCAGAAGTACGAGAACAACGTCTACACATGGGACTACGTCATGGAGCAAAAGCGCAAGCGGGAGTGGGACATCCTGCACCCCGGCGACCATAACCCCTATGCAGACCTGCCGGAACTTCGCATCCTGACCTTCGACCTTGGGAAAAGTCTGCCCACCTCCTACCGCTACGAGACCTTGGAGATGGCGTTCAACTTCACCGAGTTTTTCCGGGTGTGGACGGGCGACCCTGCACGGGATTTCCGTCCTCTGCCGGCTGGCGCACAGGTGGGTGATTTTGTCCACGAGGCCGACGTGCGCAGCTTTCTGGACCTGATTTCTTCGGAGAACCCGGAGAGCAACTACCCCTACTCCACGCCGGAGTACCGGGAGATGTTCCGGCATACTCTCTGGATGGTTCCGGGCGTGAAAGAAGCCAGTGCCCTGAGCAGGCTGCTGAAAGACCACCCTGTGTTTGGAGCCTATAAAGTCGCTAACGTTGCAGGCGACGGCGATGCCGAAATGCCCTATGACAACGCCCTGACACTGGTAAAACAGGTCATCAAGGCGAACCGCTATACCATTACCATTTCCTGCGGCAAGCTGACCACCGGCGTGACGGTGCCGGAGTGGACGGCTGTGATGATGCTGACCGGGTCGGCAAGCACGGCTGCGTCCGGCTATATGCAGACCATCTTCCGGGTGCAGTCGGCAGGGGTGCTGGACGGCAAACAGAAGGAACGCTGCTACGTCTTTGACTTTGCCCCGGACCGTGCCCTGAACGTGATTTCTGAGGTCAACCGCATTACCAAGCGGGGCCGGACCAACGAGGAGCAGAACCGGGCGGCACTGGGCGAGTTTTTGAACTTCTGCCCGGTGATTGCGGTGGACGGCACCCAGATGACTGCATACAGCGTCTCCAGAATGATGCGGCAGATCAAGCGTCTGACGGTGGATAGAGCCATCAAGAGCGGCTTTGACGATGAATCGGTCTACAAACAGGACACCGGCATCGTCATGGACGAGGACGATGTGCAGCTGTTCCATACCCTGTCGGACAAGCTCAGCGAGCAGAAAGCCGCCAAAAAGGAAACCAAAGTCCACATCAACCATCAAGGGCTGACGGGCGAGGAATACGAAAAGGCAGACAAGATTTCCAACAAGCCCAAGCGGGAACGCACCAAAGAGGATGACGACCTGCTCAAGAAACTGCAAGAGCAGAAGAAAGAGCGGGAGAAGGTCATCCGGCTGCTGCGGAATGTGTCCATCCGCCTGCCTCTGCTGATTTACGGTGCCAAGGTGGACCTGACCGAGAGCATCAAGATGGCAGACTTCATCACGCTGGTGGATGAGGAATCCTGGCAGGAGTTCATGCCCAAAACCGTGGACAAGCCCCTGTTCCGCAAGCTGCTGAAATACTACGACGAGGATGTGGTCAGCGGGGCGGGTCTGCGCATCCGCCGCATGGCAAAGGCTGCGGACGAGCTGCCGCCCACCGAGCGTGTGAAGCGCATTGCCGAGATCTTCAGCCACTTCCGCAACCCCGACAAGGAAACCGTTCTGACCCCATGGCGGGTGGTGAACCTTCATCTGAGTAACATGGTGGGCGGTTACTGCTTTCTCAACGAGCAGTTCGATTCGCAGGAGGTTCTGGAGGAGCCTCGTCTGGTGGATCAGGGACAGGTCACGGAGGACATCTTCCTCAACCCGGAGGCACGGATTCTGGAAATGAACTCCAAATCCGGCCTGTATCCCCTGTATATGGCATACAGCCTGTACGCCATGAAGCTGCCCGGCCCGGAGGACAAGCTGCCGCTGGAGCAGACACAGGCTCTCTGGCAGGAGACCGTGGAGCAGCAGATCTTTGTTCTGTGCAAGACCCGGATGGCAGAAAGCATCACCCGGCGGACGCTGGTGGGCTATCAGGATTGGACGGTCAACACCACCTACATTCCGCACCTGCTGGAACGGATGGAAAACGACCCGCAGCGTCTGGCAAAGAAGCTGCAGCGAACCGATACATGGGGAAAGGAGGGACAGCCCATGAAATTTGATGCCATTGTGGGCAATCCGCCGTATCAGCTTATGGGTGGCTCTGGCGGAACGAATGATGCGCCCATCTACCAGTATTTTGCTTCTCTTGCAGAGGAAGTGGAGCCACATTATATTAGTTTGATTATCCCATCTCGTTGGTTTTCTGCTGGCAGAAAGAATTTGCTGGGAGACTTCCGCACACAGATGCTTGCAAATCGTAAAATCCGTAAGATGTATGTCTATCCATCTTCGCAGGATATTTTCCCAACGGTCGATATTAAAGGCGGCTTGTGCTATTATCTGATTGATAACGGCTATGATGGAGATTGCGAATATACCCTTGCACAGAATGGCAAGGAGAAAACAACGACTAGAAGCCTGAACGACCTTGATATTTTGGTGCGTGAGCCGGAGCTTGCGAATATCGTTAAGAAAGTTATGAGCGGCACCGCAGAAACAGACACCGTTTCAACGATTGTGTCCAACGATACGCCGTTTGGTATTCCGACTAACCCCAAGACGAGCGGAAAGAATGCAACGGTGGTCTATGAAGATTCCACGCCAGAGCATAATGTGAAACTGCTGTATCTTGACAATATGGTTCGGACGATTGCCTATGTGTCGAGAGAAAGCATCAAAAAGAATACGGGTGATATTGACTGCCCCAAGGTGTTTATTCCTGAAGCGGCTGGCTCTGGTAACGATCCGTATGTTGTGGGAAAGCCCGAATACATCGGTGAAACTGCTGTGTGTTCACAAACGTTCCTGTATGTTGCGTTCAAAACAGAGATGGAAGCAAAGAACTTCATTTCGTATCTTAAAACAAGATTCTTCCGTGTTCTGGTATCTGCTTGCAAAATTTCACAGCACACGCCCAGCAGCACATACCGCTTTGTTCCCTTGCAAGATTTCAGCAAATCTTGGACGGATGAAGAACTATATAAGAAGTACGAGCTGACGGAAGATGAGATTGCGTTTATTGAGAGTACGATTAGAGTGATGGAGTAACATGGGGGATTTATGCACATTCGACCGGAATTTGTATATAAATATAAATCAGTGTCTACAAAAATCGACTTTGATCGCGTACTGGATATTATAAAGAACAATCATATTTATTTGCCGCAGCCCTCTATGTTGAATGACCCTATGGAAGCAAATGCGTTACAAATCAGTTTGAACTGTGTGGGTGCTGGATATACTCTTGCCTGTGGAAAGGTGCACCCTATTATAGAAGAGTGGCAAAATAGGTATAGAATTCTTTCGGTTTCTGCAATTCCTGATTCACCGATTATGTGGGCGCATTATGCTAGTGGATACTCTGGCTGTTGTTTGATTTATTCAACAAAAAAGACATTTTCAAAGATTGAGCCTATAATTTATACGGATATTATATTTAGCTTATCTGATGAGGATTTTATGGACGAGGACATACCGTCAGAAGCGATTGAAGAATCGCTCCGTTTTAAGCATAAAGATTGGGCGTATGAAAATGAATGGCGATTAATTCAAAATGAAGATGCCGGATTTTTGAATTATGAAGAACCAGAACTGGTAGGAATTATTATTGGCGAAAATATGGACGCAGATAAAAGAAAGGAGCTGGTTAAGCTCTGCAAAGATAAAAACGTCCCTTGTTTTCGCACCTATACGATGAAGAGCTGGAATGAAATTGGTTTTGCCCCGTATGATTTTGTTGAATCACTGGGTGGAGAAGAGTACGAATATATTACGCCGGGAGAAATGGAACAGTATATTCGGAAGAAGGAAGAAGATGGGAAAAGTTCTAACGATGAAAAAGATCTTTTCTATGCATTAAATAAAGGATTATTACGAAGATAGCATTTGGGGATAAGTGGATTTCTGCAATGTAGGGAGAGTAAAATGGAGTCGGCAAGAACTGTTTTTGATTGGGGAATGTTTTGGCAAGCTGCAAGTGCGATTGCCACTGCTGTTGCCGCAATTATAGCACTTTGGCAAACAAGGTATCAAAATCGCAAAAAGGTTAAGATTACGTTCAACGAAAGCGTAATTTATGCGTTTGGTGGTTCTTTGGAACTTGCAGATAAATGCCAGTATGTATCGCTCGATGTTGTAAATACTGGAAACCGAAAAATCATTATCAGCAGTTATGGTATAAAACTTCCAGATGGTTATAAATGGGTTATACTCCAAGAGCCAACACCAGCAGGAATTACTAAGCTCCCGGCAGAACTAGATATAGAACAATGCGTTTCCTTCGCGTGGAAAAAAGATAAGTTTATAATGCAACTTCAAAATTTGAGTAATTATCCAAGAGATAAAAAAATTCCGTTCTTTGTTCAAGATACGGCTGGAACGTACTATATATTCAAATCACCCAAAACCATTCAGCAATATTTAGATGAAGCTGAAAAGCAAAATAAAAAAGAGGGGAGGCTCCACCATGACCGAACAAGCGCTCCGTAAAATGATTGCTGCCGGGGAAAGCACCCGGCAG
>ENA-ORSC01002253-ORSC01002253.1-human-gut-metagenome-genome-assembly--contig:-NODE-2253-length-11853-cov-2.416257_pt1 | contig 11853 bp, 9 predicted proteins | sample MGYA00242178_ERZ509140 | MGnify/ENA primary metagenome ERZ509140 (study PRJEB26280, sample SAMEA2338681) | human gut metagenome | biome: human gut; feature: human-associated habitat; material: faeces... | reverse complement strand
GGTTTTAAAACTATTATACTTATAGGACAGGATCTGGCATTTACCGGCGGAAGAGGCCATACAAAGGATGCATATGATGATGAGAAGAAGAACATAATGGATGCACAGGAAGAAATGAACTGTGAAGTTGAGAGTATAGATGGCGGCATGGTTAAGACGGAAGTAAGGATGAGAGCATACCTGAAGTGGTTTGAGAGCAATATAATTTCGCATCCGGATGTCAAAGTTATTGATGCGACAGAAGGCGGTGCGCTGATTCATGGAAGTATTGTCATGACACTTGACGAAGCAATTAACCGGGAGTGCATAAACCAATTGGATCTGAAATCGGTCATTACCGGGATAGAACCGCAATTCAGTCTGGTGGAACAGGAAGAAATATATACATATCTGGAAGGAATTGAAGGCGAACTTGACAGAATAAAAGGACTTCTGGGTGATGGGATAAAAGCATACAATAGACTTAGAGATGCCTTGAAATCTGGCAATAATGAATTAGCCAGAGCAGAACTTGAAAAGGTTGGCATAACCAACAGTCTCGATAAAAGGGAACCATTGTTTTCACTAATCAGAAAATATGCGGTAGAAGAGCGTTATCGTGTTAATGATGAATTAAGCAGAAGTGAGTCCGACGATTCTATGGCCGCAGTCAACAGCGGCATAGAATTGCTGGAATCATATATTAAAGGAATAGATAAAATGAGAGAAGATATACATCTTCTTAATTAAATATCCTGTTAAGAATCTCCTTAAGGCGTATCACATAAGTGTGGTGCGCCTTGATTTTATTATAACCGCTTGCGGCAATTGCTGCGCGTTCGTCTTCATGTTCAAGATAATAACGGCATTTGGCAATTAAATCATCGGCACCGTCATACATGACATAATCGGATCCGTTCTCAAAATACTGATCCATGTCGGATTGGTAATTGCTCATAAGAAATCCACCGCTTCCCATAATTTCGATGGCTCTTAACGGAATACCTGTATAGATGCTGCGCAGCGTGATATTAAGATTAATCCGGCTGCATTTAAACACATAGGGCATTACGCTGTATGGGTCAATGGCTCCGAGGTTATGGATGTTCGGCAGGTACGGTGTTGGATTGTGAGTGTAAAGATTGGCATTAAAATTATCAGATACTGCGCCGAGAAGTTTTTTGCGTTCAAGTTCAGTTATTTTGCGGTCTATAAAATATCTTGAGTATATATATGAGTCGGTTTCCACACCATCGGAATCAGGTGCATATGGCCGGACTTTTCTTAATTGGGATAATATCTTATCAGATAACAATTCTTCTATAAAATTATATCCGGATATAGACTGTTGTGCCTCGATTATCGCATCAAGATATCCTTTGGTATACTTATCAAGTCCTGAAAGACTGTCATAAAGATTGTGCGACTCATCATACATTGAACCCACAAAGGATACATCACAGTCCAGCCTGCTATGAATGGAACAGTCCGGGACCATAGTGTCAAGGCGGGATACAGCGGCGGCGGGCGGCAGGTAATGCACTGTTGTGATACCCTGTCTGTTGAACTCGTTACATGTGGCACTGTCAAATGTGAATATGTGGTTGCAGCTGTTGATAACCGTGGCAGAATACAACGACAAATGTGGACAATCATATACCCACGCGGCATATGGCTTGTTAAATTTCTGACAAACCTTTGAAACGAGTGGAAAATAGTTGGATGAAAATACTAAATCAGCATTTTCACCTTCCATAAAAGCGGAAAATGAAGATATAAAATCATCGCTGTGACGCAAATCATAATCCGGATGTGAGAATTTGACAATATGGTGACCTAATTTTCTGAAAGCATCATCAATATCTTCCTTGCCGAAACTGGCCCATTCAATTATTAATATTTTCATATGCTGCCTCCTCCGAAAGCGGCCTGTATCATCTGCCCGGCGCGGATTGTATAAGTGTGGTTCTGCCGTACATGTTCATATCCATTTCGCGCAATTTCCTTACGCTCGGAAGGATGACGCAGATAGTAATCAACCTTGTATTCAAGGTCATCAAGAGATTCATATATATCGAGATGTTCACCTATTGTGAAATACTCCGGAAGTTCGGGCTGATAATTCGTAAGCATAAAACCGCCGCAGCCGAGGATATCAAATATTCTTAACGGCAGGCCGCTGCGGATGGACTTGGCGGTCGGGTTTATATTTATGGCTGTCTGATTAAAAATCAGTGGCATTTCCGTATGGGTTTTGGCAAGACCGCGATTATGTATGTGCGGCATCGACGAAGTGTCGCTTGCAGTGTATATATCGACATTAAAGCGTTCGCTTAATCTTGTGAACAGGCGTATGCGTTCCTCACAGGTGATTTTGGTACCGATATATAGCTGCGCCAGCACGGCTTTGTAATTTTCACGGGAATTCGGTATAAAACGGTAAAAACCGGGATAATCATTCATGATATCCTTCACAATCGAGTCATTAAGCATTTCCTCGACAAAGAAATATCCGTATACTTTTAACTGTGCCTCTATTAATCCGTCGATAAAGCCTTTGTTGTATGGCGATGAAATGCGGATGTTGTCAAAAGGACACTTCTCGGAATAAAGCGAACCGACAAAAGCTATGTCAGATCGGAATTCATTGCCCTTGGCAGAGTTAATGACCTTGTCCCATACTGCGACATTGGCAGCAAGCGGAATATGGAAAATGCAGTCCGGATTTACCGGGTGAAATTCGCGGTATAACTCCTTGTCAAAAAGAAAAACGCGGTTGCAAGGGTTTGCAAGTGAATTCGAATATAATTCAAGTACAGGGCTGTCCACTATAAGGCACATATACGGAATATGAAAAATATTGCATACTTCGGATATGTCAGGGAAGAAATTAATGCTGAAAACGAACGAATAATTGCGCTCAAATAGAGCCTTGCTGAGAGCGTCGGCTCTTTGGGCGGGAAGTATATTTTTATCTGTTATTTCATCATCGGATTCATAAACGGTTATGCCGTATTCTCTGAAAGCTGCGATCATATCCGGCTCACAAATGCTTCCGTAACGGTAAAAAAGAATATTCATAATGGACTCCAAAACGTTTTACTTTATCCTAATAATATCATAAAATCATTCCGATATATAGAGTAAATATTAACACCAAAGGAAGAAAAAATGGAAAAACTTATATTGATCGGCGCGGGCGGTTATGCGAAATCAGTGGTTGATTCTATAGATTATTTTAACTATGAATTGGAAGGTTTTATCGACGAATTTACGACTGAAACGGAACATCTTGGTAAACCGGTCATTGCAAAGCATCTTGACGAGATTGAACATAAAGAGAAATATGTATATTTTGTATGTATCGGTAATAACATGAGACGTAAAGCATGGTATGACAGACTTAAAGAGAATAACCTGCGGATGATTAATGTTGTTGACAGAACAGCCATAGTGTCGCCGAAGGCTGTTCTTGGGACAGGTTGTTTTATAGGCAAAATGGCTGTAATAAATAATACAGCCTTGGTCGGAAATAACTGTATAATTAACACGAGGGCATCAATTGAACACGGATGCCGTGTTGCGGATCATGTAAATCTTTCAACAAGTTCGGTAATTAACGGAGATGTAGAGGTCGGAGAAGGAAGCTTCATAGGAAGCGGATCGATTACCATCGGACAGAAGAAAATAGGCAAGTGGTCAACGGTTGGAGCAGGTGCTGTTGTTATAAGGGATGTTGGCGATAATGTTACGGTTGCGGGAGTACCGGCAAGAATTATCAGAGAAGGAGCAATGCTTGGATGACACATATAATGATTGTTGCTGAAATAGGATGTAATCACAACGGAGATAAGAACCTGGCGTACAGAATGATAGACGAGGCTGTAAAATGCGGAGTGGACGCAGTTAAATTCCAAACGTTCAAGGCATCCGCCCTCATATCCAAATATGCCCCAAAGGCAGAGTATCAGAAAGTGACTACGGGAACGGATGATTCACAGCTGGAGATGACAGCCAGACTGGAACTTGGACATGATGATATGCTGGAACTTAAGGCTTATGCTGAATCAAAGGGACTTGTAGTATTCTCTACACCATTTGATCTTGGTTCGGTAGATTTTCTTGAATCAGTCGGACAACGTCTTTGGAAAATTCCCTCGGGAGAAATAACAAATCTGCCGTACCTCGAAAAAATAGGCGCCATTAAGTGCGAAGGCAAGAAAATAATTCTTTCGACCGGAATGGCTACCATAGATGAAATAAAGCAATGTATAAATATTCTTGTAAAATCAGGGACAGACGCAAAAGATATTATTATATTACATTGTAATACAGAATATCCGACGCCCGATAAAGATATTAATTTAACGGCAATCAATGATTTAAAGAAAGAATTTCCAAAACATCAGATAGGTTTTTCGGATCATTCGGTCGGATATACAGCAGCGACGGGTGCTGCAGTGTTGGGAATTGTGATGATAGAGAAACATTTCACACTTGATAAGAATCTTCCGGGACCGGATCATAAGGCTTCGGCGACACCGGATGAATTGAAGCAGCTCGTCGAAAATGTCAGACGTATTGAGGTGATGACCGGCAGCGGAAGAAAATATGTTACGGAATCAGAACGGAAGAACAAAATAATTGCAAGAAAGTCAATAGTGGCATTAAACGATATAAAGAAGGGCGAGATGTTCGGCCCCGATAATATTACATGTAAGAGACCCGGAAACGGAATAAGTCCTATGAAATGGTATGATATAATCGGACAAATCGCAGAAAAGGATTTTAAGGAAGATGAACTGATTACACATACCGGATTTGAATGGCAGGAAGATTGAATATGGGTAAATACACAGCTGCGGTTGATTGCAGAACAGACAATACATCGGAATGTAATTTCCTCGAACTGAACTTGTGGGGCAGACCGTTGTTTACATATGCGGTAAATGCGGTTTTAAACTGTCCGGATATAGATGAGACGATTGTAGTTACTGATAACAACAAAATTAAAGATATCGCATCAGGCATAAATGGTGTAACAGTGTCAGAAGAGATGCCGCGTCAGACGGAAGTTATTGTTGTGTCCGGATGTGCGGCTTTTTTAAAGTCACGGACATTGAGCATGGCCTTAAATATATACAGGGGCGGAGTTATGGTGTCGGCAGCCGGAAGACGTGCGATAAATACGGATTCTTCATGTATTATGATGCGTGGAAAGACAGAACCGGAACCGGTCAATGTATTTTATATTGATGATGGCAGCCGAAATTGTCCACAGTTTTACGAACTTGATGACAAGGAAGCACTTGCAGCTGATTCTGTCAATAATTTTGAACTGGCACTTGTGCTCCGGAAAAAAGAGATTAATGCACAACTTTTAAAGCAAAATATATTAAACGATATTGACAACAAAAAAAGTATCATGCAGTCAGAATCTGACGGAATATGTATGATAGGACATTCACAGATTGACAGGTGGAAGATTGATTCCATATCAGGAATGAAAGTGCGTAATTGCGGAATAAGCGGGATTTCGAGTTTTGAGTATAATGATTACATATTGGAACCGGAACTTATTAATTGCAATGAGAATAAGTATATTGTAATGCATGGGACTAATGATATAATATATAATTATAGCATTGATGATATGTGCCATAGCATCCGGAAAACAATTGAATATATACGTGCGCGTAAACCGCAAGCAGCCATATATTTTATTAACTGTCTTCATACTAACGGCAGAATGGACCGGAGCAATAAGGCAATAGATGAATTGAATAAGGCTTTGAAGGAATGTATGCCTGATGTCAGATGGATTGGTACGCCAGAGATGGATAATGGGTACGGAGAACTCAACCCGGATTATACAGAAGATGGGCTGCATCTTAATGAAAATGGGTATACATTATTACAACACATTGTGGAAAGAGAATTGGAAAATGAATAAAATAGCTATCATTCCCGCACGTTCCGGGTCAAAAGGATTAAAAGATAAAAATATCATAGATTTGTGCGGCAGGCCGCTTATGGCGTATTCGATCGAAGCAGCCATAAAAAGCAGCTGCTTTAACAGAGTCATTGTTTCAACCGATTCCGAAGAATACGGTAAAATTGCAAAGCAATACGGCGCAGAAGTTATGTACCGCGGTGCAAAACTGTCCGATGATAAGGCAACGACATTCATGGTGCTGGAGGATGTATTGGACAGGCTTAAGGAACCGTTGGATTATTTTATGTTATTGCAGCCGACCTCACCGTTGAGAGATGAAAATCATGTCAGGGAAGCTGTGGATAAATTTGAAAGGAATATGCCCAACTTCGATTTTCTGGTATCTGTTAAGGAGGCAGAACATAGCGCGGTTCTCGTAAAACCTATTGATGAAGATGAAAGCCTTAAATATTTTGATACGGATTTTTCCAATTACAGAAGACAGGCATATAAGGAATATTCACCTAATGGTGCGATATTCATTGCCAAACCGGATGCATATCTTGGCCGGAAACATTTTTTCGGAGCAAAAAGTATATCATATATTATGAACCGCTTCGATTCTGTTGATATAGATGATGAACTCGATTATGAACTGGCATGCATATGTATGAATAAGAAAGTGAGTGGCAGAATATGAAAAAAATAGCTTTTGCAACCGGTTCCAGAGCTGATTACGGAATAATGCGCAGATATTTAAGAAAACTTGATGATGATGAATCCGTGAGCCTGGAAATATTGGTAACAGGTGCATTGCTGGATAATGATTACGGACATCAGGTGGATTTGATTTATCGTGATGGATTTAAGGTAGGTGCAGAAATAGAAGTTCATCTGGACACATCGGATAATATAGGAATAATTCATACAATGTCGGAGACGCTCGATGATTTCGGACATTTTTTTGGAAAGAATAAATATGATCTGCTGATAATACTTGGAGATCGCTATGAGATGTTGTCCGTAGCGACAGCTGCCGCTATGCAGAGAATACCCATACTTCATATACATGGAGGAGAGGCAACATATGGAAATTATGATGAATTTATAAGGCATTGTATAACCAAAATGTCACTGTATCATTTTACGGCAACACAGGAGTACCGCCGCAGGGTAATCCAGCTTGGTGAGAATCCTGACAGGGTATTCTGCCTTGGCGCACTTGGTGCGGAGAATTGCATGTATATAGAAGAAGCCAATGTTCCTGAGCAGATAAAAAATCTGCCTGAAAGAAAATATTTTACGGTTCTTTTTCATCCGGAAACGCTGACGAAGACAAGCCCGCTTGAACAGGTAAATATGCTGCTTGCTGCAATTGATGGCTGTAAAGACTATAAATTTGTTTTTCTTGGCAGCAATGCCGATACACATTCAGGTCAAATAAGAAAAGCAGTAAGAGATTACGTTGATGCTAATGATAATGCAGTATATTATGAAAATCTTCATACAGATGCATATCATTACCTGCTGCGTAATTCTATCTGTCTTATTGGAAATTCCTCATCGGGAATCATAGAGGCCCCAAGCCTTGGAGTATACACCATAAATATAGGTGACAGACAGAAAGGCAGGGTTCGTGGAAATTCTGTCATAGATGTCAGGTGTGATGTAACAGAAATTTCGGCTGCGTTAGACAAAGTCCTTTTGTCATATAAAGAAATTGTGCCGGTTAATCCGTATTACATTCCCGATTCTGCCAATATGTACTATAAAACAACCATAGAACTTCTTGGCAGAATAGAGAGTGACACGAATAATCCTAAAGAATTCTATAATATGTAATTATTTTCCAGCTGGATAATATGATTATATGCATCTGCAAATCCTTTAAAAAATGTTTGATATTTTGCGATAACAGAAAGAGGATCTGTGTTATTGTTTATGTCTTTCATTTCAAACTGGATGTCGGCAGAAATATAATGGCAAATACATTGTAAATCAAAACGGTTATTGATAATATTGAATAATTCATCACAGGAGGCGAGAATGCTCTGGATGGTATCGTCATCAAAATAGGAGTATAAAGACTTCATCTTATCAAGCTGCTCAGATGTTTTGATGAGTCCTTCATAGAAATCCGTCTGGCTTGTGATGATTTTTTTAAAAGGCTGTTTAAAATCCCATCTGGATTTATCAATGTGGGATAAATCCAAATTAAAGCATGGAACAGAATATTCATCTGCTGCGGTTTCAATGTTCATAAATTCAGAGCCCTCTATATAAGCACCGCATATGGAAGTATTAATGACATTTATATCCTGATGAATACGGATTCTGTCTTCAAGAAGTATGCGATACAGATTCATCTGAAGATCCGTCATTACGGTCTGACCGTTATTGCATTTAACGGGGAGTGTAACGCGGTCTTTCAGGGAAGATATATCAGAGTACATTACCGCATTTTTGGAATGCGTTGAGTTTCCCGGAAAAGCCAAATCCAACCCAATACATATAATGTTGCGGAGGTTTAGATACAGGCATGCTGCAAACGCATGATTGGATACGGAACTGTTGGCCTCAAGATGCGGGATTGCAGAATTGTTCTCTGCTGCAATAAAATCAACAATGTCATCTCCGTATGAATAGAAGAAAGCAGGAGCTTTATGGTATTCAAAAATCCGGTGATTGCATGTGGTCGGGAAAATAGCCGGAATTGCTGCGATTCTTGGATCGGTAAAATTGGCCAGTTCCTTAACGGAATCGACAGATATAAACATGTCAGGGACAATATCATTTTTCATTAATGTCGGGAGCGCGGAATCCACGCATAACAGGAAAAAGTGTCCTTTCATTCTTTTTATGGTTTCGATAGAGGAATCAAGGGAGGGACCGGAAGCAATCAATACGGCTGAAACGGAAGAAGTAAAACTATTCTTCAGCGTTTCGATTGTATAATTATTATTTAAATGCAATAAATTGGCAAAAACATTATCGACGAGAATTTTACCGTTCAAAATAGTGGTATCTATTCCGAATTTCTTCTGTATGGCACAATCAGATACAGCCTTACTAAACGTATTATATTCATCTGCAAATATTGAAGCATAATTCGGATGAATGCATATATGGCATCCGTTGATATCATAAAATGACATATTTGAAGTAAGTAAAGAGAATATGTCTGCATATTCGGAATTACATAAAAAACGGATGCGTTCATCTGCAAGAACTATATCTGCGTTAAAACGTGAACATGCAAGTTCGTATACCGATCTGTCAGGTTCATATACGATTACCAAAGCATCTTCAGGGATGATATTGAGAAGGGCGCGAAGGAAACTGCCGCTTCCCAGACCAAATACAAGGTAGCGTGCATGACGGTACTGTGATAGATGGCCTTTGGCCCACATTTGTTCGTATTTATCAGCATAATAAAGGCTCTCAAGCCTGTAAGTATAACCGTTATGGTCATAGGTCATTATGTCACGTCCATCGATATTAATATAACCGGCACTCATAATCAGTCCTCCAAAATGTGTATTACTTCTGTAAGATTATTTTTGATTTCATAATCTATAATGTCAACCAGGTACAACAGATCATTGCCCGAACATGCCTCCGTGAGGCGTTGAACCTGTAAAATCCAATTCTGGATATCTTCGTTTCTGCCTGAATATTCGGGTGTCGAGTATAACTCGTATATTTGTGAAACAAAATTTAACATTTGCGAACAGAATGTTGAAAGTTTTTCCGAACAGTCTTCGTTTGATAAAATAAGCATGGATATTTCTTCACAGTCAGCTATAAGAGAATTGATATAATCAATAAATTCCTTCATAAAATAATTTCCTTTATTAAAAGCATATGATAATATAATTATAGCATAATTATCCGGAGTAGTGTAGAACTAATAAGTAATTTCTGGAAACGAGGTGGAAACCGGTATGATATCAGTCTGTATAATTACCAAAAACGAAAAAGACAAACTTGAGAAATGCCTTAAAGCATTATCTGAATATCCGTTTGAAGTGGTTGTCGTTGATACCGGTTCTGATGATGGAACAGTGAAAATGGCAAAGAAGTATACAAATCATATATTTTATTACAAATGGATTGACGATTTTGCTGCGGCAAGAAATTACGCGGCCTCAATGGCATCAAACGACAGAATACTTGTAGTGGACAGCGATGAGACCGCATGCAGTATAGATTATGAAGGGCTGTTGAAGCTTTCATGCGAGAAAGGCATCGGACGCAGCCTTGTTGTTAATGATTACACCCGAAATGGAGAACATTACAGGGAAGAGTGGAGACTTAAAAGGTACTATGACCGCAGATTTTATGAATATACAGGAAGAATACATGAGCAGATTGTAAGTAAAGACAGAAAACAGTATGAAGTGTATGATCTGCCGGCGGAATTCATGCATAGCGGATATGACGGAGATGCAGAACAACTGGAACGTAAGGCAGACAGAAATATAGAATTATTGCTCAGAGAATACAACGATAACCCTGATGATGCTTATATTTTGTACCAGCTTGGCAAAAGTTACTATATGAAAAACGATTATGAAAATGCATATAAGTATTTTGACAAAGCCACGTATCTTGAACTTGATGAGAATCTTGAATGGGTGGAAGATCTTATAGTTAGTTACGGATATGCCATGCTGAATACGGGAAGAAGTAATCAGGCCATGCTTTTGGAAAATCTTAGCACAGAATTTGGAAACACGGCAGAGTATCGTTTTGTTATGGGACTGATATATATGAATAATATGATGTATGATAAAGCGTATGCCATGTTTATGTCTGCGACAGATGTGAAGGAATGCCGCACCGAAGGAGTCAATTCATACAAGGCAATATACAACGCGGGAGTTATCAGGGAGTGCCTTGGAAACACAGAAGAAGCAGTATGTCTGTACAGACAGTGCGGACAATATGATAAGGCTTTGCAAAGACTTAAAGCATTGCAGGAGTAGACTTTATGAAAATATTAATGTACAAATGGAAAGCGTACAATCACGAGGACCTGAAACAGAATCTTATCGGAAGGGGACATGAGGTAACTGAGATTACCGGGGAACTTAAGACGTTTGAAGCGGATGAGGCTTTTGAAGAGAAACTTATAAAAACAATTAAATGCGGATCGTATGATCTTATGATGAGCATTAATTATTTTCCGCTTATATCGGATATATGTGAGTCAGCCGGACTTAAGTATGTTTCGTGGTGTTGTGACAGCCCGATATCGACAATGTACCATGAAAGCATATTTAACGGAGTTAATGTTGTTTTTACTTTTGACAAAATCAACCAGCTGGAATTTGAAGACATGGGAGCACCGGTATATTACCTGCCGTTATGCGGTAACGAAGAACGGTCGCGCAAAGCCATAAACAGTGCCGCACCGGATAGCTGCAGGTCTGAGATATCATTCGTGGGAAGTATGTATAATAAGAATTCATATGATGAAGTTTATGAACATTTTACCGAGTACATGAAGGGGTATTTTGATTCTGCACTAAAGTTACAGACAAAAGTATACGGTGATTATCTGCTCGATGACGTGCTGGACGGAGATATGCTTGCTGAACTTGAGAAATGCTTCAGAATAGAGAAATCGGACAGGTCATTTTCGGATATGTCATTGATGTTTTCAACCACGGTGCTGAGCTATAAAATAGCACAACTTGAAAGACGTGAAGTAATCGGCGCATTGTCACCGCATTTTGATATGGACGTGTATACGGATGATGAGAGCGGGTTTGTCATGGCGAGAAATCGCGGCCTGGCAGATTACTGGAAAGAAACACCGGTTATTTTTAACCGCAGCCGTATTAATCTGAATCTCACACTGAGAAGCATCAGAAGCGGGATTCCGTTGAGAGTATGGGACATTATGGCAGCCGGAGGCTTCTGCATAAGCAACA
>ENA-ORSC01002242-ORSC01002242.1-human-gut-metagenome-genome-assembly--contig:-NODE-2242-length-11899-cov-2.348446_pt1 | contig 11899 bp, 7 predicted proteins | sample MGYA00242178_ERZ509140 | MGnify/ENA primary metagenome ERZ509140 (study PRJEB26280, sample SAMEA2338681) | human gut metagenome | biome: human gut; feature: human-associated habitat; material: faeces... | reverse complement strand
CAAAACCGTAGTCGCAGGGATACTCATCGGCGTCAGGCTTTTCCCCGATAGGTATCGGCTCGGCAATTGCTGTGCGCCGGGGCGCCCCTTCCCGTACCTGCCGCTCGAGAACCTCGATGCGCTCCATAAGGTCGTCCATGGTGTGCTTTTCCTCGGGCCGGGATATGCGCACAAGCGTGCTTTCTATAAGCGCCCTCGGCATTGTAACTGTCCGAAGCCTGCCCTCGGCCTGCAACAGCAGCTCGCTGCATCTTAAAAGCCGCGTTTCGCCTGCTTCCTTTGCCTGCTCCTCGTACCGCTTCATAGAGTCCTCGGTGCAGTCCAGTATATCGCTGCAATGGCCGCAAAGCTTCGTCAAAAGCAGCGAACGCATGTGCTGCGTCAGGTCATGTAAAAACACCTTCAAATCACGGCCATCCCGAACTACCTGATCCAGCAGCTCCAGCGCCCTTGCCGGGTCGCTGGAAAGTACAGCCTCCGCCATGTCAAACAGGAAGCCATCCTCCATGCTGCCCAGCACGCTGTAAACGTCCTGTGTGCTGACTTTATTGCCGCAAAATGACAGGCACTGGTCCGCCAGGGAGAGGCAGTCACGCATGCCGCCCTCGGCAGCTCTGGCTATGGCCAGCAGGCCGTCGCGCTCTATATGGGCGTTTTCGCGCTGAAGCACCTCCTCGGTGCGCTTGACCATGTCGGATACGCCGAGCCGGTGAAAATCCATTCTCATTCCACGGAAAAACTTTACTCTTTTTTGGCTTTACATCAACAAAAAATCACTCTGCCTTTTCTATGGTCTCCCCCATAAGACGCAACAGAATGTCACGAAAAATATCGTTAATTTTGCGAATTATATGGCAACATTCACAAAATCTATTGCAAAACTTTGACAATTATACCCTATGGGAACCTCTTTTCATTTTCTCCCCCTTCCTGTATAATAAGGGCATGACCCCGCAGAAGACGACCACATATCAGGAAAAAGGAGAAAGGACATGAAGAAGATTCTATCCCTGTTTCTGACGCTTGCGATCGTTATAGGCCTCTTTGTGCCTGCGGCAAGTGCAGAACCCACCACGGGAGCGACGACCACAGAGTTTGCGTTCCTCGTCACCTCTGACCTGCACGGCCAGATCTATTCCACAGATTACTCCGCCGGCTATGAAGCCAGCGGGACAGGCACCACCGGCCTGACCCGCATTGCCACCTACATCAAGCAAATGCGCGCGAAATACGGTGAAAATCTCTATCTCGCGGACCTTGGCGACACCATTCAGGGTGCGCCGCTGACCTACTACTACGCCTTCAACAAGCCCGAGACGGACGACCCCGCCATGAAGGCCTTCCGTACCCTGGGCTACGACCTCTGGGTTCCGGGCAACCATGAGTTCAACTACGGTCTGGACATTCTCAACCGCCAGATGAACTACCTGACCTCCGCCGCCAGCGGCAAGGAGACCCCCGCTGCCATTATGGCCGCCAATTATCTGGATGCCCAGGCCCGGAAGGATGATCCCAACAGCTGGAAAACCTGGAAAAACTACGAGCCCTATGAGATCCGGGAATTCGACGGCGTGAAGGTGGCCATCATCGGCCTGGCCAACCCCAACATCCCCAAGTGGGACATCCCTGCCAACTGGGAGGGCATCCACTTTGCGGGCATTTACGAGACCTATAAGCACTATGAGACGGAGATGAAGGCCCAGGCCGACATGATCGCCGTTATGACCCACTGCGGCATGGCCTACACCTCCGAGGCCGGCGACCTGACCATGGACTCGGTGAAGTACCTGGTGGAGAATACCGATTCTATCGACTTTGTGTTCTCCGGCCACGAGCACGGCACCAAGGTCCTTAGCGCTAACAACGCCGACGGCAAGAGCATCCCCATCGTGCAGCCCAATACCAAGGCCAAGGCCATCGGCCAGATCATCGTGACCTATGACAAGGCCACAAAGACGGCGACCCTGGATGCCAAGAATATCGACATGACCAAGAAGGTCAGTGGCAAGACGGTGCCCTGCTACGAAATCGACCCGGAGCTCGGCCAGATCCTCAAGCCCTATGAGGAGGCCACCTGGAACGACTATATGCTCCAGGTCATCGGCCAGTCCAACGGCGACTATTCCGCCGCCGGGCTGGGCACCGCTCCCTCCGCCTTTATGGACCTGGTCAACCGCGTGCAGATTCTGGGCGCCTATGACCGCACCGGCAAGAACACCCCCAATAACCCCGACGATGACACCCCCGCCCAGCTCTCCATTTCCGCGCCCCTGACCTCGGGCAGCAAGGAAAACCTCATCCCCAAGGGGGATATTCACCTGGGCGATATGTTCAGCCTCTACCGCTTTGAAAACTGGTTCTATCAGATCAGAATGAGCGGCAAGGAGGTTCGCACCTGGCTGGAATACTCCGCCAGCAAGATCTATGAGAACAACGGCAAGCTCGATATTAAGGGCGGCCTGACCTATTACGATGTCATCTACGGCGATGGCTTCTCCTACACCATCGACGCCGCCCAGCCTGCCGGCTCCCGGGTGGTCAAGATGACCTACAACGCCAAGCCCGTCACCGACGATCAGGAGTTCACCGTTGTCCTCAATAACTACCGCTTTAACGGCGGCGGCGACTATGTCAATTACCTCAACAAACACGGCTGCAACTTCAAAGCCAATGACCCCGACCGCATCATCTATTCCTCTCAGTTTGACATGATCAACGGCGAGGACGAGGGCCAGGCCCGCAGTCTCCTGGTTAACTACATCAAGGAGCAGACCGCCGGGCAGAGCAAGGGCATTACCCCCAACATCACCTCCAATTGGAAGATCATCAACAGCAGCAGCGCAAAGTCCGATGACATCGTCGTTCTCTACACCAACGATGTCCACACCTACATTGACAATAAGACAGGTAAGGGCCTGCGCTACTCCGATGTAGCCGGCTACCGCGACGATCTGCTGGACACCCACAAAAATGTCCTCCTGGTAGACGCCGGCGACCATGTCCAGGGCACAGCCTACGGCGGCATGGACAGCGGCGCAACCATTCTCAAGCTCATGCAGACCGCCGGCTATGACCTGGCCACTCTGGGTAACCACGAGTTTGACTACGGCATGGAGCGGGCCCTGGCTATCGCCAAGAACGGCATCGTCCCCTACATCTCCTGCAACTTCTACCATGAAAAGGACGGCGTCAAGGGCGCCAATGTCCTGGATTCCTACAAGATTTTTGACCTGGACGGCAAGAAGGTAGCCTTCGTGGGTATCACCACGCCGGAGTCTTTCACCAAGTCCACCCCCAAGTATTTCCAGGATAGCAACGGCAACTACATCTACGGCATCGCCGGCGGCGTAGACGGCCAGGCCCTGTACGACTCCGTTCAGGCCGCCATCGACGCGGTGAAGGCCGCCGGAGCCGACTATGTCATCGGCCTGGCTCACCTGGGCGTAGACGAGTCCAGCCGCCCCTGGACCTCCAAGGATGTCATCGCCCATGTCACCGGTCTGGACGCCCTCCTGGACGGCCACTCCCACTCCGTAGTGGAGCAGGAGCTGGTCAAGGATAAGGCGGGCCACGATGTGGTCCTGTCTCAGACCGGCAGCTACCTGAAGAACCTGGGCCAGCTGACCATCACCGCCAACGGCCAGATCACCACCAAGCTCCTCTCCTCTGTCTCCACCGTGCAGAACTGGGAGGTCAAGGAGCTGGAGGATGCTTGGATCGCGCAGATCGACGGCGAGCTGGGTCAGAAGATCGGCTCCATCGACAGCGTCCTGGGCAACCATAACAAGGATGGCAAGCGCCTGGTGCGCAGCCGTGAGACCAATACCGGCGACTTCGCCGCCGATGCTCTGTATCACCTCTTCCTGGATCAGGGCGTGGATGTGGCCATTATGAACGGCGGCGGCGTCCGCAATAATGAGATCACCGGCGAGCTCACCTACAAGAAAATGAAGGAGATCCACACCTTCGGCAATGTGGCCTGCCTGCAGCGGGTCACCGGTCAGATGCTCCTGGATGCCCTGGAGTGGGGCGCCCGGAACGCTGATGCGGACATCGCAAAGGAAAACGGCGGCTTCCTCCAGGTCTCCGGCCTGAAATACGAGATCCACACCTATATCGCTTCCACCGTCCAGAAGGATGAAAAGGGCGTTTGGACCGGCGGCCCCACCGGGGAATACCGGGTCAAGAATGTCCAGATCTTCAACCGTGCCACCAACACCTGGGAGGCTCTGGACCTGACCAAGGAGTATAAGCTGGCCGGGTATAACTACACCCTCCGTGACTTGGGCGACGGCTTCGCAATGTTCAAGGGTGCCGTTAATGAGCTGGATTATGTCATGCAGGATTATATGGTCCTGGCCAACTATGTCCAGAGCTTTGAAAACGGCCATGTGACCGGATATAAGAATATCGACGGCGGCGACGGCCGCATCACCTTCGTGTTCCAGAAGGCTCCTGCCGCCGATTCCGGCCCCCAGACCGGCGACGAAACCGCTATTGGCTCCTATGTCGTCACCAGCACCGTTACCCTCCTGGCTCTGGGTGCCTGCCTGGCTCTGCGCCGCAGAAAGACCCAGAAGTAACCCATAGCTCCCATAGCTAAAAGCATTCCCCAGCCGGGCGGTGGCATTCCCACCGCCCGGCTTAAAATTCTGCAAGGCCCTTTTGACATGCCGAGCCCCGTCCCCCTCCAAAAACTTTCCCTTGCATTCTGCCTTCAAAAGGACTATTCTGTGTGTCGTAAACAATGGCGCGCAAGCGTATACTCTGCATTTTCCGAAAGGAGTTCCTATGAAAAACACTCTGAAAGAAAAGCTGGCCCGAGGCGAAAAGCCCCTGGGCACCTTCGTAAGCACCGGCAGTGCCGCGGTGGTGGAGTGCCTGGGCTGCACCGGCCTGGACTTTGTCATTTTGGACAATGAGCATAGCCCCATTGAGGCGGAGACCACCGCCACCCTGGTCCGCGCCGCCGAATGCCGCGGCCTGACCCCTTTGGCCCGGGTTCGTGAGATCAGCCGCCCGGCTATTTTGAAGCTGCTGGATGTGGGCGTCCAGGGCCTTATCATCCCCGATGTGCGTGGCGTGGAGGACGCCCGGCGCATCATCCGCTACGCCAAATACGCCCCCTTGGGCCAGCGCGGCTTCTGCCCCTCCCGCAAGGACGCCTGGGGCACCGCCGACCTGGGGCCCGTCCCCCAGGCCATGTCTTATTTTAACAGCCAGACCCTCCTCATCCCCCAGTGCGAAACGGCGGAGGCCCTGGCCGAAATCGAGGCCATCACCGCCCTGCCCGGGGTGGACGGCATTTTCATAGGCCCCTTCGACCTCTCCATCTCCCTGGGCATCCCCGGCGAGTTTGAAAATCCCGCCTTCCGTGCCGCCCTGGAGCGTATTCTCGCTGCCTGCCGAAGGGCCGGCAAGCCCTGCCTCATCTTCGCCGGTGACGGCACGGCAGCCGCCCATCGCTTTTCCCAGGGCTTTGACGCCGTGGCCATGGGGCAGGACGCCACCCTGCTCATTTCCGGTGTTCGCCAGCAAATCGCTGCCTGCCGGGGATAAATAACAGAAACAGATTAGAAAGGAGATTTCCATGAAAGTCTTAATGATCAACGGCAGTCCCCGGCCCCAGGGCAACACCGCCCTGGCCCTTGGGGAGCTGGAGCGTACCTTCTCCGACCTGGGCATCGAGTCCGAAACCGTTCAGGTGGGTCAGCAGGCCGTTCGCGGCTGCATTGCCTGTGGTCGCTGCGGAGAGCTGGGCCGCTGCGTTTTTGACGACGCCGTCAATGTCCTGGCCCCCAAATTTGAGGCGGCGGACGGCCTGGTGGTGGCCAGTCCCGTGTACTATGCCTCCGCCAATGCCACCCTCATTGCCGTTCTGGACCGCCTGTTTTACAGCACCCCCTTCGACAAGACCATGAAGGTGGGGGCCAGTGTGGTCTGCGCCCGCCGGGGTGGCTGCTCGGCCACCTTTGACGAGCTGAATAAATATTTCACCATCAGCAATATGCCCATCGCCTCCAGCCAGTATTGGAACAGCATCCACGGCCGTGCCCCCGGCGAAGCGGCGGCGGATGAGGAGGGCAGGCAGACCATGCGTGTCCTGGCTCGGAATATGGCCTTTCTTATGCGCAGCATCGCCCTGGGCAAGGAGCGCTACGGCCTCCCCGAGACCGAGCCCCACGCCTGGACCCACTTCATCCGCTAAAGGCTGAAAATAAACAAAAGTAAAGGCGCAGGATACCCGAGAAAGGGTGTCCTGCGCCTTTGTCTCTATTTTTTATTTTTTACCTGTCCCGGCAGCGCCGCCGTCATCCGGCCTTCTCCGCCGCCTCAAACAGCAAATTCCGGTCCACCGCTCCGGAGATACCCGGCACGGTGCCCCCGTGGTCGTACTGCCACAGCTGCGTCTCGTAGTAAAAACTGGGGTGCTGCCCCGGCTCACCGAGCCACCAGACCCAGTCCCGGACCTGCTCCAGGCCGTAGGTATGATAGCCCATTTGCAGGTTGAAGTAGACCCCGGCCCGGTAGCCACCGTCCTGTATGGCCCGGCAAAAGGCTGCCGCGCAGGCGGTGACCGTCTCCCCGTCCAGTCCGTTGGCCCGGCCCTCCTCATCCTCGACGGTCTCCCAGTCGTAAAATACCGGCAGCTCCAGAGGGCGACCGTCCAGCATTTCCAGCACATAGGCGGCCTCAGCCCGGGCCTCCTCCGGGGTTATGGCCTGGGAGAAGAAGTACACCCCTCGGCGCAGCCCCGCCTCGCCTGCCCCGGCATAGTTGGCCTCAAAGGAGGCGTCCTGCTCCAGATTTCCGCTGACATAGCGGCGAAACCCGCAGCGCAGCACAGCGAAATCGATACCTCCTGCCGCCACCTCCTGCCACTGAATTTCCTTCTGCCACTCGGACACATCCACCCCCTGGCTGGCGGTGTAGGCCCCGCCGGTATAGGCCGTTCCGGCGTCGTCCTGTATAAAGTCGCTCCGGGCAAAGGAATTCACCGGAAGATCCGCAATGGGCGTGATCCAAATCGTCCCGACACCGTCATTCACGGCCACCCGGCTGTCCTGCCGGTCTCCGGACAGCAGCAGAAGGACCGTCAGGGCGGCCAAAAGCAGCCCCCCAGCGATCCAAAGCCGCCTCTTATTCTTGCTGGTTGTTCCCGGCAACGCCCTGCACCTCCCCATCGTTTTTGTAGTTCTCCGCCAGAGCCTTGATCCCCGTCCCCGTAAGCCCGTTCTCCGCGTAGCAGTCAAAGCATTTCTCCATTATGGCTTCCTTTTTCATCTGGTGCAGCGTGCGGTTCATAAGGGTATCTCCTCCGGTAATATAAGCGGTTATTTAAGCAAAATATATCATATTTTTCGCCAAAAAGCAACGCACAATAGGGTAAACCCCCTCCAAGGCCCCTCTCCCGCCGCAAGCCGTGCAAAAAAAGCGGAAGCGCCTCATTTCTTGGCGAAAACTTTACGCCTGTCAGGTGTATAATCGCCCTATCAAAAGCCCCACATAAAGGCGGCGCAGCGTGTCAAAAAAGCCTCGCAGAGTTTGCCGCCCGCAGGCGGCAAAAAATTGGGATCATTTTCTCTCGCGACCTGTGCGTGAGAGAAAATACCGCTCAGGCTGCCAGTGCATAATTTTGAGCCAGGGGCTCAAAAATATGCGCGCAGCAGACTGCAATCCTTTTGTCGGAAAAACCGGAGGGTTTTTCGACAGTCTCAGCCGCCCCTTTTCTCTTTATACCAATCCATCTCTCGGAGGTATCTACCATGAACATCTTTCAAGAACTGCAAGCCGAAGGCATCGATTCCGCTCTGCTGGATGAGATCCGCCATTTCCGTGACACCCATCCTGCGCCCTCCGAGGCGTCGGACCGTGTCCCCCACCCCCGCTATCTCTACTACGGCCGGGAAATCTGGGAGAGTGCCGCCGCGGCCCTCCTGTGCGGGGAGCATCTGCTCCTGGCCGGCCCCAAGGCCACAGGCAAAAATGTCCTGGCTGAAAATCTGGCGGCGGTCTTTGGACGCCCGGTGTGGGATGTGTCCATGTATGTGAATGTGGATGCTGCCGCCCTCATCGGCGCCGACACCCTGCAAGACGGCCGGGTGGCGTTCCGAGAGGGCCCCGTCTGCAAGTGTGCCCGCCTGGGCGGCTTCGGCGTGCTTGACGAGATCAACATGGCAAAAAATGAGGCGCTTGCTGTACTGCACGCGACGCTCGACTTCCGCCGCGCCATCGACGTTCCCGGCTACGAGCGCGTGGAGGTCGATCCCGCCGCGCGCTTCATCGGCACGATGAACTACGGCTATGCCGGCACGCGCGAGCTGAACGAGGCGCTGACCTCCCGTTTTGTTGTCATTCAGATGCCGTCCATTGACCAGAGCGGTCTTGTGCGTCTTCTGGGCGACGAGTTCCCGACGCTTGAGAAGAAATACAAGGAGCAGTTTGCTCTGCTGTTCCTTGAGCTGCAAAAAAAGTGTGAGAGCGCGGAGATCTCCTCCAAGGCGCTCGACCTGCGCGGTCTTCTGGACGCACTGCGCCTGATCCGCTGCGGCGTGGGTGCGAACCGGGCGCTCGACATGGGCATTACCAACAAGGCCTTTGATGCCTACGAGCAGAGCTTGATCCGCGATGTGATCGCGGCGCGCATTCCCGCCAAGCTCGACCGCAGCCGCCTGTTCACCGACTGACATGGAAACGTCAAGCTATTCCGCCCAGCAGCGCCGCGCCATCAACCTCGTCTGGACGGCGAGCGGGGATTATCAGTTCGAGCCGCAGTTTCTGGCGCTTAAACCGAACGGTGAACCGGACTTTTATATGAATTGCATCATCGGCCTCGTACACAAGTGGTTCGGCGATGAGATGCCGGCGCGTCTTTTTTCCGCCTGGGTGGGCGACGCGCGCCAGAGCGTTTTTGACGAGCTTACATGGCTGGCACTTGAAAACGCGGCCTATGAGAAGGAGCTGCCTGTGCGTCCCGTGCTCGCCGAGCTGCGCCGCGGCCATGCAGAGGAATTCTTCGCCTCGGAATATCAGCTTTCGCGCCAGGAGTGGATGGAGAAAAACCAGCTGGTGTACGCCATACAGTCCGCCAGATGGAAAACCGTGCTTGGGCAGAGACCGCCTGTGCTGACCCCTTGGGAAAAGGGACTGTCGGAGGCTCTTGCCTGTCCCGGCATTATGAGCGGGGAGGAGGTAGCGGCGGCGATCCGGGCCGCCTTCCAAAAATATCTCCGCTTTGACGGCACCGCCCACGCCAAAACGCCCCTTACCCTCCATTTCGGAGAGCGGTGGGCGCCACTGCTGACGAAGCTGTTCACCACGGAGATGGTCCGCACCGACGATCTGGCCATCGGCCGATCTGTGGCGGTGGGAGAAAACGGCATGGTGCGGGCGTCCAATGCCCTGCGCTCCCATTTACGTTCCAATGAGCGGGAAACCGAGGATCGGGACTATGTGGAACGCTGCTTCGGCCGCAGTCTGTACGCTCCCAAGGAATTGGCGCTGATGGAGCAGCGGGACTGCACCGGAAACCATCTGGGCTGCCACCTCTGGTTCACCCGTGGGGAGCCGTCGCCCGACAAACCCGAGCTGTGGGTAAAGCTCGTCCGCGCCGAGGGCGGATATTCAGCCTCGGCACGCGCCATGCTCGGCGAGCGATCGTTTGAGGCGGAGAGGACGCAGGCAAAAGAGGACGGCATGACCGACGAGCGCTGCGCGAAGCTTGCGGTCGGCGGCGCCGTCATAGGTGCGCTCGGTTCGCTGCTCGAATACCGCCCGTCATGGGGAATGCTCACCGGTGTGCGTCCGTCAAAGGTCGCGACAGAGATGCTTCTCGGCGGCATGAGCAAGACCCGTGTCAAGAAAATGCTCACGAGCCGCTATATGGCATTCCCGAAAAAGGCGGCGCTTGCCACCGAGGTCGCGCTCAACGAGCAGAAGATAATCGGCTCGCCCGCCCCGCAGGACTGCTCGGTCTACATATCTATACCGTTTTGCCCGACGCGCTGCGCGTATTGCTCTTTCGTTTCGTATACGTCGCAGCGGTTGCTTTCGCTGATACCCGAGTACGTTGAAAGACTGTGCTGCGATATCCGCGCTGTGACCGGCGCCGCAAAAAGGCTGGGGCTGAGAGTAAAGACGGTCTATGTCGGCGGCGGAACGCCGTCGATACTCACGCCCGAGCAGATAGGCACGCTTCTTTCGGCTGTGGCTGAGAATATAGATATCGGCTCGCTTGAGGAGCTGACGTTCGAAGCCGGCAGACCCGACACCATAACTCCCGAAAAGCTGAATGTTGCGGCAGCCTGCGGCGTGACGCGCATAAGCGTGAACCCTCAGTCGCTCTGCCCCGAGGTGCTCTCGGGCGTCGGGCGTTCGCACACCGTCGAGGATTTTCTGCGTGCATATTCGGATGCCCGCGCATCGGGGATCCCGTGCGTTAACACCGATCTTATCGCGGGGCTGCCGGGCGACACCTTCACGCGCTTTTCGGCGACGATGGACGGCATACTGGCTCTTCGCCCCGAAAACATAACCGTGCACACCTTCTGCGTGAAAAAGGCTGCCGATCTGCGCCAGACCTCCGGTATTTATTCGATACGCGGCGGAGACGTGGGCAAATGCGTCGATTATTCGCAGATAAAGGCGCAGCAGGCGGGGTACAGCCCTTATTATATGTACCGCCAGAAAAACACCGTCGGAAATTTTGAAAATGTCGGCTTTGCCCTTGACGGCACCGAGGGACGCTACAATATATACATGATGGAGGAGGTCCACACCATTCTCGCGGTGGGGGCTGGCGCCGTGACGAAGCTTGTGCGGCTCCACCCCGCCGACGGCTCGCGCCCGGTCATTCGCAGGCTCTTCAACCCGAAATATCCGTTTGAATATCTGCGTGAAAACAAATGCGCCGAGCTGTGCCGCGGTATAGAGGACTTCTTTATCGAATATCCTTTCTGATACAGCCCGCGTGCGGCGGAAAGTTGACCGTTCTGCGCTCATATAATTTCATGTAATACAGGAGGAAGATCCAGTGAGCGTAAACGAATCGGGCGCTGCCGCCGTAAGAAAAAAAGCCGAAAAAAGATATGTCGGCGGGATGCTGATACTCTCGGTGTCCACGCTGATATGCAAGATAATAGGTCTGTTCTTCAAGATCCCGATGCTGGGGCTTATCGGGATAGAGGGCATGGCGTATTTCTCATCCGCATACCACATTTATATACTGCTTCTCACGTTTTCGACATCCGGGCTGCCCGTCGCGCTGTCAATGATGACGGCGAAAAGCTCGGCACGGGGCGACCGCGCGGAGGTCGGGCGCATATTCGGCGTGTCGCTGCGCCTGCTTTTGCCGCTCGGCGCGTTGGGCAGCGCGATACTTTATTTCTGTGCGGGTATTTTTTCGGAGTGGATAAGCATTCCGGGAGCCGAGCCCGCAATAAAGGCGATCTCGCCCACGCTTTTCTTCATCTGCGTGTCGAGCGCCGTGCGCGGATATTTTCAGGGGCATGAGATAATGCTGCCGACCGCGGTGTCTCAGCTCATCGAGTCGGTGTCAAAGCTCGTGCTGGGCATGGGGCTTGCCTATGCCGCGATATCGCGCGGAGCGGACCCGTCCGACACGGCTGCCGCGGCAATAGCGGGGCTTACCGTCGGCGTTGCCGCGGGCGCGCTCTATCTTACGGTGAGAAAGCTGAGCTTTCCGTATACAAAGACCGCGCGCGGGCTTTACACCGCAGCGTCGTCTTATACGCCGCGCCGCCGCATAGCTGCCGAAATGATAAAGATCGCACTGCCGGTCACTGTCAGCGCATCGGTCACGAGTATTGCGGGTCTTGCCGACACCGCTATCATCACGGGCAGGCTCGTGTCGTCCGGCTGGGCGTATGAAACCGCTCTC
>ENA-ORSC01002237-ORSC01002237.1-human-gut-metagenome-genome-assembly--contig:-NODE-2237-length-11920-cov-4.572356_pt1 | contig 11920 bp, 10 predicted proteins | sample MGYA00242178_ERZ509140 | MGnify/ENA primary metagenome ERZ509140 (study PRJEB26280, sample SAMEA2338681) | human gut metagenome | biome: human gut; feature: human-associated habitat; material: faeces... | reverse complement strand
AGGCTGCGGCGGTGACTTCCAGCCAGTCGAGCACGTTTGTATCCATGCGTGCAGCTCCTTCCTGTTATCTATCCATAATCGGCAACTATCCTATCATGTTTCCCCACTAAAAACAAGCAAAACCGCGACAGTTTTAAGAAAAGGTAAGATTCCCGCGCGCCCGCGCTCCGCACTTGACGCACCCGCAGCCAGAACGTACAATGGGTGTTGGATAACTGTACAGCTTTTTGGACAGCAAAAGGAAAAGCTGTTTGATTTTTACAAAAATATCGCTGGAAGTTTGTGTATAATACCCCTATCGGTGTGCAATGAAACGTGGTATACTTTTGGTTAGTAAGCGTGACGGCTGAAGTGGGGCGGGAAACTCCGAAGCGTTCCCGCCCCGCCCCGCCGTGCGCGTTTCCGGTTCGGACAGGCTGCGCTTCGGAGGTCTGCCCTCCGGCCGGGATCAACAGGGGGGATGCCCGCGAAGGGAAAGGAAGAACGAAGATGTCAAAACAGGTTCAGAAAGTGTGCAATGCCATCTCCACCGCTGCGGTGGTGCTGGTGGTCATTCTGGCGCTGCTTCTGGTGGGTGTGCGGCTGGTCGGTCTGCGGCCGATGTGCGTCCTGTCCGGCAGCATGGAGCCGACGTATCACACCGGCTCGCTGATCTATGTCAAGCCCTGTGCGCCCGAGGACGTGCAGGTCGGTGACGCGATCACGTTCGTACTCAATGAGGACTTGGATGTCGTCACACACCGCGTGATCTCCATCGATGCGGAAAACGAGCATTTCTACACGCAGGGAGACGCGAACGACGCGCCCGACGGCGCACCTGTCTATTTCAAGAACCTCATCGGCCGCCCGGTGTTCACCATCCCGTATCTGGGCTATGTTTCGCACTGGGTCTCGAACCCGCCGGGGATGTATCTGGCCATTGCGATCGCGATCGTGCTGCTGGTTCTGGCGTTCCTGCCGGATATGCTGCGCAAGGCGGCTGAGGCCGATGCCCGCGATGCGGCGCGCCGAGCAGAGGCAGAAAACGTGGCAAAATGCACAGAAAACGGCGGCGAAAACCGTCAGATTTAAACATTTTCACGGGAGCATGAAATATTTTCAAATCTCCGTGCATTAACTCAATGAACGCTGACAGCGCACGTTGGACGCTGTTGGGACATGGTAAGTTCGGAACATGATGCTTTTGTAAGGGAGGATAACACGAAATGAAGAAGAAAACTTTGACGATCGCCATCGCGCTCGTGCTTGTCGTGGCGCTGGCGGTTGGCGCGACGTGGGCGTATCTGACGGCGCAGAGCGGCCCGGTTGTGAACACGTTCACGGTCGGCAAGCTGTTTGATCAGGGCGGCGCGTTGACGCTGAAAGAGCACAAGGCGGTTGCGCAGACTTCCGGCGAGTATTCTTACAAGGTCACCACTGAAGAGGCGACGGGCAATGAGTACAATCTGCTCCCCGGCACCAAGATCGAAAAAGACCCGTTTGTTAAGGTCACCGGCCTGAAAGCCGGCGCTTCCTGCTATCTTTATGTTGAGGTCGTGGCTTCGGACGCGAGTAGCGTTCTGAATTATAGTGTGGCCGATACGTGGGAGCAGCTTGCTGGTGTTACGGGCAAGAACGGCGGCGCGGTTTACGTTTACAAGACGAACGATGGCAACAGAGTGACTGCAGATGTCACTGCGACCAACATTCTGGCGAACAACCTTGTCGAGGTTAACGATTTTGACGTGAATTCGGATGCGACTGCCAGCCTGACGTTCTATGGCTATCTGTGCCAGTCCGCTGGTTTTGCGGATGCTGCGGCCGCGTTTGCCGGGTGCTTTTAAGTAACTCCCTCGCAGCTTTCCCTGAGCAGATCCCTTGAATACCTTGTACAGAGAGCTGTACATAAAAAAGAAAAGGAGAACGCTACTTATGAAGAAGAAATCCATTCTGATGGCTGCGATCGCAGTCATGCTCGTCGCGGTGCTGGTCGTCGGCGGCACGCTGGCGTACTTCACCGATACGAAGTCCGCGACCAATACGTTCACCATGGGCAATGTCAAGATTGCTCTGGATGAGCAGCAGAAGGGCGAAAACGGTCTTGAGGCCTTTGAACAGAACAAGACCCTTGTCCCCGGCAAGTCCAACGACGGCAATGCCGTTTCCAAGATCGTTACGGTTAAGAACACGGGCGCGAATGATGCTTGGGTTTGGGTTGAGCTGAAGATTCCCAAGTACCTTGTGAGCAAGGAATATCCCACCAACGAGAGCAAGAACGCACTGCACTGGAACAGCTACGGCTGCTTCAACGTGGAGTACAACTCCGGAAATTATTGGGGCCTCGCGACCAACGACGGCATCGTTGATGCAAACCACAAAGTTACCGACCCCAAAATGGTTGCTGTTGAAGATGGCCTCTGGAACGACTACAAGTATGTTGGCACTGAAACAATCGGTGGCATCGAGTATGTTGTAATCCGCACGACCATGGCAAAGACCCTGCCCGCTGGCAAGACCTCTCTGCCCTGCCTCGCTCAGGTCTACATGGATTGGCGCGTGACCACGAATGAAGATGGCACTCAGTACATCCTGCCCGCTGGCGATCCGATCTCTGCGGATGCTTCTTGGAAAGTCATCGTGACCGCTTACGCGATCCAGGCGGATGGTTTTAACACGGTGGATGAGGCTGTTGCTGCTTATAACAACAACGGCAAGTAATTCCCCAACATTTTGACCCCAAAGGGGCGGCGAAATCGCCGCCCCCATCGGGGACTCTGGCCCGGCTTCAATCCGGGCGCGGGCGGCGGGACTGCCGCTGTCCGCGCGCAGACTGAAAGAGAGAATCCCGCAAAAACAGTCCCGGCGCGCCTTCGGGCGCGGAAGAGAATCCCTGCGCACAGCGCAGAATAACCCCCGGCAAGGAGAAAGGTGGTTTGTGCATGAAGAAGAAGTGGACCATCGCGACGGTCCTCCTCCTGGCAGTGGCACTGCTGGCGGTCGGTACGTGGGCGTACTTTTCGGCCGTCGGCACGGCGGACAACGTCATCACGATGGGCTCGGTCAAGCTCGCGCTGCACGACGAGGACGGTAACGGCAATCCGTTCACGACCGTGCGCGTCATGCCCGGCAGCGTCGTGAACAAAGTGGTGTATGTGGAGAATGTCGGCACGGGTGCGTTTTACACCCGCGTGAAGATCACGCCCGAGATCCTCAACGCCGACAGCGAGCGCATGCCGCTCGACCCGAGCGAGCACCTGCTGGTGCTGGATCTGAACGATACCGACTGGATCGCCGGAGCGGACGGGTACTATTATTATAATGGTGCGGTCGATCCGAAGACGGCCACGACGCAGTTGTTCAGCCGCGTCACGTTCAGCACCAAAATGGGCAACGAATACCAGAATTCCACGGTGCACATCTATGTAACGGCGGAGGCCGTGCAGACGGCGAACCTTGAGCAGTACGCCGCCAATGATGTCAGAGATGTATGGAAGCACGTCGGAGCGGTCGAGGCGAGCACCTCGAGCACGCAGATCGACCCGATCCCGACGCCCTGAGAAAGGAGGACGAAACCATGAAAAAACGCATTCTCTCGCTCGTCCTCTGTGCAGCCCTGCTCCTGAGCCTGTGCCTGTTCATGGGCGCCGGCGTGGCAGCGGATGCGGCTGCGGATATGGCTGAGACCGCAGGAACGGTCGAGGACACGCAGTCGTCTCCGGCGGTGGGGCCGATTCTTCCGCTCGTGGTGACGCGGCCGCAGACGTCTCCTTACCGCGCCGCGCGCGCGCCGTCGCTTGCCGATACCGGTGAGACGCAGGATGATGGTCTGAAGCTGACTAAGACGGTTACGCCGAAAGCCGACGGCGGCTATACGGTGCATCTGGAAGCGTACACGACCGGCACGGTCACGACGAGCACCACAACGAAACCCTGTGACATTGTCCTTGTGCTCGACCAGTCCGGCTCGATGGCGGACGATTTCAACGGGAATACGGCGAACAAGGAAACGGACACTCGCCAGTACGCAATGAAGCAGGCCGTCAATACTTTCATTGACAATGTGGCAACAAAAGCCAAGGATGAAGGCGTGGAACACCGGATCGCGATCGTTAAGTTTGCGGGAGATTCCACGAACACGGTCGGCGATACTACGTATCAGGATGGCAGATATCGTTATAATTATTCTCAGGTCGTGAAAGAACTGACTGCGGTCAATGATGCCAGCGGAGCAAATGCGACCACGCTGAAAACGGCGGTTAACCAGCTGCAGGCTAAGGGCGGCACGCAGACGCAAAACGGCTTGAACCATGCGCAGAGGCTTCTGTCGAGTGTCGATTCCGCGCGCGACAGCAGCAAGGTCGTGATCGTGTTCACGGATGGCATGCCGGGCGATTATGGCTTCGAAGAGAGTGTTGCGACCAGCGCTATTGCAAGCGCAAAGTCGATGAAGGATGCCGGTGTGACCGTGTACACGGTTGGCATTTTCACCGGGGCGAACGTTGACCAGCTGTATGGCAACACCGGGTTCTCAAAAAACTCGAACGGAAGCGTTGGGAGTTATTGGGCCAACAAGAACACAAGCAATGGTATCGATGTTCCGGCTGGGAACCGCTTTTTGAACTATGTGTCCAGCAACTTCAAGGCTGCCTCGGAGATAGGGTTAAAGGTTTATGAAGATGAACACTGGTTCTCCGCTAGTTATTACGGCTGGGAAGTGACGCAAAACTTCACCCGCGACAAAACCGGCTATTATATGACGGCGAGCAACTCGACGGCGTTGAATAACATCTTTACTTCCATCAGCCAGACGATCGGCAGCGCCAATATTGACCTTGGCAGCGAGACGGTCATCAAAGACATCGTGACGCCATACTTTACGGTGCCGCAAAATGCCGGTGCTATTCGTCTCTCCACTGCAGCCTATAACGGCAGCGCATTTGGGGCTCCGGTCGCAGCCAATCCTTCGGTGACGGCAGCGATCGATCCGGCAACGCGGGCGGTCAATGTGACCGGCTTCGATTTCAACCAGAACTATGTCTCCACAAACGCTAAGGCGGATGGCACGTTCGGAAAGAAACTGATCATCGAGTTTGACGTCTCTGTGGAAGCTGGCTTCCTCGGCGGCAATCAGGTGCCAACGAATGATGGGCAGTCCGGCATCTATGCGAAGGGAATCATGATCAAGGCGTTCGATGTGCCGACGCAGGACGTGGAAGTAAAAAGCATCACGCCGACGGCGGATGACAAGACGATCTACCTTGGCGATTCTGCCAATTTGCAGGAGCTTGTGCACCAGAATGCCACATTTGACGGTACAAATAACGCTTTTGTGAACGCGACCTACACGGTCAAGGATGAAAACGGCGGAACGGTCGGCACGTACACGGTTCCTGCCGGAAGCAGCAGCGGAATATGGGAGTGGAGCGATGCGGCAAGCGGCGGCACCGTCGCCCCGGAGCAGACCACGACCTACACGGTGACGTGCACGGTTTCGCCTACGCAAAGTGGAACGTATGAGAGCGTTTCTAAAGATGCTACGTTCACCATCACGGTCAACACCTGCAGCCTGACGATCTCCAAGGCCGTCACCGGCGACGGCGCGAACCCGAACCAGACGTTCGTGTTCGATGTGAAGGACAGCGCCGGTAAGGTCGTGACCACCATCGTGCTCAAGGCTGGCGGCGAAAAGACCATCACCGGTCTGGCCGTCGGCACGTACACGGTCACTGAGGATACAAACTGGTCGTGGAGCTACAGCATCGTTGGCGACAACAACAAGACGGCTACGCTCAGCGGCACGACGCCCAGCGCCACGGTCGATGTCACCAACCATTACAATTCGCACAACTGGCTCACGAGCATTGCCGACGTGATCAACAAGTGGGTCAGCGCAACCGAGATCGAGCAGATTCCGGCTCCGGAAACAAACTGAACAGGAGGGATGACATATGAAACGTATCTTTAACGGTTCAGGCGGGAGAAAGACCGCGCTCATCCTCTCCCTGTGCCTGATCTTCGCACTGGCCGTCGGCACGACGTTCGCCCTGCTCAAGGCGAGCACCGCCCCCGTGGAGAACACCTTCACGGCGGCCAAATCCGGAACGGACATCGTCGAGGAATTGGATGGCAGCCAGAAAACGAGCATCGTCGTCAAAAACACCGGAACGGCCGTGTCCTATGTCCGCGTCAAGCTGGTCATGAACTGGGTGGATGAGAACGGCAATGTCTCCGGCGAGCCCGTGAACATTGACGTCACATACGACACGACCAAGTGGTTCGAGCAGGACGGCATCTACTACTACAAGATGCCGGTCGCGGCAAAGGATTTCACGACCAACCTGCTGCAAACGCCCATCACGCAGGGCACTGCACCCGAGGGTTATCACCTCGAGGTGACGGTGCTGGCCGAGAGCATTCAGGCCGCACCGAGCGCGGCTGTGCAGCAGAGCTGGGGCGTGGGCGTTGACAGCAACGGCCATCTGACGCAGCCGACCACGACACCATAAGGAGGGCAGCGGTATGAAACACAAAAAGTTTACCATGATCGTCGCCCTCGTGCTGGTGGTCGCGCTGGCCGCGGGGCTGGGCATCTGGGCGACGGGCGAGGAAAAGCTCCCCACCGTCACCTACTATGACGGCAACGACGGCAACAACGCGCGCTTCGCCTTTACCAACACCGGCAAGGGCTCGGCGACGGACCTGTTTGCCAATTTCTCCAACTGCATGCCCGGCGACAGCCTCACGCAGACCATCTGCGTCAAGGCCGACAGCGCCAACGGCGCGCAGGGCGCGAAGGTCTACCTCCGCGCCGAGATCGACGGCGACACCTCCGCCAAGGAGGGCACCGCCATCAAGTACGACGATGTGCTCAGCCACATCCACATGACCGTGTCGCAGGACGGCAAGGTGCTCGCGACCAACAAGAACGCGAGCCTCTTTGACCAGCTCGACGCGGCCGACGGACTCAAGAGCGACGTCCTCGTTGCCGAGGTCTTCCCGAAGGCAGACCCGATCAAGCTGGACGTGACCGTTGAGATCGACCCCGCGATGGGCAACGCCTTCCAGGAAGCGGCCGCGCACATCAAGTTCGTCTTCTCCGCAGAGGACAACGAGCTGCCGCCTCCGCCGCTGGAGCGCGATAACCACGACTCGTACATCGCCGGTTATCCGGACGGTACGGTCGCACCGGGCAGACCGATCACGCGCGCCGAGGTCGCCGCGATCTTCTACCGCATCCTGAGAGATGACGGCCGTGAGGAGATCTGGACCACCAAGTGCTCGTACTCGGATGTCCCGGCTCAGAGCTGGTACACCAGTCAGGTCGCCACGCTCACCAACGGCGGCATCCTCGCCGGCTACAAGGACGGCACATTCCGCCCGCAGCAGTACATCACCCGCGCAGAGTTTGCGACGATCGCGGCGCTGTTCTTCCATGCGCCGGAGGTCGAGGACGATGCCTTCACTGATATCTCCGACAGCTGGGCGCGCGACTACATCAACCGCGCGGCGAAGCTCGGTCTGGTCAGCGGCTATGAGGACGGCACGTTCCGCCCGCAGAACCAGATCACCCGCGCCGAGGTCATGGAGATCATCAACAACGTCCTCTTCCGTACCCCGGACAAGGATCATCTGCTGCCGGACATGATCGTCTGGCCGGACAACAGCAACAAGACGGCGTGGTACTACGCAGCCGTGCAGGAGGCCACCAACGGCCACGAGTACGAGCGCGTGGACAACACCTCGCCCGAGACGTGGACGGAGCTCAGACCGCCGCGCGACTGGGATGCGCTGGAGGCAGAGCTGTCGCAGAAGTATCCCGACCGGTAAGCGCGCTGCGCTGACGGTTGGAAAAATACCATAGCGGACACCCCCTGTGCTGCGCACAGGGGGTGTTGCGTCTGTCAAAAAGTAATACTTTTTGACAAAGGATTTGCGGCCTGACTGCAGCGCACGCGCCGTCCGCCGGAGGCGGACGGCGCGTGCGTTTGCAGGCCGAGAAGTATTTTCTTCGCCGCACATGTCGCCGAAGAAAATGATTGGACTTTCTTTGCGCCTGCGGGCGCAAGCTCTATGAGATTCTTTGACAAGCTGCCCCCTGTGCTGCGCACAGGGGGTGTTTTATGCCGACAAAAATATTGCCCTTTTGCCATGAGAGCGGCCGGCTGCGCGCAATATCTGCGCGCGGAGGTAGAATTGTTCACAATTTCTGCGGTATAACTTGCATGCACGAAAAGAGTATTATCAGAATTTGCCGCGTCTCGCCTTGCGGCAGCGCGAAAAGCTGCAGAGCAGAAGGCGAATGAGGTTTTTTGGCGGCAGAGGCAGTACAGAAGGAGCAGCCATGTTAAAGCTAGGGAAAAAATCTTCGGTCGACCTGCTTTCCGGCGACGAAGGATGGGTGATTTTCAAGTTTTCCGTACCGATCATCCTCTCGTATTTGCTGCAGCAGATCTATACGATCAGCGATGCTGCGATCTGCGGGCAGACGCTCGGCGTTGATGATATTGCGGGCGTGAACGATGTGTTCCCGATCCTGTTCATATTCCTGCAGTTCGCGGTCGGCTGCACCGCCGGATTTTCGGTCATCACGTCCATCGCGGCGGGGCGCGGCGATCAGGCCAGAGTCCGCAGATCCTTTGCGGCGCAGCTCGTTCTCGGCGGTGTCCTGTCGCTCGCGCTGACCGGCATTGCCGTGCTGACGCTCAAGCCCCTGCTCCGGTTCATCGGCCTGTCCGAGGCAAACCCCGGCGTCTGGAGGGCGGCATATCAGTACTCGCTGGTCATTTTCCTCGGGATCTTCGCGCAGCTCTACTACAATTTGATCTGCTCCGTCCTGCGCAGTCTGGGCGATTCGACCACGCCGCTCATCTTCCTGCTGTTTTCCACCGTGCTGAACATCGGGCTCGACCTGCTGTTCATCCTCGCGTTCCGGCTCGGGGTCATCGGCGCGGCGGCTGCCACCGTGCTGGCACAGGCGGTGAGCGCGCTCCTGTGTCTGATGTACGCCTTCGGCAAATATCCGGAGCTCCACCTCTCCGGACAGGATTTTCGCGCGGAGCTCTCCGTGTATGCGCAGCACCTGAGTCAGGGGCTGCCGATGGGACTTCAGTTTTCGGTGCTGGCGATCGGCATCATCGTGATGCAGCGCGCGCTCGTCGGCTTCGACATCGGGCCGGACGGCATCATGGCGGCCGGAAACCCCGCGCAGAACGGCTTCGGCGCGGCCAATAAGCTCAACAACTTCCTGATGTGCCCGATGAATGCGCTCAGCACCGCGATCGTCAGCTTCAACGCGCAGAATCTGGGCGCGGGCAGGCACGACAGGATCCGGCACGGAACGGTCAAGAGCCTGCTGATCGGGCTCGCCATGTATCTGATCCTCGGCGGCGCCGGCATGCTCCTGACGATCCGGGGGGCATACCAGTACCTGTTTATGAGCGCGGACAAGATCACGGAGGCCACGATCCGCTACGGGAACCTGTATCTGTACGTGGATCTGTCCATGTACTTTGCGCTGATGGTCCTGTTTGTCTTCCGCTCCGGCGTGCAGGGCGTGGGGCACGCAGAGTTTACGCTGGTCGCCGGCTGCGCCGAGCTGATCGCGCGCGTTTTGATCTGCGCCTTCCTGCCGAAGCTCGTCAACGGCGGGGCGATCGATTCCTCGGCCTCCGTGGGCGCATACATTGCGCTGTGCTTTGGCGATCCGGGCGCGTGGGTCCTGGCGGTCGTTTCGCTGATCTATCCGGTCACGCGGTATCTGTTCGGTGGCGCGCGCAAAAAGCAAAGCGAGCATGCCGCCTGAAAACCGGCGCTGCTGCGCAGGCCGGATGCACAGCTGCCCGCAAGCGCCCGATCCCGTTGACAGGCGCTCCTCGGCTGCGTATAATACAAACGGTGCGTACCTGCCGGCAGTCAGGCAAAAAGCCTGACTGCCGTTTTGATACCGACAGGAACAGGATCGGAGGGACTCTGTGTGAATATTACGGTCTATCTCGGCGCAAATGAAGGCAATGATCCGGCTTTGCGGGAAGCGGTTCAGGAGCTTGGCACATGGATCGGCACAAGCGGAAATGCGCTGGTCTACGGCGGCTCCAGATCCGGCTTGATGGGCGCGATCGCGGACAGCGTTTTGCGCTCCGGCGGAGAAGTGACCGGCGTCGAGCCGCGGTGTTTTATCGAGAGCGAATTCCAGCACGACGGCCTGACCAGGCTGATCGTGACCGAGGACATGGCGGAGCGCAAGCGCAAGATGATCGAGCTCGGCGATGCCTTTATCGCCTTCCCCGGCGGCACGGGAACGCTCGAGGAGATCGCAGAGGTCATGTCCAAGGTGTCTCTGAAGCATCTGGATGCGCCGTGCATCCTCTACAACCTGAACGGTTACTACCGTGCGCTGCAGGCGCTTTTGGAGCAGATGATCGAAAAGGGACTCTCGTCCGAGGAGCGGCAGGAGGGCATTTACTTCGCCGACAACCTTGAGGAGATCCGGCGCATCCTGAGCCCCGCGTAGCTTTTTGACGGCTGCACCGCGCACAGAAAATCCCCTCCGTATGCGGGAAAGCATACGGAGGGGATTTGTTTTGTCTGGCTCGGTGCCGGCTGCTGCGCGCCGCTTCAGCCGAGATACTGCTTGTCGTAGTTATTCTGGATGCAGGAGATGACCTGCGTGATGACGGTGTTGAACGGGGTGGGCACGCCCAGACGTGCGCCGTAGCGCGCGATCGCACCGTTGAGCACCGAGATCTCCGTCTGGCGCTGGTGCAGCACGGCGTCCTGCGCCATGGACGGATAGTAGTTGCCGAGGTTGGCGACGATGTTCGGCTCTTCCTTTTCCATGAGCGGCCAGAGATCGCCGATGCCGAGCGCCTGCGCGACGGCGCAGCCCTCTTTCCACACATGCATGACGATGTCGTGGCCGTAGGGGTCGGCGAAGGTCTCCTTCACCTTCAGGCGCATGACGGCGCTCACGCCGTTATAGCCGCTGTTGGCGATGACTTTCTTCCAGATGTACGGGCGCACATCCTCGTCAAAGCTCGCGTTGCAGCCGCCCGCCTGGAAGCACGCCTCGAGCGCCTTGCCGGCGGCGTCGGCCTTCGGGTTGTTGCGCACGGCGCCGAAGTGCATCTGGATGCCCTTTTCCGGCTTGCTCACGCACACGCCGGGGCCGGCCAGCTCCGTGCCGATCAGGCCGCTGCCGTAGAGGATGCGGTCGGCGTCCACAAACTGCGCGAGCACCTCGTCATTGCCGAGACCGTTTTGCAGCGACACGACCGCCGTCTCCGGTCCGATGCAGGGCATGGTGTCGGCCATGACGTCCTCCGTCTGCGTGGCCTTGACCATGAGGATGACCATATCCATCGTGCCGATGTCGCGCGCGGTCGCGCTCGTGTGAAAGCCCGTGAGCACCTCTTCGCCCTCCGGCGTGCGGAAGACCAGCCCGTCGGCTGCGATCTTATCCATGTGCGCCTTGTATTTGTCGACGAGCCAGAGCTCGGCGCCGCCCTTGCGCAGGTAGGCGGCAAAGACGCTGCCGGCAGCGCCGGAGCCGATCATTGCGATTTTCATGCGGTTGCCTCCTTAGCAAACTGCCGGCCGGTTGTTGCCCGGCCGGCAGCGAAAAAACGGGGTGAACTTACTTCAGGTACTGCTTGTCGTAGTTGCCCTGGATGCAGCGCACGACCTGAGACAGAACCTTGCACACCGGGGTGTCGATTCCCAGCTGCTCGCCGTACTCGGCGATCTTGCCGTTGAGCACGTCGATCTCGGTCTGGCGGTGGTTGAAGAGCATATCCTGGCACATGGACGGATAGTAGTCCGCGATGTTGGTGACGATGTCCTTGTGATCGTGGGCGATGAACTCATCGGCGTCCATCGGCACGCCCTTGGCGGTCGCGACCGCGCAGGTCTCACGGATGACGCTGTGGAACAGCCACTGGCCGAA
>ENA-ORSC01002233-ORSC01002233.1-human-gut-metagenome-genome-assembly--contig:-NODE-2233-length-11934-cov-8.050341_pt1 | contig 11934 bp, 7 predicted proteins | sample MGYA00242178_ERZ509140 | MGnify/ENA primary metagenome ERZ509140 (study PRJEB26280, sample SAMEA2338681) | human gut metagenome | biome: human gut; feature: human-associated habitat; material: faeces... | reverse complement strand
GGACTGGATACCGCCGCTGTTGAAGAAAGCTGCGATCTGGTTCAGGTTGTTTCCGATGGCGGCAAACTCCCGTGTGATTGCTTCGATCTCGTCCGGGTGAACGTAGAACACATACGAGGTATTCACGCGGCCTTTCATCAGCATCTGCGCTGCAAACTCAGAGAGGGTCATTCCTGCATCTTCTGCCTGCTGGTGTAAAAGTTCATGTGTTGTTTCTGTAACTCGTGCGGAGATTACTTTTGTCTTTACGATAGATTTCACTTTTTTCTTCGTTCGTGGCATGGGGTCTCCTTTCCAAAATCAAAAGTTTGATTTTCCCGGCAGTGCATCTGCACTCCGGCTGTGACCTGCTGCGGCAGGCCACCAACAGGCAAAATTATGTGATTTTGCACGATGTGAGGGTATGGGGGAGTGCAATCCCCATCAAGATGCCGCTGTGGAGAAACCGCCCGTAGGAGCGATTTCGTATACGAAGGCGAATCTTGCTCTTAACTACCGTCCACTCTGTCCCAGCCCGTTCCTGCCCGATTTTCTCCGGCGTATTTTCCGGTAAGATGCGCAGAATGCACATTCAATACCGGAGGTATCCAGCTGGGGTGACTCATGAAATTATCAAGGTACGATGTGCCTTTGTAAGGAATCAGGGACTTTCACAAGTGAATCCAACAACGAATAGGTCTGTTTAGAAAAATAGTCCTTACACCCTATACAAACTCAAAGGGGGATTTTTAAACCGGATCTTTTTAAAATTCAAAGAAAATTCACTTTTTCAGCATTCCCCTATACCTATAACATTCTAAAAGGGGTGTTTGGCATACAGATTTTCAAATTTTGTTGAACTGCCTAATTTTAGAACATGGATTTTGTTTATTTTCCACTCATAAAACTAGAGGAAAACCGTTTCACAAAAGATTTTGAAAGCCCCTACACTAATAGGAATCCGCAGGGTCGTTTTGGAATACAGTTTTGAAAATTTCATAATTTAAGAAAAAACGGCAAAGCAGATAAAATCCACTTTACCGTTTTTGTGTCGATAGCGCGATACGCGTAAATTACTGTCTTGGGCTTTTCCGATAATTTGCCTTATGAGAAGGTCGGCAAAAATGAGCCTGTCTGCATTGCAGATGAAGTGCCGTTTGACATCCCGGAGAGCTGGGAGTGGGTTACTTTAAAACAGATAGCTGTTACCGCACTAGGTAAAACACTAGATAAATCAAAAAACATTGGTGAATATCGCCCGTATCTATGCAGCATCAATGTTTATTGGACAGGTATTGATTTATCAACCGTAAAACAGGCTCGTTTTGAAGATTCTGAATTATCGAAGTACCAGCTGAACAAGGGAGACTTGCTTATCTGTGAAGGCGGTGATGTTGGCCGTTCTGCTGTATGGGATAGAGATGAAGAAATGTATTATCAGAATGCACTTCATCGTGTCCGCTTTTACGGTAATATCGAGCCACGCTTCTTCCAGTTACTGATGGAAAGCTATAAGGGCGCAAAAATATTGGACAATTATAGCAAAGGAATGACTATAAAACATCTCGTTCAGAATTCACTTAACTCTATTTACTTTCCTTTGCCGCCACTTGCTGAACAAAGGCGCATCGTAGAAAAAATCAAACAGCTTACGCCGTATCTTAAAAAGTATGGTTCAGTTGAAACTATACTGTCAAATCTGAATTTGGCTTTCCCGGATGACTTGAAGAAATCAATTCTTCAATATGCAGTACAAGGCAAGTTGGTTCCTCAAGATCCTGCTGACGAACCAGCATCCGTTCTGTTGGAGCGTATTCGCACAGAAAAAGAACAGCTTGTCAAAGAGGGCAAAATCAAACGTGACAAGCATGAATCGGTCATTTTCAGACGAGATAATTCTTATTATGAGAAGGTCGATGGAATTGAACATTGCATCGATGATGAGTTGCCGTTTGAAATTCCAGAATCATGGCGTTGGACACGATGGGGAACGGTAGCAACATCGATTCAATATGGCTATAATGCACCGGCCAAACAATGTGGGCGTATAAGAATGGTTCGTATTAGTGATATTCATGAAAACCTTGTAATATGGAATACAGTTCCGTTCTGTGACATCGATGAATCAGATATTTCAACATATTTGCTTCGGCCAAATGATATTTTGTTTGCTCGAACTGGAGGAACTGTTGGAAAATCATTTCTTGTAAGAGATGTTCCATACAAAGCTATTTATGCCGGATATTTAATCCGCACGCGATATAGTACACTTCTTTGCCCTCAATATTTGAAACACTTCATGGAATCACCACTATACTGGCAGCAGCTAAAAACAGGAACAACTGCTACTGCACAACCGAATTGCAATGGTCAAACGCTATCTAATATGCTTCTTCCGTTACCCCCTGCAAAAGAACAATATCGAATCGTTGAAAAAATCAACCGAGCATTCGTTAAAGTAAAATAAAGACAGAGGACATACACTCCACATTATAGGAATATATGTCCTCTGTTTTTACCAGTCTACGATATTATCTACCAAAGTCCTCTGTTCGGTTGCAGTTTTGCGCAAATAAATTCGCGTTGTTTCAATGCTTTCATGCCCCATCAGGTCTGCAAGAAACGCAATGTCACTGCACCGCTCCAAAAAGCTTTTTGCAAACCGATGCCGGAAAGAGTGGGGATAAACCACCGCAGAATCAATGCCATACTTTATCGCCAGCTTTTTCAGCTGTCCAGAAATACCTCTTGTAGTGATTCGTTCATCAAAACGATTCAAAAAGATAAAGCCGCTGTCCTGCTGTTTTTCTTCCAACCAGACAATGGCTTCATCCTGCAATGATTTAGGAATGTAGATGCGGCGCAACTTTCCACCTTTAGAATATAGGTCGAGGTGTCCAAGCCTAATGTGTTCAACTTTGATTTGCACCAGCTCGCTGACGCGCGCACCCGTGGCAGCCAAAAAGCGAATGACAAAATACCAAAGCATATTGTCATCGCGCTTCAGGCAGTTTTTGAAGTAGATGTAGTCTGCTTCGCTAATGACATTTTCAAGGAAGGCTTTCTGCTGCACCTTGACGGATGACAATTTCCATGAATCCTTTCCGATGCTTTCGAGGTAGCAGTTGATAGCGCGGATTCGTAGATTAACTGTTTTGGGCTTGTACTGCTCAATCAGCCAGGCTTTGTGCTCTTTCAAATTGCGTTTGGTGACGGCATCATGCCGTTCCCCAAACTGCCGCACAGCAAACAAATAGGATGTTACAGTGTTTTCTGAGAGATTTGTTCCTCTCAAGTGTCTTTCAAATTCTTCAATCATAGTGAAAGACCTCCTTTCACCATGATTTTATACAATCTCACACCAAGGCCATATATAATTCTTTGATTTTATTTACGATGCGCTCTTGTTCCTGAATTGGCGGCACAGGAATCAACACTTTGCTCAACTCAGCTTGATTTATTTTGGGCATTTTAACTCGACTTGACATTGCAGTTGCTACCTGTGCATTGAACGAGTCTGATAAAATATACCTCAATAGGTATTCTTTGTTTAGTGGAGTCTTTAGTGGGTACATATCTGCGCTACACAATCCATCAAATGGAGCAATTACAGCCTTGCGCAAAAGTGGGCGGATTTTAGAGTAAAGAATCTGTCCCTTGAAAAATAGATGATTGGGACTTGAGACTTTATCCTGCGCAACTGTTCGACATTCCAAGAGGGTTCCTGTTGATTTTTCAATATTGTCAGGAGCAATATGCATATAATCGAAATATCGTTCTGGAGAGACAAGATTTGTTGCTATCTCCACTATGGAAAAGAAGCGCACCCACTCCCAGTTTTCTGGAATCTCAAACGGCAACTCATCATCGATACAGCGTTCAATTCCATCGACCTTCTCATAATAAGAATTATCCCGTCTGAAAATAACGGATTCATGCTTGTCCCGTTTAATTTTTCCGGCTTTAATGAGCTGCTCTTTTTCTGCACGGATGTGCTCTAACAGAACGGATGCTGGTTCGTCAGCAGGATCTTGAGGAACCAACTTGCCTTGAATAGCATACTGAAGAATGGATTTCTTTAACTGTAACGGGAAAGTATCATTCAATCGTGTTAAAGACTGTTCTAAGTTGGTATATATAGATAATATGTTTTTAAGGGCTTTTATTTTTTCGCAAATGCGTATTTGTTCTTTTATAGGAGGTACTGGAATTAACAAAGCATCTAAACTGTCTGAATTTAGAGTTGCACCCTTAATGGCTGTCTTAGTATTTCCATTTTGAGATAATAATGGCAGAGTCGCGAATAGATAATTTGTTATAACGCGATTGACATCACAAAATGGATAGATTGAAATAATAGCTTCATTGTGAAAAGCGTCCATTCCAAGAATGGATACTTTTCCGACTGTTAGCTTAAAGCTCATTAAAAGGGTTCCAGCTTTACTGATGTGATTTTTAAAAATGACCTTTGCAGAATGTTCATTAACATGTTCTTTTGTTACGCATACCGTATCATCGAGCACCAAATCGGCTATTGAAACCCATGGATAGGTTGCGTTTTCCCAGTATTCGCTTTCTTTACGTGGTGGAGTTTTCCCCATGTTATATGACACTAGATTTTTAAATCTCACCCACTCCCAACTCTCCGGGATGTCAAAAGGCACTTCATCTGCAATGCAGACAGGCTCATTTTTGCCGATCTTCTCATAAGGCAAATTATCGGCTCCACGGAAAATCACAGACGGATTCTTTTCCTTTTTGATTTTGCCCTCTTTGATAAGCTGTTCTTTTTCTGCACGAATGCGTTCCAGCAGCACAGAAGCAGGCTCGTCATTGGGGTCTTGCGGAACAAGTTTGCCCTGCACTGCCATTTGCAGAATGGAATTTTTCAGTTGCTGTCCTGTCATTTTTTCTTCCTTATCTATGTGGCTCAGTCCTGTGCATCAAGGTCAATGCCCAGAATCTCCGTGATCTGAGCAAGGATTCGGTCAATGTCTGCGTTCAGGCTGGCGCGCTTCTCCTGATACTGCTGAATCAGCTCCTTGGGCGGTAAGATTTCCTCTTCCTCATGCGGATAGCCACACAAGTCAATATTATAGTTGCGGTCTTTGATCTCCTGCACGGTATACTTTTTGGCCTTGTCAAACCCGTCCAGCTGAATTTCTTTGCGGTCATTCCACCATTCTACTGCAGGAGCAAAGTGTTCCAACTTCATGGGCTTGGTCTTGCTGAAATGCTTGTAGCCTTCCGGCATATCCAGACGATAGAACCATGTCTCCTTTGTTGGGCCGGTATGGTCAAAGAACAAAATGTTGGTCGTAATCGATGTATATGGGGAGAACACACTGCCCGGCATACGGATGATGGTATGGACATTGAACTCGGAGAACAGCTTCGTCTTGATTGCTACTTTGGCATTGTCTGTGCCGAACAAAAAACCATCCGGCAGAATGACTGCTGCGCGGCCATTTTCTTTCAGTCGATACATAATGACGGACATGAACAGGTCTGCTGTTTCGCTGCTGGCAAGGTCAGCCGGAAAGTGATTTTTAACATCGTTTTTCTCAGAACCACCATAGGGAGGGTTCATCAAGATAACATCTACCTGATCGTCCTCGGTATAGTCCAGAACATCCCGAAGCAACGTGTTATCGTGGAACACCTGCGGCACATCCAAGTCATGCAGCAGCATATTGGTGATGCACAGCATATATGGGAACTGCTTCTTTTCAATGCCATATATGGAGTTTGCATACAGGGCTTCATCCTCTGTTGTCTTGACATTTTTATGCAGAGCTTTCAGCCAACTGGTGATAAAACCACCTGTGCCACAGGCAAAATCGGCCATCTTCTCCCCAATTTGTGGGTTGATCATCTGCGCCATAAAATCAGTTACGGCGCGCGGCGTATAAAATTCACCTGCAGAGCCAGCACTTTGCAGCTCTTTTAGAATAGTTTCGTAAATTTCCCCAAACGCATGACTTTCTGCATAATCACTCAGGTCAAGCTCATCGATCACATTGATAACTTGTCGGAGCAAAACACCATCTTTCATATAGTTGTTGGCATCTGCAAAGGTAGTCTGCACGATTGCTTTTTTGATGGGCGTAGAAGCGTCCACAGGTAACTTTTTCAAGGTGGGGAACAGCGTATTGTTGACAAATTCCAACAGTGTGTCGCCCGTTATGCCCTTACCATTTTCATCGTGCGCCCAGCTACGCCAGCGGCAGGGTTCAGGAATAATCGACTGATAATCTTTTTCGTTCCACTCCCAGTCATCCTCTTTGGCATCGTACACTTTCAAAAAGAGCATCCATGCAATTTGCTCAATGCGCTGCGCATCACCGTTGATACCTGCATCGTTCCGCATAATATCGCGGACACGCTTCACAAAATTCGATAAATTTCCCATTGTTATGCAATTTCTCCTTCATAGATTGCCTGTTCCAGTTCCTTAACAGCTTTCAGATACCCGTCTTTCCCGCCAAAGTAAGAGGCAATCTTTTGAGGCTTGCCCATTTTCAGGAACGGGTCAAGCCGCAGAATTTCCGTTTTCTCAATCTCATAAATGCCAGTATTCATATACTTGTCCAGAAGTGCTTCCAGAACATCTCTTGCTGCACCGCTGTATTTGCTTAGAAAGTCGCGTTTTTTGACATTTTCTGCTCGTTCTCTGCGCGTCAAAGGCTTTTTATCAAACGCAACATGGCAGATAAAGTCAAAGTCGTCCACATCCGTCATGTTCTGGTCGGCCTTTAGTGCTTCAAGGTCAATACCATGCTCCAAAAGAAGCTCCCGGATTTTTTCTTTCTTTTCTTCAGCAGACCATTGACGGATAAAATTGTCCAGCGAAGCGTACGAGCCACGGATATTCTCTTTTGTGTAGTCAATAATGCTTTCCTGCCGGAGAAGCTTTCCGCCTGCATCATAAACGGAAACCGTTTTGTAGATGATCTCCACCCGGCAGCCATCTTTATCAACGATTGGTTTGGGTTTCTTGGGGTCTGGCCGAACAGGAGGATCAGAGTTTCCGGTGTCTTTTTTCGGTACGGGCTTATCCTTTTCTTTTTCAGGATCGAAGTCTTCGTTCATTTCAATCGGGCCATCCCAATCCGGGTCGGCAAAAAGGCGGCTCACATTTCGGAAGTCCATCACAACAAAATGGGTCTTGCCTTCTTTTTCGCGCAGACGGGTTCCACGGCCAATGATCTGCTTAAACTCAGTCATAGAACCAATCATTTCATCCAAAACAATCAGCTTTGTCATCTTGCAATCCGAACCCGTGGAGAGCAGCTTGGAGGTAGTCGCAATAACAGGATATTTTGAGCCAACGGAGATAAAATAATCCAGCTTACTCTTTCCATAAGTATCGCTGCCTGTAATGCGGACAACATAATCGGGATTCTGCTTCACCATGTCAGCGTTCTGGTTTGCCAATGCCATCCGCATACGTTCTGCTGCCTCTTCTGTTGGGCAGAACACAATGGTTTTTGCCATACGGTCGGTACTTTTCAAGTACCGCGTGATTTCAGCAGCAACTTGATTGATACGATCCTCTATAATAATGTTGTAGTCGTAATCGCTATTTGTATAAATGCGATCTTCGATTTCGTTTCCGTAAATATCGCGCTGGCCCTTGCGTGGACGCCATCCCTCACCAATATCAGTCATAACATTGATTACCTTAAAAGGTGCAAGAAAACCGTCCTCGATTCCTTCTTTCAGACTGTAAGTATAGATGGGTTCACCAAAGTAGTCGATGTTGGAAACATATTTGGTTTCTTTAGGCGTAGCGGTCATGCCGATTTGCGTAGCAGAAGCAAAATATTCCAGAATTTTGCGCCAGTTGCTTTCTTTCTTCGCCGAGCCACGGTGACACTCATCGACAATAATCAGGTCAAAGAAATCCGGGCTAAAGAGCTGTGACAGCTTATCGAGTGCATTTTCAGCGTTCTCGTCTTGTTCTTCGTTCTTTCCAGCGAGCTGCTGATAGAGAGAAAAATAGACCTCATAAGAAGTAATCGTGCGAGGGTCGTCCTTAGAAAAATTCACCTTATGAATGACCTTTTCCAGCGGCGCAAAGTCCTGTTGGATAGACTGGTCAACAAGATTGTTCCGGTCCGCAAGATAGAGAATCTTTTTCTTTAAGCCGCTTTTGAGCAGACGATATACAATTTGAAATGCCGTATAAGTTTTACCTGTACCAGTTGCCATTACCAGCAAAAGCCGATTTTGCCCTTTTGCAATCGCGTCCAATGTACGATTGATGGCAATGCGCTGGTAATAGCGCGGTGGGTAAGTTTTCTGGCTGCTATAATACGGCTGTGCAATCATTTTCTCCTGTACATCCGTCAAACCAGCTCCATTGTTTACACTGGCTTTGTACCGTTCAACCAGTTCTTCTTCTGTTGGGAATTCGTCAAGGCCAAAGGTGCGTTCTTTGCCCGTCAAGAAGTCATGTTCTGCAAAGCCATCCCCATTTGAGCTAAAGGCAAACGGAACATCCAACATCTGCGCATAGGTCATGGCCTGTTGCAATCCGTGGGAAACCGTATGATTGTTGTCTTTTGCTTCAACAATGGCAATCGGATTATTCGCGCTCAGGTAAAGCACATAGTCTGCACGTTTCGGCTTTTCACGGGCCACAATGTTACCTTTGAGATTGATACGGCCATCTGTGATTTTTGTTTCCAGCGTGATGTGCTGGTTGTTCCACTTTGCCGTGATTGCGGGTGTGATGTAGTGAAACTTAATATCTTCTTCGGACATTTGACTCTTTGAAAGCACCGCCATACAGACAACCTCCTGCATTGTAGAATCCCGAAAACTTCCAGATAATCAATATTATCGGAAGTTTTATGCCGCAATGACCTTTAAGGTTAAACCTCTCCAATTATTACTATACCACGACTTGATTCGGTGGGCAACAAGACATATCAGTATTTTTTCGAAATGCTCTTAATATCTTCCAAGCATGAAAAGCACCCCTGCCAATCTATGTGTCATCGCACATTTCATTGGCAGGGGTGCTTGTGTTTATTGTAGGCTGCTTTCCGTTTTACTGATGCAAATTATCAAATTTGGTGGTAAGTTGGTGGTAAATCCACGTTGTTCCAGTATCGAGCGCCACAATTTCAAACGAAACAAAGCCATTTTTTACGTTTTACTGCTCAATCGGCTTCATCGTGGGGAACAGCAGAACATCGCGGATGGAGGCGCTGTCGGTGAGCAGCATGACCAGGCGGTCCACGCCAAAGCCCAGGCCACCCGTGGGGGGCAGGCCGTACTCCAGAGCGTTGACGTAGTCGTAATCCACCTGAGCCTTGCAGTCGGGCTCGATGGCCTTGCGCTCGGCGACCTGACGCTCGAAGCGGCCCTTCTGGTCGATGGGGTCGTTCAGCTCGCTGAAGGCGTTGCCGTACTCGGTGCAGTCGATGAAGTACTCAAAGCGCTCGGTAAAGGCGGGATCATCCGGCTTGCGCTTGGCCAGCGGGCTGATCTCGACAGGGTAATCATAAATGAAGGTGGGCTGGATCAGCTTGTCCTCAACAAAGGCATCGAAGAACTCAGCCAGAATGGCACCCTTGGTGGGGACCTCGGGCAGCTCCACATGATGCTCCTTGGCAGAGGCAATGGCATCCTCGTCGGACTTCCAATCGTTGAAGTCCACGCCGGAATACTTCTTCACGGCCTCGATCATGGTCAGGCGCTCCCAGTGGCCCATGTCGATCTGCTTGCCCTGATAGGGGATGACCATGCTGCCGCAGATCTTGAGGGCCAGGCGCTTGTACAGCTCTTCCACCAGATCCATCATGCCGTGGAAATCGGTAAAGGCCTGATACAGCTCGATGCTGGTGAATTCGGGGTTGTGCTTGGGGTCCATGCCCTCGTTGCGGAAGATGCGGCCAACCTCATACACGCGGTCCATGCCGCCCACGATCAGGCGCTTGAGGTACAGCTCAGTCTCAATGCGCAGCACCATGTCCATGTTCAGGCTGTTGTGGTGGGTGTAGAAGGGGCGGGCAGAGGCACCGATCTCAAAGGGGGTCAGGATGGGGGTATCCACCTCCAGGAAGCCCTTCTCGTCCAGATAGGCGCGGATCTCCTTCAGGATCTGGCTGCGCTTGACGAAGGTATCCTTCACCTCGGGGTTGGCGATCAGGTCCACATAGCGCTGACGGTAACGCATCTCGGTATCGGTCAGGCCGTGGAACTTCTCGGGCAGGGGGCGCAGGCTCTTGGCCAGCAGGGTCAGCTCGGTGGCGCGGACGCTCAGCTCGCCGGTCTTGGTGCGGAACACCTCGCCCTTGACACCGATGATATCGCCCACGTCCAGCTTCTTGAAGGCGGCGTAGGCCTCCTCGCCCAGCTCGTCGCGGCGGACATACAGCTGGATATCGCCCTTGTCATCGCGCAGGTGGGCAAAGCTTGCCTTGCCCATCACGCGCTTGGACATCATACGGCCAGCCAGCGCGACCTGCTTGCCGCTGTCGGTCTCGTTGGGCAGATCCTTGAACTCTTCCTTCAGGTCGGCAGAGTATGCGTCCTGCGGGAACTTGGTCAGGGTGAAGGGGTCGTTTCCGGCAGCCTGCAGGTCGGCCAGCTTCTGGCGGCGCACCTGCACCTGCTCGCTCTCAGACAGGCCCTGAGCGGGGTTTCTCTTTTGCTCTTCCATGGTTTCCTCCCGTTCAGGCTCAGTTTGCGGCGTGGGTGATGGCCAGCACTTCGTACTCGACGGTCTGGCCGGAGGGCAGCAGGACCTCAGCCTTCTCGCCCACGGCCTTGCCCAGCAGAGCGTGGCCCACGGGGCTCTCGTCGCTGATCTTGCCGTTGATGGGGTCAGCCTCGGTGCGGCCAACGATATCGTACTCCTCGGCCTCATCGTCGCCGATCATCTTGATGGAAACGTGGGTGCCAACAGCAACGCTGTCCACGCTCAGCTCGCTCTCGTCGATGATCACAGCGTTCTTGACCATCTGCTCCAGCTCGGTGATGCGGTTCTCCACCAGACCCTGGGTGTTCTTGGCCTCGTCGTACTCGCTGTTTTCCGACAGGTCGCCGTGGCTGCGGGCTTCCTTGATCTCCTCGGCCAGCTCCTTGCGGCGCACGGTCTTGAGGTACTCCAGTTCATCCTGCATGGCCTTCAGGCCGGCAGCGGACATTTTGATCTCTTGTGCCATTTGAGAATCTCTCCTTGTCTATACTTGATTCGCGCAGGTGCAAAGCCGCGCAATGATGCCATTTTGACTACATTATTATAATAGCAAGGCGGTGCTTTGTCAACAAAAAAGGCGGCACAGGGGCAGAAAAAGGGCCCGCCGCACGGAGCGTGTGCAGCGGGCTCTTTTCTCCAAAGCTATTTTATGTTATACTGATTGTGCCGCATCCAAGCGGCAAAGGTGCTGTCTGCATAGACGGTGGTCTAGCTCCCTCCGGCAAGCGTCCGGGGGACGTGAAAAGCTTATTGTTTCTGGTTCCCCCTGACGCAAACGCGAAAGGGGGGATGCATCATGGAGTTAAATGAAGTGCTTGCACTGCTCACCATCATTGGTGGGACCGTGTATATTACGTTTCAGATTTCGTGGGAAGTCTTTAAAGAAATCCATAACAATAAGAAATGACCGCCCCAGCGTTCCAATTCTGAGCGGTCATTCTTATTGACTTAGCCGAAGGGAACTGACCATTGCAGGCAGCACCTTTTCTGTTTGTAGTATAGTTGATTTTTCTGGTTCTGTCAAGGGCTGCACACCGGACAACGTGCAGCGGGCCCTTTTCTCCAAAGGCATTTTATGGTATACTGGTTGCGCCGCTTCACGGCGGCGTTGAGGTGCTGTCTGTATCTACAGGTGGTCATGCTCCTTCCGGCAGTGCGCCAGAGGGGCCAAAAATTCTTTTGCTTCCCCTGACGCGCAAAGCGGAAAGGGGGGATGCTTCATGACGTTTGAACAGGTCGTA
>ENA-ORSC01002229-ORSC01002229.1-human-gut-metagenome-genome-assembly--contig:-NODE-2229-length-11958-cov-3.064438_pt1 | contig 11958 bp, 9 predicted proteins | sample MGYA00242178_ERZ509140 | MGnify/ENA primary metagenome ERZ509140 (study PRJEB26280, sample SAMEA2338681) | human gut metagenome | biome: human gut; feature: human-associated habitat; material: faeces... | reverse complement strand
TTCGGGCGGCGACATCACGCACGCCATCCCCGACAACACGGGTTACATCACCGAGGGCCAGCTGTTCCTGCGCAACGACTCCGACCCGGGACTTGCCACCGCATCGGTCATCATCGGCGGTGTTTTCAATGTTTTCGGCGACTACTTTTTTGTATTCACCCTCGACATGGGAATTGAGGGCGCGGGCATTGCGACCGCACTCGGCGCCTCGATATCCGTGCTGATAATGCTCCTTCATTTTGTGCGCAAAAAGAACACTCTGCATTTCACCCTGCCGGCTGCTCCTCTCCGCGCCGCGGCGGAGATATCCGCGAGCGGTTTTTCGTCCTTTATAGTTGACGTTGCGATGGGCGTTATGACGATGCTCTTCAATCTTCAGGTGATGAAACACCTCGGCTCCGATGCTCTTGCGATATACGGCGTGATAGTGACTGTCAGCACATTCGTGCAGTGCTGCGCATACGGCGTCGGTCAGACAGCACAGCCGATAATATCGCAGAATTACGGTGCGGGACTGCACGAACGTACGCGCACGGCGCTCAGATACAGCATCATCACCTGTGCGGTGCTGGGCGTGCTCTGGACGGCGCTCCCCGAAGCTTTTCCTAACGTCATCATCCGCCTGTTCATGACTCCGACGGAATCGGTGCTAGCGGCGGCGCCGCGCATCGTGCGCATATACTCGATATCCTTCCTGCTTTTGCCCTTCAATGTTTATTCGACATATTATTTTCAGGCGACGATGAAAACGCGCACATCTATGGCAGTGTCGATAGCCCGCGGCATCGTGATAAGCGGCGCGCTGATACTGGCGCTCCCTGCCGTTGCGGGCGGAGATGCGGTGTGGTTTGCAATGCCGATAACCGAGGCTCTCGTTGCCGCATATGCGGCGCTGCGCATGATAAGACCCGCGCGTGCCGCACACTGACGTCCGGTTAATGCCGAATTATCCTCTCGGAAATAAAATCACCTCATAAATTTAATTATTAATTATTATTTTCATGTTATAATCCCGATATAAAGAACATACGATAAAAGAAAAATCGGGATATTTCCGCGAGGGGGCGCACATGGCGAACTTTACAAAGCAGGCTATCAAAACGTCATTCATAAAGCTTCTGAACGAACAGCCGCTCAACAAAATAAGCGTCAGAAGTATAGTTGAGGACTGCGGCATCAACCGCAACTCCTTTTACTATCACTACCGCGACATTCCGGACCTTATCGAAGAGATCGTGAAGGAAGAGATAGATTCCCTCATTTCTAAATATCCCACGATAAGCTCGATAGACGAATGCGTGTGCGGTGCGCTGAGGTTCACGCTCGAAAATAAGCGTGCGGTGCTTCACATCTACAATTCGGTCAACCGCGACATTTACGAGCGTTATCTCATGAAAATATGCGAGTACGTCGTTGCGACCTACCTTGACACGGTATTCGGGCGCGAGGGCGTAGGCGAGCGCGACCGCGCCGCTGCAATTCGCTTTCTCAAGTGCGAGCTGTTCGGACTTTCGTTCGACTGGATAGAAAACGGAATGAAGGACGACGCCATCGAAGAAATAAAATACATAACCTCACTTTGCCGCGGTCTTTCCGCAGAGCTTATCAACCGCTGCCGCGAACGCGGCGGCTCATGACCGGATCGCAGGACCGAAAAATAGGCAAAACAATACCCGCTGTCTGAAATTACGGCAGCGGGGCTTTTTTGTCCATTGGCAAAACGCCCGCGCCGCTGTATACTTTGTGTTGTGAAAACGATCGCACGGAAGGAGGAATTCAAATGCGACTGCGTTCAACGGCTCCGATGAGGACAGCCAAGGTGGGCTACATTGTAATGTCGCTCGCGCTGTGTGCGTTCGGGATCGTGCTCATCGTCCTGCCCGATATATCGGCAAAAATACTCGGCATCGTATGCGGTGTCATAGCCGCCGCGTTCGGGTGCGTGAGACTTGTAGGTTACTTTTCAAAGGATCTCTACCGGCTGGCGTTCCAGTATGATCTGCCGCTCGGTATACTGCTCATCGTCCTCGGCGTCATAATGCTGACGCGCCCCGACAGCCTCATGACGTTCATCTGCGTTTCGACCGGGCTTTATATCCTGACCGACAGCCTGTTCAGAATGCGCATATCCGCCGAGGCACGGCGCTTCGGCATACGCGAGTGGTGGCTGATACTTGCCCTTGCGATAGTCACCGCGGTGTGCGGGCTGCTTCTGCTCATTCGCCCCGGCGATGGCAGCAGGCTGCTCGTCGTTCTCCTCGGTATATCGCTGCTTGCCGAGGGCATCATGAGCCTTTCGACGGTGCTCACCGCCGTAAAGATAATCCGCCATCAGCAGCCCGACGTCATTGAAGCGGAATGGACCGAAGAATGACTGAGGGACAGCTCATCACATCAAAGAAAGGACAAATATGAAATGCGTTTTTCAAGAGCGGTCGTAAAATACCGCGTTCCGATCCTGATCCTTGCTCTCATTCTTATGGTACCGTCGGTATTCGGAATGCTCGGCACAAGGATCAACTATGATATGCTCGACTACCTGCCGGCCGATATCGACACGGTCATCGGTCAGAACGAGCTGCTCGAGGATTTCGGCAAAGGCGCCTTCTCGCTGATAATCGTTGAGGATATGCCCGAAAAGGACGTTGCGGCGCTTTGCGACAAAATAAAAACAGTCGATCATGTTGAAACGGTGCTCTGGTACTCGACTCTTGCCGACCTCAGCATCCCCATGGAGCTTTTGCCCGACGAGATATACAACGAGTTCAACACCGACCATTCGACGATGCTCGCGGTATTCTTTGACACATCGACCTCGGCCGACGTGACGATGGACGCGATACGCGAGATACGCAGCATCGCCGGCAAGCAGTGCTTCGTCTCCGGCATGTCGGCGCTCGTGACCGACCTCAAGGACCTCTGCGAGGCTGAGGAACCGATATATGTCGGTCTTGCCGTTCTGTTTGCCTGTCTTGCAATGCTGCTTCTTCTTGACGGCTGGCTCGTTCCGTTCGTGTTCCTTGCCTCAATCGGCATGATGATACTTCTCAACCTCGGAACGAACTATTTCTTCGGCGAGATATCCTATATAACAAAAGCGCTGTCCGCGGTGCTCCAGCTTGCCGTAACGATGGACTATTCCATATTCCTCTGGCACAGCTACAACGAGCAGCGTGAACATACCGAAGACAGAAATGAGGCAATGGCGGCTGCGATACACGAAACGCTCACCTCGGTCATCGGCAGCTCTATCACAACGGTCGCGGGCTTTGCGGCTCTCTGCTTTATGACCTTCACCCTCGGGCGCGACCTCGGCATAGTAATGGCAAAGGGCGTCGTCCTCGGCGTGATCGGCTGCGTTACCGTCCTGCCCGCAATGATACTTGTCCTTGACAAGCCGCTGCGCGCAACAAAGCACCGTTCTCTCATCCCCGATATGACAAAGCTCTCGCGCGGCGTCGTAAAGATATTCCCCGTATTTCTCGTTATTTTCGCCCTCCTCATCCCGCCCGCATATTACGGCTACCGCGAGACGAACAACGAGGTCTACTATGACATGGGTCAGTGCCTGCCCGAGGATATGGAGTACGTTATCGCAAACTCCAAGCTCTCAGAGGATTTCGACATTGCGTCCACGCATATGGTGCTCGTCGATTCAAAGCTCCCGTCAAAATTTGTGCGCGAAATGATCGACGAAATGGAGGATGTCGACGGCGTGAAATACGTTCTGGGTCTTGAGTCCGTCCTCGGCTCCCGCGTGCCCGAGGAGATACTGCCCGACAGCATCCGCGAAATACTCAAAAGCGACAAATGGGAGCTGCTTCTCATCAACTCCGAATACAAGGTCGCAAGCGACAGTGTGAACACCCAGATAGACAGCCTCAATAAGATACTCAAAAAATACGATCCCACCGGAATGCTCATCGGTGAGGCGCCGTGCATGAAGGATATGATAGAAACGACCGACCGCGACTTTCAGGTCGTCAATGCCGTGTCGATAGCTGCAATATTCATCATCATAGCCATTGTCGAAAAGAGCATATCACTGCCCTTCATACTCATAGCGGTCATTGAGCTTGCAATATTCATAAACCTCGGACTTCCCCACTACCTCGGTCAGTCGCTGCCCTTCATCGCACCTATCTGCATCAGCACGATACAGCTCGGCGCAACGGTGGACTACGCGATACTCATGACCACAAGATACAAAGCCGAGCGCCTCGGCGGGCATGACAAGCGCGAGAGCGTTACGACGGCTCTTGCAACGTCCATCCCCTCGATAATCGTTTCCGGCATGGGACTTTTCGCCGCGACCTTCGGTGTGGCGGTGTACTCCGACATCGACATCATCAGCTCGATGTGCATGCTGATGGCACGCGGCGCCGTAGTAAGTATGCTCTGCGTTATATTCATACTTCCCGCGCTCCTTCTGCTCTGCGACAAAGCAGTGTGCGCGACAACGCTTGATCTGCGCGTGCTTTTGAAAAAGAAGAAAGAAAAAAACGAAACACAAGCCTGAAGAGAGGAGTAATCAATCATGAAGATCAAATTTGCAAAGCCGCTTGCCGGCATAATCTGCGCGGCGGTCCTCGTTGCGGGTAGCGCGGGACTTACCGCATATTCCCTCGGCTCCGCCAAAAATACGGAGAACACCGGAAAGAATGACGCGCCCGCCCTCGTCCGTCCCGAAGAGACCGCAGACGCGACAAAAAACGAGACCGTCTACGTTCTCGCCAACGCCGACGGCAGCGTGAAAAAGATAATCGTCAGCGACTGGATCAAAAACAATTCCGGAAGCACCACCATCACCGACAAGGGGAGCCTTTCCGACGTCATAAACGTCAAGGGCGACGAAACATACACCGCAGGCGGCGACAATGTGCGTGTCTGGAACGCCGAGGGCAACGACATCTACTGCCGCGGTGACAGCGACAAGGAACTGCCGGTAAAGCTCAGCGTTTCATATAAGCTCGACGGAAAGCCGATATCGGCAGAAGAGCTCGCCGGAAAGAGCGGACGCATAACGATACGCTTCGACTACCGCAACGATCTCTATGAGACCGTTGAGATAGACGGCAAAAAGGAAAAGATATACGTTCCGTTTGCAATGATGACGGGAATGCTGCTCGACGGCGACGTTTTCAAAAACGTTGAGGTCGAAAACGGCAAGCTCGTGAACGACGGCGACCGTACGGCAGTCGTGGGCATCGCATTCCCCGGCCTCGGCAGCAACCTCGGCATAGATGCCGAAAAATACAGCATCCCCGACTATGTCGAAGTCACCGCCGACGCGACCGAATTTAAAATGACCAACACCGTGACGGTCGCGGTGAGCGACCTGTTCGGCAAGCTCAACACGGATGCGCTCGACTCGTCCGAGATCACCGATCAGATCACAAAGCTCACAGACGCTATGGGTCAGCTCACAAGCGGCGCCTCGCAGCTCTACGACGGGCTAGGCACACTGCTTGAAAAATCCGGCGAGCTGATCTCGGGCATCGACAAGCTCGCAGCCGGAGCCGAACAGCTCAAAAACGGCGCTGCATCCCTCGAGGGCGGAGCCGGCACGCTTGCGGCAGGTGCCGCCGAGCTTGCCGACGGACTCGGAAAGCTCTCTGATAACAGCGGCGCACTCAATGACGGCGCACGCCGCGTGTTCGATTCCCTTCTTGCCACGGCAAACAAACAGCTTGCCGACGCGGGGCTTGAGGTCCCAACGCTGACGATAGAAAATTACTGCGATGTGCTTGACGGCGTTGTTGCCTCGCTTGCCGAGGAAAACGTAAAGGCGCTTGCCGAAAGCACGGCACGCGAAAAGGTCACCGCAGCCGTCGAAGCCAAACGCGGTGAGATAAGCTATGCGGTAACAGCCGCAGTCGAAAAGGAAGTCACGGCAAAGGTGACGGCGGCGGTACGCACCGAGGTCGAAACAAAGGTGCTTGCGGCGATGGGAATGACCCGCGAACAGTATGAAGCCGGCGTTGCCGCAGGCGTGATAAGCAAGGCGCAGCAGGAAGCGATCGCCGCCGCAGTAGATGAGCGGATGAAGAGCGATGCCGTGCAGAGCACGATAAAGGCAAAAACCGAGGCCACGATGCAGTCGCCCGAGATCCGCGCCACGATAGAGGCAAAGACCGACGAGCAGTCGAAGCTTCTCATAGAGCAGAATATGCAGTCGGATGAGGTCAGGGCGCAGATGAACGCAGCCGTGGAAAAAGCCGCAGCCGGACGCAAGAGCATAATCGCTCTCAAGGCTCAGCTTGACAGCTACAACGAGTTCTATACCGGGCTTTCGGATTACACCGGCGGTGTCGATTCCGCGAAGGACGGCGCCGACAAGCTGAACGGCGGTGCGGCAGCGCTCAAAAAAGGCGCAGCCGATCTGAATTCCGGCATTGATGAGCTTTACCGCGGCATCCTGACACTGAAGAACGGTGCTCCCGCGCTCACCGAGGGCGTGTCCGCGCTCCATGACGGAGCCGGAAAGCTCTCCGACGGACTGAAGGAATTCAACGAGACCGGTGTGCAGAAGATAGTTGACGCCGCCAACGGCGACCTTGCGGGTCTTCTGACCAGAGTCAAGGCGACAGCCGATGTCGCAGCCGACTACAAGTCATACACAGGGCTTGCCGACGGCATGAACGGCAGCGTTAAATTCATCTACCGCACAGACAGCATCTCAAAGTAAAAGTAAAAGCAAAAACATTCCCGTCGCGGCGGGAATGTTTTTATTTCAACAATCATTCAATGACAACCGAGCTTTTTCTCCCGCAGCGCACCGGCGCTGCCTATGAGAGCCGACGCGTCGGCAAGGTGCTTCAGCGTGAGCTCCTTTCCGCTGCCGAACACAACACGGAGATCTCCCGCAGAGTTCTGCTCCGCCGTGCGTATGTCTGAAAGCGTATGCGCCTCCGACACGCCGTAGCGCACGCGAAAGGTCACGGTGTCGTCTTCTATCGAAACGCTCGCATCATTTACAAGGAGGTAAATATACAGCACGCAAAAGGCAAGCCCCACCGCAAGCGGTATCGCCGATGCCGTAAACCCCACGCCGGGTATAAAGCCGGTTATGACCGTTAGCGCAAACGCGGCTGCTCCGACGGCGCCCGAGCAGCACATGGCACAAAACGATCTGCCGTGTATCACCGTTCCCTCTTCCCGTTTCTTTGCCGAACGGCACATGGCAGCACCCGCCGCAGCGCACACCGCGACCGTCGCGGTAATCATCCCGATATACTGATCCATTGCAGCCCTCCGACAAATCTTTATCTGTCCATTATTATACGATCAAAAAGATATTGTGTCAAGTATTTTAATATTTTTGTCTTAACTTTTTACATCAAATCGTTAAAAATTGCCTGCGGAGCGCTGCCGAAAGGTCGGCGTGTGTCAAAAAAAGTCGGCTGCAATGCCTCATTTTGCCCGCGGGGACTTGATATGCGCAGAAGTCGATGATATAATATACAATATGTAATGTAAATAAAAAACAAAGAGGTGATATCGGTTGAAAACGATAGGCAATATACTTTGGTTCATCTTCGGTGGTCTTGCGGGCGGACTCGCATGGGTCCTCGCCGGCTGCATCTGGTGCATCACGATAATAGGAATCCCAATCGGTATGCAGTGCTTCAAGCTGGCGGGGCTGGCATTCTTCCCGTTCGGCAAAGAGGTCACATACGGCGGAGGCGGCGTCTCGTTTCTCGTGAACATCATATGGATACTCATCTCGGGGCTTGAGCTGGCGATCGGCTATGCCGTTCTCGGTCTGCTCTGGTGCATAACGATAGTCGGCATCCCGATAGGCAAGCAGTGCTTCAAGCTTGCAAAGCTCTCTCTTATGCCCTTCGGCGCGGACGTAAAATAAAGCCTCACGGCAAAACTGAAAGGCTGGCTACCGAAATGACAGAAAAACGCATCGTGACAAGGCTCATCACCGTAATTCTTTTGCTCGTTACCGTCGCCTCGGTCATTCTTCCCGCATCGGCAGCCTCGGATACATCCGACGACGGCTTTGCCGAAACGCTGCGTGCGGCGGGATTCCCGGATACATACATCCCCGACCTTCTCGCACTGCACAAAAAGCACCCCGAATGGACGTTTGAGGCGATAAACATCACCGCGCTCAGCCATGCCGCAGGCAATGAGGTATACACGTGGGACTATGTGATAAAGCAGGAATCCGACGCAAACGAAAAGCGCAACCTCGTAACAAAAGCCGACGACCAGTTCATACTGCGCAATTTCACAAACCCGAATCTTTACGATTCGGGTTGGTATCAGGCATCAAAGTCCGCGGTCGAATACATGATGGACCCGCGCAACTTTCTGACCGAGGAGCAGGTGTTCCAGTTTTTCGACCTCCGTTACAGCGAAACAGCAACGCTCGACGCGGTAAAAGCCGTGTGCGCCGGGACCTTCATGCAGGACGCAGGGCTCGACGATATCTACGCCGATATGACATATGCCGAGTATTTCATGCAGATCGGCAAGGAGCTCGGAGCCAATCCGGTGTATCTTGCCACCGTAGTGCGCAACGAGCAGGGCGTAAAGGGCACGAGCCCGCTCATCTCCGGGCTGTGCGGCGACAAGCTGTGGTATTATTACAACGGCAAATACACCGACAAGGACGAAAACGGCAAGCTGATAAAGGCTCCCGCCTCGGGACACAGCGAGGACGGGCTCAAGGCATACAACGGGCTTTACAACTATTTCAACGTCAGCGCCTCCGGGACGGGATATTTTTCGATATATCTCGGCGGTATGAAGGCGGCTGCCAAGGGCACGCCGGATATGTCCGCACAGTGGGGCGGCAGCCCCGCGTGGAACACACGCTGGAAGGCGCTCTTCGGCGGTGCGTCATCGGCGACAAGAAAGTACATAAACGATTGGCAGAATACATTTTATTTTCAGAAATTCAATGTCGACCCGCGTTCGTCGCGCAATTTCTGGGGGCAGTATATGCAAAGCCTGCACGGCAGCACGGGGCGCGCGTCGCAGTTTTTCAAATCCTATAAGGCAAACGGGCTGCTTGACGTGGCGCATCACTTTGCCATTCCAGTGTACGAGGGAATGCCCGCCGAAAAATGCCGATATCCCGACGGCACCGAGCTTTGCGACCGCCGTGCGCTCGAATCCGCAGCCGTCGCCTCATACGACATTCTTGACATGAACGAATACCTCGGTCAGGACGGCATGAAGCGGAGCTACTCCGCGGCAAAAATAAGCTGGCGCAATTACCTCGGCTCTGAAAACTCTACTCTCGCACTCGGAGCCTTCGACCTGACGAAATACGACTACGCCCTTATCGACTACTCGACAGACAAGAGCTTTGACAGCGTTGCATGCGGCAAGCGGTCGGTGATAGGCTTTGTGTCGTCGGCGGACGCGCCTTACGGCGGCAGCGGGACAGATGAAAACTTTACCTGCGACCTCGGTCATGCCGCAATGGGCGATGCCAAAGGCGGCTATGAGATTCGCCGCGTGGCAAAGATCGACCTGCGCGACTGTGCGTATAACGGCGACGTGTTTCTTACAGCCTACACGCAACCCGGTAAAAAATATATGGTACACAACATCGTGTTCTATACGCTTGCGGACCACACCGACCCGCTCCCGCCCGAGACCGCCGCCGACACCGTGGCCGATGACACCGAGGAGGAACTGAGGTGCGGCATGCCGCTCGGGCTAAGAATAGCCCTCATTGCGATCCCGTCGGCGCTGATACTCGCCGCAGCGGGTGCGGCAGCGTTTTTCATAGTAAAAAAGCGCAAAAATAAAAACACCGCATCCGGCACCGCCGAAGCACCGGCAGGGCTCCCTTCCGAGACGCCCGACGAGGCGCCTGCAGAGGAAGCACCCGCAACTGAGAGCGCCGAAAAGACAGCCGACGCCGCAGCAACGACACCCGTCGAAAAATAAACGCTAAGCACCGCATTTATTGCATTCAATTAAAAATACATTTCCGGAAAGAGACCTTCAATGCTTATACTTTTACTTGCCGTAATGGTGCTCTGCTATGCGTTTCAGGCACTTTTCTGCAAATTTTATTCACAGAAATGCACCGGCGACACAGCGGTCATTTCACTTATATTCGCCGTGATATTCGGCTGCTTTATCGGGACCGCAACGCTCGCCCTCGGCGGCTTTACGTTTTCGCCTTCCCCGCTTACGCTTGCGTTCGGGCTGCTGAACGCGGCGGTGCTCGTCGTCTTCCACCTCTCGCAGATAGGCGCCGCAGCCCGCGGCTCATACGCGATAATGAATCTCTGTATGCTGTTCGGCGGCATCATAGTGCCGATGATCGTGTCGGCAATAAAGCTCGGGCAGCACCTCAGCACGCTTCAGATCATCGCCGTCGTGCTGATGTTTGTCGCGTTTATACTTCTGAACTGTCAGGGCGTCTCGCTCGGCGGGACAAAAAAAGGCTACTGGTTCATGTGTGCGGCGCTCGCACTTTCAAACGGGACCTACGGCGCTTTTATGAGCCTTCAGGCAGGGCTGCTTGACGGTGCCGAGCGCACCGAAATGATAGCAGTCAGCTATATCGGCTCGGCGCTGCTCGCCGCAGCGGCGGCAGCGATACTCGGGCTGCGCGTAAAGCGCGACCGTAAAAATCCGGACGTTAAGGATGCGCCGCCCACGCTTCACATAAGCTGCGCGGCTGTCGGATGGGCGATCGCCTGCTGCATCGTTGCGACGGCTGCCGCCAACATATTGCTTTATCTGCTTTCAAAAATGAACACAACGGTCGTCAACACCGTTGACAACGGCGGAGTTTTGCTGCTTTCGGCACTGTTCGCGTTTATTTTCTTCGGCGAACGCCCGAGCAAGCGCCAGTATTGCGGGCTTGCCGCCGCGCTCGTGAGCATCATATTGCTCGGCTGACACGCAAGGCATATAAACGCTCCCGCGTGCGCATCGGTGATGCGCACGCGGGAGCGTTTTATTTCATTATTTTATTTGCCCGCTTTTCTGAGCGCCGAGAGCTGCTTTTTCAGCAGTATATAGCCTTCCTCGCAGTCGTCGGTACCGCCGACGGCTTTTTCCATCGGGCAGGAATCCGTCCCCGCGCGGTTCATTATCCGCTCTGTGACCGAGCCGAAGGTGAGAGGCACTCCGTGCTCCTCAAGGTACTTCTTCCCCGCCGCAGATACGACACCGGCATAAACCGCGGTGATCCCCGCTTTTACGAAAAGCATGGCTGTCGCCTTTCCGACAATGACATCGGCAGCGGAAAAGCCGTGCAGATCGCGCCCTTCGGCAATATAGTCCATCATGGGAGATACACCGCGGGCATCGCTTATCATCAGCTCGCCGCCGCGGCAGAGCACCAGCGTGTGCCCGCCGAGGTTTTCGCGCGCAAGCTCAAGGTCGGTCATTCTTTTCAAACTCCTTGGCAACGTCGCAGAGAAGCTCGCGTATCGGCAGATGCTGCGGGCAGACCTTTTCGCATTTGCCGCAGCGTATGCAGTCTGACGCCTTGCCGTTGCGGACCGTATAGACGCTATTGTAATAAAAATCGGCGTTCCAGTCGTGATATATGTTCTTTGCATTGAGACAAGAGAACAGATCGGGAATGGAAATATGCTTTGGACATCCGTCGGTGCAATAGCGGCAGGCTGTGCACTGAATGAGGTGCATCGAGCGGAACACACCGCAGACCTTTTCGACCGCCTCGCGCTCTGCGGCGTCGAGCGGTTTGAAATCCTTCATATAGGACAGGTTGTCCGTCATCTGCTCCATATTGCTCATGCCCGAAAGCACCATAAAGATGCCGTCAAAGCCCGCGGCAAAGCGTATCGCATAGCTTGCGGGGCTTCCGCCGTGCAGATCGTCAAGTATCTTCTTCGCCTCGTCGGGGAGCTTTACAAGATTTCCGCCCTTTACGGGTTCCATAACTATCACGGGCTTGCCGTGCTTGCGGCAGACTTCGTAGCACTTTCGGCTCTGGACGGTGGG
>ENA-ORSC01002227-ORSC01002227.1-human-gut-metagenome-genome-assembly--contig:-NODE-2227-length-11962-cov-4.533552_pt1 | contig 11962 bp, 9 predicted proteins | sample MGYA00242178_ERZ509140 | MGnify/ENA primary metagenome ERZ509140 (study PRJEB26280, sample SAMEA2338681) | human gut metagenome | biome: human gut; feature: human-associated habitat; material: faeces... | reverse complement strand
TGCCGCACCTCGCTCGCCGTATCGGCACTTAGAATTATGCGGTATTGCCCTAAATTTTTGACTTTTCAGATACACCCTAGGTTGCCGTGCTTTCGCCCCGCCGCAAAACTCCTAACTACATCACGCGTTCCATTCTTTCGGCAGGTATGCGCGGGTATTGTGCAGCATGGTGTCAAACAGTTCTTTGCCCTGGTTCCAGTTCAGGGTCACCTGCGGGTCGTTCATAAAGGTGGTCAGGCCAAGGGTGCGGTCGCAGGTCAGGGCAGCGGTTAGGGTGTTCTCCTGATTGTAAACGTGGCGGGCTACCAGCGGCAGAATGTTGGCGGGCAGCGGGCCGGCGTTCACGGACTGCACGCCCTGGCGGCTGAACAGCGCGTTCACTTCCACCACGGCATCCCACGGCAGGTTGGCAATGGCACCGTGGTTGGGAATGTTCACGTTGCTGACCAGGTCGCCCAGGCCGAGCAGGGCTTTCATCAGCAGGTGGCCTTCCTCGCCATCGGGCTTGATCTCGATCGGCTCTTCACCGGTGCGCAGGCGGCGGCTGCGGGCCAGGCGCTCCTGCAGCTCATTTTTGCGCCACGCAACGGTGGTCAGGCCAAACTTCCATTCGCGCACGGCTTCGGGGCTTTCCAGATAAGTCTTGCCCGGCATAAACTCTGCCAGATGGCGGTCGCCCGCGGCGGCAATGCAGCCATAGCGCAGGAACAAATCAAATTTAACGCGGTTGGCGCAGGCAAAGGAACTGTTCATCCAATTCGTGTCGCCGTACTCATAACCGGATTCATAGTGCTCTTCGGCAAATTTGCGGTAAATGGGGAAGAGGTCCATGCCTTTGTAAGTAGCCTTATCGAACCAAGTAAAGTGGTTGATGCCCTTGACGTTGACCTTGATATCCTGGCGGGCAACATCTTTCAGGCCCAGTTCCTCATCCAGAATGTGGGTCAGCAGCGTCTGGGTGCCGAACACCTCGTGGCAGCAGCCGAACGCCTTTACCTGCGGGAATACCTCGTACAGCGTCCGCACGCAAAGCGTCATAGGGTTCGTATAGTTGATGACAAATGCGTTCGGCGCGAAGTCGCGAATCGCTTCGGCAATCTCAACGAACATCGGAATTGTGCGCATTGCCCGCATGAAGCCGCCCGCGCCCACCGTGTCGCCCACGGACTGATATACGCCGACCCGCTCCGGCAGGTGTACATCGCCGCGCATATGCGCAAACGTTCCCGGCAGAATGCTGATGACGACGAAATCCGCGCCCGTGAGCGCCTCCTGCAAGGAACTGCTGACTTCAAACGTCCACTTGGATGCCGCGTCGGGATGCGCCGCCAGCATTGTGCCGATTTTCTGATTGCGCTCCGCCGCCTCGCGGTCAATGTCGTACAGCCGTACCGTGCCGCTGATTTGCCCGTCGGAAATAATGTCGCGCATGAAACCCCACGCCCATCCGCGCGAGCCGCCGCCGATGTAAGCCACCGTCAAGCCTGTCACCTTGTTGTCTTGATGCGTATACATTGCACTTTTCCTCCTTGATGGCTGGTTTTCAGCCTGTATCGACATGATAGCACAGATGCGCGGGTTTTGCAATGCGAGAAAAAGATTCATATTTTCCATCATTAAGCATTTATCTGCTGCAAAAAACAGCTTTCCCTTTCGGGAAAGCTGCTATCATTTTCCACTTTAGTCCTGCCCAAGTAATTCTGTCGATTCATCTTCGAGAATGTCGCCCAAAGGCATTCCCTGAATGCGGCATTGCGCCAGCGCTTCCTGCGGCGTGGCATATTCGCCAATCAGCGCATACGCCGAACCTTCTTTTTTGTACACGCCGAATCGCGCTTCACGCCCGTCAGGCAGTACTGTATTTGCCGGGTGATACATCGAATCCGTCTGAAAACGATATTCCTGCCCTCGCCAGCCAAAATCCAAGCCAAACCAATGCCCGTCGGATGGCGACCATTCCCCGGTGTATTGGGAGAGAAACTGCTCACGGGTCATTTGATTCGCCCTCCTCCGTCACACCCGCCAAAATCCACTGAATCGTCTCATCATCCAGCAGCAGATACTGCGGAGTGACCCGCGGCTGCCACTCCGGGACGCACGCCGCCAGCGCGTCCGCGTGGTGGATTGCCAAGCTGTAGCGTTCTCCATTCACGCCGGAGAAGCCAGCTTTTCCGTCCGCGCTTTCCGAGTGCTGTGCCCAAAGCTGTGTCAGCACCGCTTCCCATGCGTAATATGCTTCCATCTCTGGCGACGCTGCCGGAATCGCCGCATCCTCATCCCCCTGTCGCCACAGCACCTGATACTCCTCCGGCGTTCCCTGACGAATCTCCGCCGTCGTCGTCTGCCAGCCGGAATCGAGCGTGAAGCCGACGTTTTGCATAGGCGTGCTTGCCGTCTGCGGCACGATATGCTTTTCGGCATAGAGATAGAGGATTTCGGCGCGGCTTCCGTCAGCTGCCGTCTCCGTCACCTGCTGCCGCTTGACGTAGAGTGGGGTCATGCTTTCGTGATAGTCGAACGAAGCGACAAGTCTGCCGTCCGCCAACTGGGACAGCTGAATCCCGTACTCGCTCGTCGGAATCGGGCGCGTTTCGTTCATCAGCCAATCGAAACAGTATAGATTTGCCAGCCCGAGAATGCACACAATCAGCGCACCCAGCAGGACATTGCGGAGGGTGCGGCGGCGCTTCTGCTTCCGCAGCGTCTGGGCGGCGGCGTCGAACGCGGCGCGCGAATCCAACTCGCTTTTCTTTCCGGCGGGCAGGTCAGCTTTGAGCTGATTCATGTATGCGGCACATTGCACGCACGTCTGCACATGCGCCGACACCATGTGCTTGCTTCCGTCGCTGGCGACATCATCCAGCACCAGCGGCATCAGGTCGCGGACGACCTCACAGTCTTTCTTCATGCGTTTCGTCTCCTTTCATTGCGTCCAGCAGCATTTGCTTCGCCCGGTACGCCGTTACGCGCGCCCAGCTTTCGGATTTCCCGAACAGCGCCGCAATCTCCTTGCTGGACAATTCGCAGAAGGTTTTCAGGGTGAACACCTCGCGATACGGTTCCGGCAGACGGTGGAGAGCTTGATGCGCACTCAGGGCGAGACTGTGTTCCGCGACCATCTCCGTGAAATCCGGGACGGATTGCTCCGGCACATCGTCGAGCGGCAGCGGCGACTGCCTGCGCATGATGCGCAGAAACTGATTCCGTGCAATCGCGCAGAGCCATGTGCCGACCGAACTTTTTCCTTCGTACCGCTTCCAATTTTTCATCGCCTGATAGAACGTTTCCTGCGTGAGCTCCTCCGCAAGGTCACGATCGCGGCACAGGCGGATCAGGTAGCCGTACACCATGTCTCGGTACTGCTGATATGCTTCTTCTGCGTCAAGCATCTCCAGCACCTCCCTTCATGAAGTTAGTTGCGCAAAAACGCCAAACGTTACATCCGATTACAAAAAAACATCCGAGCCGTTTGCCCGCCTATGGAGCAACCAGCCCGGATGTCTTTCTTTCGTGCGGGAAACAGGACTTGAATTCGACCGGATTATACATCCTCGATCAATTATACCACATGATGTAGAACAATGAAAGAAGAATAATCAATATCTTGTGGTATCGACCAACGATAGTAAACCGTGTGTTCTCACGGTTTGGGTACGATCAGACGACGATTTTGCGGTATATCGGCAAATTTACCCAAACCAGATTTTAGCCGACGAAAGTGAAAAAAGGCGGCTAAAACACAAAAAAGGAGGACATCAACATGACCCGTTTCCCGAAAGAAATGACTGAAAATGGTATTCATTACACCCTGCATGGCGACTACTACTTTCCGGATCTCGATCTCCCGGATTCTCCTCGGCAGACTATCGGCCGCTATGGCCGGATGCGGAAAGCCTATCTGGAAGAGTATCGTCCCGGACTGTATGAACGGCTTCTTCTTTCCGGTAAGTTGTATGACCATCTGGCGGAAACAGATCAAGTCTGCCGGGATCGTATGGAACAGATAATCACCCGGATGGCCAAAGCTGAAGGAATCAACGAACAGCTGAAAGCATCGGATCAGCTGGGCTGGGTTTCCCGGATCAACAGTATTCATCAAAGTGCTGAGGAAATCATACTGGATGAACTGGTCTTTGCCTGAATCCGGATCGCCGTCTCTTCGGAGGCGGCTTTTTTATTTCTGTTTATCTGATCGCCAGCATGATCTCTTCACACAATATTGTCATAAAGAAATGCATTTATCGGGTCAATAAATCAATAATCAGTTCAATCACCATTGCTTGCATTGGATTATTGATTCATAATATGTTCGCTTGTGTAATTCTCATGCTTCAGCATTCTCGATTTCCTCCAGAATCTCCTTCATCTCGTCTTCTCTGCCGCGCCGCCGAGCATAGCGCATCATCTTTGAGGGTTCAATGTGATATGTCTCCATTGCTTGTTTCAGCACTTCAGGGTATTCTGATTTACTGTATGCCGATGAGATCAGTTTATCGCAATACATATCCACCAGCATTTTCTCCAGACAGATTTCGTGCGGCGCAGATGCAGATAACGGTGCTTCGGAAATCATATCTGTCACAACAATGCAATCCTTTTCCCAGTACAGGGCATAGTCTGCTTTTTTCGGCTTGTACAGCAAATGCGCATAACCAAGTTCCCGAAGGTGACGGAAAACAAAAATGCTGACGTCCTTTTCCGCTTGAATAAAAACTGTGTTTAGTGCAACCAAATGATTCAGAAAATCATTCATCAATGCTGTCTCAAACACCGTAAAGCGAACCGATGGATGCTTATCTGATACTTGCGATATCAGTTTTGCTGCCAGATCAGAATAGGCCGGACGATACATTGGCTTTTCCCGCTCGTTTTGAACCACATATACATTGCGTGCAACCTTTGTTAGGTTCCCGCTTTTAAGCATTCCGCAGACAGCCCAATGATAGGAGCTGTCGCGCATTTGTGGGTAGTTGTTTTTCAGCAGCTTGATTAATTCCTGATGGGAATAGCGATGCCCGGCTTCGAGTTTTTTAGAGGTCGCCTCATACCATTGCACGATTACTCACCTCCATTCTGCATTTCGGCAATTTCATATCAATATAGCCATAATACATTATATCGCTTCTGATTCACACAATCAATACACATCGGCAATTTCTAATGAATAGCCGATACTCACTGATAAGTTCTCCTCAACTGCTCAACTGCCCATTAGAAAAATGACTTTGTTGTGCTAGAAATCTCTTGATAATGGGTGGAAAAGAAAAAATAGTTATTCACGATTTGCCAAATCGCACTTGACTAATTTGCGTCAGAGTGATATATTAGAGACAGCCTTAATTGGAGGTGCTGTCCATGTTTATCGGCAGAGAGCGGGAACTTGCTTCCCTGAACAGATTATACAATTCCGGCAAGTTTGAGTTTGTGGTTCTTTACGGCCGCCGCCGTGTGGGAAAAACCGCACTGATCAACCATTTTATCGACGGCAAGCCCGCGATTTATTTCATGGGCGTCGAGAGCAACGCCAAGCAGAACCTGGAGAATTTCAGCAAAAGCATCATGGAGTATGCCAGCGGATATGAGGGGGATATGTCTTTCCTCTCTTTTCAGGCTGCCCTGGAAATGGTATTCAGGCTATCCGAGAAGGAGCGCCTGATCCTGGCCATCGACGAATACCCCTATGTGGCCCGCGCTTCCAAGAGCCTCGCTTCCACTTTGCAGCTGCTGATCGACAAATATAAGGATCATTCCAAATTGATGCTGATCCTGTGTGGCTCGTCCATGTCCTATATGGAAGATCATGTACTGGCTTACAAAGCACCTTTGTACGGCAGGAGAACGGCGCAGATCAAGCTGCTGCCCTTTAATTTTGCGGAGACCTGCGGTTACTTTAAGAACTTCTCCGCTGAGGACAAAGCCCTGGCTTACGGGATCATGGGTGGCACTCCGCAATACCTTCTACAGATGAGCGACAAGCTCAGCATCGAGGAGAATATCAAAAACACCTTCCTGGACGCCACTTCCTCGATCTATGAGGAGCCCATAAATCTGCTGAAACAGGAGGTCCGGGAGCCGGCCATCTATACAGCCATCATTACCGCCATTGCCACCGGATCATCCCGCATGTCGGAGATCTCAGGCAAAGTTGGCGAAGACACCAACGTCTGCTCCACCTACCTGAAAAACCTGATCACGCTGGGCATCGTGCAAAAGGAGCTGCCTTACGGAGAGAAAGCGTCAAAAAAGGCGATCTATTTCATCGACGACAACATGTTCCGCTTCTGGTACCGGTTTGTGCCGGAGAATGCTTCCCTGATCTCCCGCGGCGCAGCAGACCTGGTATATCAACGCATCGAACCGTACCTTTCCGACTACATGGGCAAGGTGTTTGAGGAAATCTGCAAGCAATACCTTTGGAAGCTGCTGCTGAGCGGAAAGTCCCCGGTGGAATTCACTTCCCTGGGCCGCTGGTGGGGCAACGATCCTGTCCATAAACGACAGGCAGAAATTGACATTATGGGCGAGCAGGACAAAAATACCGCCCTCTTTGCCGAATGCAAATGGACCAACGAAAAAGTTGATCTCGGCGTGCTGGAAACGCTGATAGAGCGCAGCAACCTTTTCGCTTATCAGAAAAAGCATTTCTTTCTCTTCTCGAAGTCTGGATTTACAAAGGGATGTATCGAAAAAGCAAAGCAGTTAGGGAATGCGACATTGAAAACATACGCCGATATGATACATGATAAAGGCGATTGAAAGAAACCGCCTGTAATGAATGGGGAAATTTAAAACTACAATAATCAGATGTATTGTGAACACTGTGGTAATTCGTTGGATACTGAAACAGAAAGTATTAAGGAGTAACGCACATGGCATCATTAACACATGTCTGTATGTGGTCCGATCATGGCTGGAAACGGATTACAGCAGAGCAGGCAGCCAGGTTACATCCAGGCGGAACTGTATCTGCTCGCAGCGGGCTTTTTATGTGCGAACTCTGCGGACAATACGTTACGCTTACTGATGGCGACATTAATGTACGCTATTTCAAACATAGTACGTATGAAAAAAGTAAAGATTGTCCTGAACGTACATTTGGGTCCGGATACACTCCCTCTTATAGCTCGCAAGAGCACGATTTGCCAATCCGCATAACAAGTATATCATCATCTTCTTACAGGTTTGAGCTTGGTTTGATTCGTGCCCCAATAAGTTCTCTTAGCAAAGACTTTCGCATTGAAATCAAACCAAAGGGGGCCTCTGACGTATCCTTTGTTTTCGCCAAAGAACGGCTGAATTCTGATAGTATAACCTATCTTCCGATCGGTGATAGACCGTTTGAAAAGTATGCGCTCAATTTCAAAAACGGCAATGATCAAATTCGTGAATTCTGGCCGGCGGAAATCAATGGTATAGATCCGGAAGGAGCATTATTTGAAAAAAGCTCTGGGCAAAAGCTTTCATATGATGCTGATGTTGAGATCGGGAAAGAATACTATCTATTAAAACGCGGCCACCTGTATGTGAAAGCATATAACGGCATAACCATACGAGAAATCCTGCAGAAGCGAACCGGGTGGGAAACATGGAGCCTATATGAGATTTATGCGGCAGAATTTAACGAAGCCGCTGCTCGGTTCTATCTTGACTTTCATTGCCGCTTGACTGAGCATCCTGTTTCACTGCACCCGGTATGGCCGCTATTCATCGAAGGAAATTATGTAATTAAACACAATCAAAACAATATGTACATGCTGGTCGAAGGCAACGTGTCAGCGGTCAAAACCTTCCCTTCTGTAGCTTTGCGTCAGTTGAGTCATAATTCATCGCAAACCAGACTGTACGAGGTATCGTGTGCCGGAAGGCAGCAGTTAATTTCTGCCGGTCGAACACGGGCATTACAATACACATACCTTTGGAGAGAGCCGCTTGATCAGATGGGTATAGTGCCAAAAGTATCGGTTACTGACCTTACAGGCGCTGACGTTGCTTCTGGTGAAACGAATGTCTTACCCCACAGTAAAACGCTGCGTATCAAATCATCATTTGACGGAGAACTTATTATTTCCAACAAAAGCCATCTTGTGGATAAGCGAAAAATAACAGCTGATAAATACACGGAACTGGACGGGTTGGCCTTTGGTATTAGCATTCAAATTATGATCGGCTTTGATGTCGTTTGGCAGATTAACTTCAAGAAACAACGGTCAGTCAGGATCAATGAAGACGTTGAAATGCTAAAGCATATAACCAGCGTATCCGGAGTAACAATCCCAGCCCCGCATTCTTTGCGCAATATATTAGCAGGCATGCGCTCCTATCCAACAATATGCCGATGGATACGAATGTGTATAAAGAATGATGTTATAGATGAGCAGGCATACCGCAGATTGCAAGAGGCCTATCGCCGCATGACTACGAACGGATAAGGAGAATCGCTATGAATTACATTGAACTCCTCACTCAGGAAGAAAAGGTAAACCTCTGCGGAATCATGGGGGGAAGAGATTTCAAAGAACTATTCAAACACAACGAACGAGAATTTCAAAAAATACGAAAAGGATTCAGGGCCAAATCTTTAACTGAAGAGCTTGCGTTATCAATTGCTATCGCCAATGTGGACAAGCCCTTTATTGCATCATGGGTCAACGCAAGGGTACAGATTTGGCTTGATGAAATACAGGAAAATATAACAAAACTTGAAGGTGAAGGTTCTGCGCATGATATTGCCCTGGCAACAACGATGCTGGATTTCTTCTTTTCACATGATGTTGATTTGTACCTCAAGCTCGCAGGAATTACAATGGATGAAGTCTCCCGAACTGAACTTCGTACAACAATGGAGCGCATTGAATCTGACCGTGCTAAGGAAGAAAAGGATGCCGATCGCGTTAAAGCATTAGAGGAAGAGAAACAACGTTTACTCGGTCAAATAGAAGATTGCCATCAAAGTGCCAGTCTGCTAAAGACCGAATACGAGCAAAGGATTCAAGAGATAGAACAAGATAAGAAGGATTTAGAGTCTTCTTTGGCTGCGGCACAAGAGAAAATTTCAGAATTGCAAACATCTCTAACCGTTGCCAAAAGTGATGAGAGCAGCCACCTTTCGCAATACGACGATACCGATATTTCTTCTCTGCCCCCGGTTGGCAGCGAAGAAACCATTTCTTTGTGCAATGTGATTTCTGACTACAGCGGACAGAAATGGCTTATACGTTTTGCTGATTTGAGCCACAATGGACACTATCACATGTTCCATAGAAATGAAGAACTCCCACCCTACTTTTCAAATAGGGATAAAATCTTCTATAAGGACGGCCCTTCCACTGACGGCTTTTTTGGAATCTGGTCGTGGTCTGCAATTCCAAACGAAAAGGATCCTTCCAAGGATTATATTATATCAAAATACAATGTTAATCTTGATGCCATTGAAATAGCTACTATTCCAGAAGCCTCCTCTCTTGAAGAATTGATTCACCTGTTAAAAGACGGGTTTGTATACCAGCCACATAGTAGAAGAATCATGTTTTCTTTATACGCATCCAAAGGGCAATACATGGGCATTCTGTGCAGCATAAAGGAACTCAATGTTACCAATGGAAAGGTCTCCTTTGCTGAAGATTGCATCGAAGTACCAGTTTACGAATTCAACAGTGACAATATATTGCGTTTAGAAAACGGCCTATCTTTTTATAGAAATGCGTTTGCCGGTCTTCCGAATAAACTTTATCAGTTAAAAAGCCCACTCGATATTGTAAAGAATATTGTTTTCTCATCCATTTCTTGGGCAACCTATAAAACAAGAGGATATACTCGTGCTGAGTATAGAAGTTTTAAAGATTTTCTCGGTGCGATTCCGGTAGAAAATATAGTACAGAGAATAGAAGCTGAATGCCGCTGTTCTGATTCTGTGGCAAAAGAACTTTTGAATGAGTTCCTGAGTATAGTCTGGAAATATGTTGATGGTGACAGTCTGGAAGACGATGTGATCCTCTCGGCTATTTCCGCAAGCTCTGAACTGCAGGAAAGAACGAAAGCTCTTATTCGTGCGGATTGGGAAGCAGAGAACAAAGGCTTACTGGCAGACGCTCAAAAGGAACTCGATGTGCTTAATGCCAAGCTGGAATCTGTCAATACCAGTTTGACTGAGGCTCAGGAAGCCTTTAATAAAACCAAGCTGGAAGAAGAAAGACTTTCAAGCGTAATAGCTGAAAAGGAAAAGCTGGCTGAGGATGTTGAAGCAGCAGTTGCTGATAGAATCGAAATGGCACGTAAAAATGCAGCAGGCTTCATTGCCAACATGGCTTTCGTTGACAGACATCCGAATGAGGCTGCAGCAAAACAAACGCCTAAAGCAGTTGAAACTTTGGCCCAGCCCGTGGCTTCTCAATATCATGCCTATTCGGCAGCGAAGGAACTCGATGATCTCGAAGTCCATCACTCTTGGAATGAAGTCATTAACACAGCTTCGTTTGAGTTAGGCGAAGCAGGCGTTGCAGATAGATACAGAAATGGTCTTGCGGCTTTCTTATGCGCTGCCTACATTGAAAGACAACCTATTCTTCTTGTCGGACCGAATTCAATCGATATTTCGAAAGCGCTCTGCGCAGCAATAGCGGGACATAAGCATGGAATGCTCTCTTGTGAGGGTAGTTATAGCAGCCATGTGCTCCAAGAATTGGGGCATGATGGCGAGGATATCGTAATTATCAACAATCTCTTTGCAAGCGGGTGGATGAATCGACTCCCTGAGATTCTTTCAAATAAAGATATATTCTATATTGCTACCCATCCCTACGCAGAGGATATTCAAGTTGAGCCTAAAAGCCTGTATGGTTTTATACTGCCACTGTTCACAGAGTTTTTTGTAGACAATAAAGCATCTGGTAAGTACTATGGCGGATACTTTGCAGATGACTTTAAACCATACGCAGCTCAACCAGCATCAAGCAAAGAATTGAGAATCCTGCCAAGACTTTCGTTGAGCACATTGGTGAAAAATCGGATTAATAGCGTTATTTCTACCATGCATGGCATCCACTCTTCCACAACAGCGGATGAGGAGTTTATATTCGCTATTCTTCCAATTGCATATGCAACACTTGAACTAAATGACCTCACGGAGATGATTGCAGACCCGCAAAAAGGTATTGAACTATCCGCAAGCCTTAAGCGTGATCTGCGGTTTATCTTAGGAGAACTCTGATGAACAAGTATAATGGATTGCTTTCAGCAGTGGCACAAAAGTATAACATCCGCAGAGCCTTGCAAGAAGCTGAAAACGATTGGAAGACACGATTGATTTATAGTGTCTGCGGAATGATGGCTTATGCATCACTTTGGGACGAGACGGAGGATGAACCCGTTTCCATTGTGCACTTAAAAAGAAAAGTCCGTAGCATGCTGTCAAGTTATAAATCGATGTATCCAGAGCTCTCCAACAGCTTACCGTATATTTCTGCAGAGCTTGAAGATGAAATTGCCGGCCAATTCTTAAGCACTGGAATGGTTTATCACCGTCCCAACCGAATAGCCCCATCCATGAAACACGAAGAATCACATTGCAATATTGTTTTTCAAAGAGGTATTGGCCTGAATAGTATCTCTTGCGTGTCCGGCATTGGATTCTATTCAAAGCTGGAATGTATATCAAACCCAGACGGGATTAAAACAATGTTTGGCTTGGAACAACAGACTTTGTGGGACTTGTGGAATTCAACATTGACCACTGCTTCCTGGAAAGCAGCCCCGTCACTTGAACAAAATACTGAGTATCTTCGTCTAAAGCCTCCTTTTTCTCGGGGTTACTGGGAAAATAAACCGGATACTACGGGTTTGGTTTCGATACTTCGAACCGGAATAAAAGGTTCACAGTTGTACTATCTTTATCGATATTCTGACAATGCAATGGAGATTAGTCCTCTCCCGCAGTGGCAGGTCGAAAACTATCATTATAGGTCTC
>ENA-ORSC01002222-ORSC01002222.1-human-gut-metagenome-genome-assembly--contig:-NODE-2222-length-11999-cov-2.726390_pt1 | contig 11999 bp, 10 predicted proteins | sample MGYA00242178_ERZ509140 | MGnify/ENA primary metagenome ERZ509140 (study PRJEB26280, sample SAMEA2338681) | human gut metagenome | biome: human gut; feature: human-associated habitat; material: faeces... | reverse complement strand
TGATGCCGCAGGAATTACAGAAACGAGAATGGCAGTGTCTGTGAACAGCAGTAAAGTTATGACAATGCGTGTTTTGACATTGAAAATAATCGCAGCCGAGATAAACGGTATTGCAGAGGAGAGAGCGCTGGACATGATCAAGGATGCAAGGGCGGGAACGACCGGAAGCATCCCAGCTTTCTATGATGTCATAATTATGAAAGAGGATGATGGGATGGTGGACATCAAAATCGATAAAATCGAGGTGATGAGGATTTTGAAATTTAAAAATGACAGAGTGAATAGAAGTATCGACCATGAGTAAATGATAAAACAAAATGGCAGGAAATGAGAGAAAGAAATCAAGAAACGAAGGTGGCCATTAGAAACGCTTCGTTTCTAATGGCCTTTTTATCGGGATAGTTTGCCCGAATGGCTGCAAATCCAAAAAATGTTTACTCAGTTTTTCTCCATCAGGCCAAAAACATTATAAAAGTATGCACTATAGTGCCCAACTTCCGTACCTTAGCACCGGCTCTGTCAAATTAGATACATAAGACTTTATAAAAACAGAAGAATTCATACGTTTAGACGTAAGAACCTTTTGAAGACAACAATTTAACAAAAGAAGAAAGCATTGAGTTTCCAAATGAGAAAAAGTCAATAAGACTATCAAAAATGAAACATTCAATTCATCAGATACCCGCAAATATAAATCCTATGCTCCTACTTTCTCTTATATATATCGTAGAGTATGATACATATCTTCGTTGATATAAATCGCTTTTCAGAGAACGCTTTACCAACGATTTGGTGATTTACTGTTTTTCAAGCAATGAAACAAGCTTACAAAATCAATAAAATGTCATAATTTTGATGTCGAATACATTGTTCAAACTGTTGAGTCACCATTATGATGGTTAAGCCAATAAAAAAGCCGCAAGGGCTTTCTCTTCATTCTGGTGGGACTATCGGAAATTAACTCGAAGAATTACGATATAATCCTCGACAAAGTCAAATCTACTCCAGTAACCCCTGTTACGAGTAGCTCTATGTCAGAGTATTCTGATAGTACTTATAATATCAAAACTGAGATAAAACAGCAACAAAAACATTTGTCGAACAAAGAAATTAGCGAAATAGTCGTAAAATATAGTTCTGATATCTCGACATATGAATTAGCCAAAGAATATGGCTGCCATCGCCGCACCATAAGCGATAACCTCAAAAAGCAGGGAATTAAAGTTACTAATCAGCTCATGGAACGCAAGGGCGTCGTAGAATTAGTCATACAAATGTACTCAGAATATATCAAACCAGCAGATATAGCCAAAGCTGTCGGGATTAATGTCGACTCAGTACGAAAAATCTTAAAATAGAATAATGTATATATTCGAAAAAGCTGGGAGTATCCGAGGAAATAGGATAGTTAAAGTCCTGTCGTTCAGACTGCGTTAGGACGTCACTCTGATAGCGGAACATATATTTCTCACAGCTTTACTTTGCGGTTATGCTTTAGAGCGAAAGCCGTGAGAAAATGAGAATTTGCTGATTATTTCGCATTTTACGAGCCATCTTCTGACCAGCGCACTTATCGATATAAATAACGCCGTCAATGATTGCTATCTTAATTACTTCTTTATCTGTTGGTGTTAGTTCTGCCCTTAGCGTTAATTCCGCATCTTCGAAATCGGAGTTCTGGCTACCACCAAAATCAGATAGAAATTTTGCTTCGCCTAAGATATACTTTCCATGGAATTTTGCAAGAAAATCTAAACCTTTGTTACGTGTATATCCTAAATATTTTCGAGCAAACGCTGATTTATAATCATCACTACCACTGTATATTAGATTTTCTGTTGAATTCAAGAATGTTAGCTCGTCATCTACGTGGTTTACGCCGAGAGAGCCTTTATTAATCCAATTCCCAAAAAGTGGCCCGATTTGCCGATTTGTTTCCTTCGGTGAAGTTGCTTTGTTTATTAACTCATCATAGCCCATTTCGTACAGGATACTGGTAATTCTATCGACTGTATTGGGATTTCTATCGATAGCCGAATTATCATGTTTTAGAAAAGCTACATAAGAATCTTTTATTGGAAAAACTATTTGTTTCTTGTTAGTCTGATCAATGAGAATTTTAAGTAGTTCTATATTATTGCGTCCATTGAAAAAATTTGAGATATCATTTTTGGTGCTATCTGATATTTCCCGTCTGACGTTTTCTGAAATAGGATAAACCCTATATAGTAAATCCAAATAATTCTTTTGGTTGGCTAGCTCAATGCTTTTACGAGTCCAAATATTCATAATTACCTCTACAATAACTTATCTTAATTATGGCTTATTTTTGCAAAAAAATAAACAGGGGAGAATTTCTTCTACTAGTAGAACAATATAAACGCAATACGAACGTTGGCGCAGGCGGGGATTCCGTTCGAGCTCTTTGACGGTCTGGGATTTAATGCGACTCTACCCAAATTTGCTTTTACGATTACTATCCGTGCGGTTAAGGTCATCTAGAAGCATAATAATAAGGCTGAATGCGGACAAGAAAAATGGGAAGCTTCTTGTCCGCATTCATATTCCATACTTTAAAATTGACGTCCTTTTTAACAAAATATAGAGAGTATTGAGTCTTATAATCATGCAAGCAAAAAGACCGCCGAGTCAAACTCGACGGTCTAAAAATTATCTTGCATTTATTCCATTCACGAAAGCGAAATAGCAGGCAAAATCTCCGATAGCTTTACGGTTATTCGGATCATCTTCTTCGTAGCCAAGTTCGTCGCGCCATGCGGCGGTTCTGCCTTGTTGTTTTAAATAACGTGCCAACATATTAAAATGCGTTATCACCGAGTTGTGGCAAGAAGTCCTGCCGGAGTCTTGCTCGTTTTTCTCCTCGCGGCTAAGCAGTAGCCAATTTGCCCGGATTGTAGCATAGCGAGTCGCAATCTTTATTAACTCGTCATATAGCTCCAGCGCATCCACATCTGTGCCAATCTCGGCAATCATTTCCGTATGGATAGTTTGCATTTTTGCAAACGTAATAGCTTTTGGCCGCTTCAAATATTCCTCATAAGTACAAACCATAATAAACCCCACCTTTCCTTTTTAGAAGTATAGCTTACGGCATATATTGCAGGAAGTCCAGCGGATTCTTAATTAATACTTCGGTAAAATCAATCTTTTTTCTACCACCTCAGCCACAAGCTGCAAGGTGTTCTGGTAACCCGTTTTCTGCAAGATATTCTTGATGTGGTACTTGACTGTATTTAGCGTAATATCCAGATCTGCCGCAATCTCTTCGTATTTTCTGCCTTGCGCCAGCTCCCGAATAATATCAAATTCCCGACTGGTAAACTCAGCGCTGTTGCTGTATCCAATGCGAATCACCGGCGTATCCTCGGGATAAACATATTCACCATTCATCACCCGGTCGCAAACCTCCATCAAGGCAGTGCTGCCATATTCCTTATACCAAAAGCCATTACAGCCGCATGTCTTTGCCTTTTGAATAAAGGAATGTTCCGGCATGGAGGTCATAATGATAATCTTGATTTTAGGATTGTACTGTTTGATCTTTGCCGCAGCTTTCAGGCCGGATTCTTCGTCAGCCGTACATACATCCATCAAGATTAAATCGACGCTTCCACGCAGACAGGCAATTTCTGCATTGGCTGCATTTTCTATGGAGGCGTACAGGACATATCTTTCTGATTTGGCAATCTGACTTTCAATGGCGTCCCGGGTAATCCTGGAATCTTCTACTACTAAAACCTGTATCATTTTCGTCCTCCTTTCTGAGCTTCGTCAAAATCAAAGGGAATATCCACAAGCAGGGAAACACTGTTGTCGCAGAGTACCTTCAGGGTAGCTCCTTCCTGCTCCAGCCGCTGACGCAATGCGCTGAGGCCATTACCCTCGGTAATACTTGAAACAGATACGCCGCCGTTGTCGGATATCTCTATATGATACCTTTGCTTGTCTTGTTTTATCTTTACCGTCAGTTCCGTAGCATCCGCATGGCGTACCGCATTGGTGAGTGCCTCTCGAACGGCGGCATATAGTAATTGCAATGCCTTGCGGCTTTTGGGCTGTTCTCCAAGGAAGGTAACCTTACAGTCAATCAGCTCCGCAACCTGAAGCAGTTCAGATTGCAGAGAGGAATCGGGAACTGTCCACGCCATAGGAATATTGGAGACATCGCGAATGGTGCTACTCCAGCTTTCCCGCAGCACGTCAGCGTTCTCGGCCAGACTGTCTTCGGTAATCGCCTTAGTGGTGGCCAACAAACAGTGACCCAGCTCATCATGAATATGCATTTTTGCAGCAAGAATCTCTTTATTTAAATTAACTTCCACGATACTGTCCAGCAAGGCTTTCTGTCGCTTTTGCATCTCCTGCAGTCGGATGGTGTTTTCATACAGTTCTTCGCTGAGCCGGTAGAGTTCTGTAATTTCCGCCGCCTCAATCTGAACGGTATTAGAATCAAGAAATCTCAGCTCAAAACGCCAGACCAAGCTGTCGGAGAAACGGAAGAACAACTGTTGGTGGGTGCTTCCATTTTCATTGTTCGTATCTTTTGGCAGCCAGGATTGGGTTAGCTTTTCCGCCTTGCCGTTATTGGCAAAGTTTGTGAGTTCCTCCCACGCCGCCTTTTCGTTCAGAATTGTATGTCCGGTCAGCTCCAGCACCAGCTGATTCATCTTCTCATTAACAAGAATGACCCGCCCATCCAATGCGGAGAAGCAGATTCCGCCGGGGTAAGAGTCGATGGCTTTTTTAATCATTTTAGCTGACGTATTCTTTTTCATGACTACACCACCTCTCCCTCCTGCAAGAGCAGAAGTCGATATCCTGCTTGGATTTTTTCTGCCTGAAGTCCATATCCGCCTTCCAAAGAATGGGAAATAAACTCGCAGGCTGTACCGGTAATCTCAAAGGAAACCGTGTTGCTGATTTGGATTACCACAGAAGACAAACGAAAATCTGCCTTCTCTAAAATCCCTTCCAAAGTTTTCATAATGAGAAGAATCAGCTCTGGTTCTAAATTCAATGTGGGGCAAAAATCCAAACTTGTCATGATTCCAAGATTCTTCATGCATTTCGCCATATCCTGCAAGCTAATGGCTAAGTCACCCATCGGAATCGTCTGCTGCTCCTGATAAGTGAGCCGCAAGTTGCAGAACCGCTTGATATACGTGCCGATGAGGCAAATGCGGTTCCAGTCGTTCTCTGAAAGGGATTCTTTTGATAAAAGTTCTGTCAGCAAGGTAAGCTGCCCAGACACCTCCGAGGATAGGCTGTCATAAATATCATTGCGCGCCTGAACGCTTGCTTCGTCCGATTGGATATGGATTTCCTGTGCCAGCAGATCTTGTTCTTCTTCCAGTTTCGCATTCAGTCTCTGAAGCTCCCGTAAAGCATGATTGATCTGCGAGAGATCTGTTTGCCAGACCATATATCCGCCCAGAACAGGATGCAGGTGCATGGTAATATCTTCCGTAGCAAAAAATTGCTGCTCCTGCTTTAGGGCTTCCAACATAGCAGGCGTAATCTCCGCCGCGTTTTCCGATGCTGCAATCGTCTCGCCGCTTGGTAAAAGAATCTGCATAGCCACCGTAGACCGCCGGAACACTTCCTCGTACTGTGTATTTACTGGAATCAGTCCGACCAGGATATAAATCTGCCAGCAAAGCACAAGAATAAAAATCAGTCCTGCTGAATATTCCACCAGCTCAAATCGAACCACATAGGCTGTAGTTGCATAAGGAATGCTGAATAGGAGCAGCAGAATCGGCTCGTAAAAAGGAATCAGCTTTCGGTAAAGCGAATCAGACTTCGTCGTGCCATTGCGCCGGTAGATTACATATACCTGATAACTGATGATACTAAGTCCCCAAATATAGACGATATATGTTCCGATGTAGGGATGAAAATACAAATTTGGCTGGGATTCCTCCGGCATAATGTAATAGAAAAAATGATGCAGATCATTCGTCAGCGCCAGTACGCTTAAAAGGCACGCCGGAATCAGAAGCAGATACCACTTTTCGCTGATCCGATAATCGTCTGCCTTGCCAAGATAGAATGCGCCGTAAAGACCGAACAGCGGGATGAAAATGGCCGCGATATTGATGAAGTATCCGGTAAAGCGCATCCACGGAATATTGACATAGAGGAAGGCATCCTGGACAAAGCGAACCGTTAAATACAGGATACTGACGATATTTTGCACAGTTAGATGGCTGCGCATGGTTTTTTGTGTGATTTTCGTACTGATCGTATATTGCCAACCGAAAAGCAGGAGCATATAGACCACCCAGACAAGATATGACCGCAGAGCATCCTCCGGCAAGTATCGCATGCTGAGCTGCCGGTATGCGGAGACTGCAAAAAGCAACGCCGTAGCCGCAAAAAGCCGGACAACGGATTTTTTTCGCTTGCCCATTCTATTCCCCTCCTTGCCCAAAGATGATTCCTTAGAATAAAATAAGAATATTATAGCATGAAAGATCAAATTCGCCCCACACAAAAGGGTAGCTTATTCGGCCTTTTTAATAATAAGCAATACCCACAAGCATCATTCGGCTTGTGGGTATCTTACTTTTAACTAGTTATTAACCTTTTTGCGTTTTATAAAATAAGTACAGCTTAATCCAGCCGCAGATGCGAGCATGACTACTATCCATAAAGCAATGTTCGCTGAATCTCCAGTCTCTGGTGATGTTGTATCCGTATTCGGATTTGTAGGATCACCAGGCTTAGATGGCGTTGTGTCGGAAGTCAATTTAGGGATGCTTACCGTTTTTGTTGCACCACAGGTCTTGCAAGTATATGTTTTGATACCTTCTGCATCCTTTGTAGCCTCTTTTGTGACCTTTCCGTCATCCCAAACGTGAGCCTCTTTCTGAACATCTCCGCAGGAGCAGGAGCGCTGGTGATTGCTTCCATCTTTACAATCCGTCCATTCTCCATAAGAGTGGGTGTGAGTCGCAGCTACTTTTTTGTATCCGATCATGACAGGAGAGGTTCCCATCAGGCGGAACGATATGCCATTCTCACTCTCTGTTACTTCAGGGGTCTCCACTTCTCCGGCATGATGACCATTCACATCTTCATCGAACATATGCGTAACAACAAAATCGTACTCGTCAGCATTGGTTCCCTCTGGATAAGGAAGTGTTACCACAATTCCTTCTTCCGGGAAGTTCTCAGCAGTAACCGGAACCCATGTCTGTCCGCCATCCTCGCTTGTTACAAACTCAATGTCATAAAGCATGGTATTGTCTTCCGTGTAACCTTCATTGGAAACGATGGTTTCTGTCAATTTGTTTTCAATCTTTTCAACCGTATTGTATTCCGTATTTCCAAGATCACCGGTCACTTCACTGAGACCTTCCTTAATGTTGACTTTTGACTCATCAGGTATCTTATAGTATTCGATTGTCGGGGCATCAGGTTCTTTGAATCCCAAAATGCTTATGGCGTTATTTTCTGAATCGTAGGAACAATCATATATATTCCCGTCCGGAGTCCAATCCATATGATAAACGAAATAATTATCATCTTTTTTTCCAGAATACTCATATGTTCGTGTGCTGCCGTCTGCATATGTGACCTTAAATGTAAATCCGTTAAGATTCGCTTTGCTTCCGTTTTCACGAATATCTTGAATCATGCTGTCCGGCACTGACAAAAATTCGATTTTTGTCACTCGTTTTGATTCAACAAGTTCGAATCGAGCATGATCGGTTGTTGGAGAAAACTGAAAATTAATAGGATCGGTGCCCTGTCTGCGGTAAGTATTATAACGCTTTTCCCCAGCGTAAATGCCATTACCTGTGGCTTCTGCAGTTCCACCATCTGTCCAAAGAGTGTAAGATCGGTAAGATCCATCATCAGGCGCATCCGTAGGCCGATACCGATAATATAAATCTTGCCCATCCTTATCGGATATATTGTAAACTGTGTCTGATTCAATCTCTGTAGGCTCAACTACTTCAAAATCAAAACATGCTTCTACACATGGATCAGGACCGACGTTTTCAGTATATAAGATTAAACCATCAGGACGTTCAAGCGGCTTATTTCCGGTAATAGTAAATATATAACCGGTAGAGTATGTCGTCACTGTGATGTCAATATCAGTAGTTACATAAGTGTAGCCCCATTGAAGATCCATTTGTTCTGTACTCACAGGTGACTTCGTTCCGTCCGGGCGAGTTTCAATAACCTGCGCTCTATATTGGATTGGCTGTCCAATGACTGCAGTTACTTTGTCTAAAGGTGTATTTGCAGAGTCGTCCCATCTGGAAAGAACCCATTCATAGGTTGCCTCTTGTGATGGTTCTTCCGGAGGTGTGCCAATTGAGAAGCTGTAAGTTGCCGTGATTACCGGATTACCATTCTCATCTTTATTTACGGTAACCTTCATAGGCTCTCTTTCACCAGTGCCATTCATATATTGTACATAAACATTGTTTTTCCCAGACAATACATAATAGTAATCTCCATGATAAGACTCAAATGATTGGAACGTCATTTTCATCGTATATCGGCTATTATTCTGGAATGTGTCAGCAGCAGTTAATTTTTTACCGGTGCTATCGTAAAATTCCTGAGTGGGTACGACATAATCAAGAATAACACCGTCCTCCCACGTTGGTTCTGCCGCGACAGCCAGCCAATCACCATTACCAGCTGACGTACCAATCATATCATCCAACGAAGACGGGAGCTGAACAATAAGATCATTTTCTATGACCTTCTTTTCCGCATCTGGCCCTGCAAGAGAATCTCCATTCGCCATTACAGTTGTCGGGAACACCATGACTATCATGCATAATGCAAGCAAGAGCGCTCCCCATTTTTTTAGTTTCATCAAAAACTCCTCCTTTTTGTGCGTATAAGATAAAAGCCTGTTTAAGCTACTTTATAGTAACACTTCTAAAAAGAAAGCACCCCACACAATCAGGTGGTTTTTTGAAAAAAATTAAAAAGCTGATGAATCAAGCAATATTCGAGAAGTTCTATATTAGTAACGACGCAGATATGGAATTTAAGGTAGATGCAGAATTTAAGCCACCTTTCGACCAGATTCTTGAACCGGTTAAAGATGATATTATACGAATTAATAGATTAGCACAGGATTGCTCAAGCAAGCTGAGCTATTATATAGACATAGCAAAAGACCACATCCAGAAAATCTTTGGATGTGGTCTTTATACCATAAATAATTCCACGAATATGTCAACTTACTCGAACGGCTCAAATTTTTTTAGCCATAATAGTTCGAGTAAGGTACTTTTGGTGGAGCTGAGGGGAGTCGAACCCCTGTCTAAAAGCCGTCCCCCGTACGAACGTTTACAGTTTAGTTCATAATGATCAGATCACAGAACGCTATGAACGAACATCTGTGACGTTCTGTCCTGAGATTTCCATCGCATGCGTCCGGACAGCCTCCGCATGCGCCTGGCTCCCGTATCTTGTCTCAACTTCCGCGCCCGAAAGCAAAACGCGGAAGGAGGCTGCAGACCGTTATCGGTTAATTAAGCAGCAAATGCGAAGTTATTCGCAGTTCTGAAATTGTTTCCAGTTATTTTTAAGCGGCCTTTACGTAGCCACACGACTGTAGTCCGCACCAGACTGACCCCTATCGAAACCAGTACAGCCCCGTGTGTACTGATAGTGTAGCACACTACCAGTGATTCTTCAATGCTTTTTCGATCTCGCGTCTGGCATCTTTTTCCTTCTGTGCGTTGCGCTTATCGTGCAGATCCTTTCCCTTGGCCAGCGCGATCTCCAGCTTGGCCAGCCCTTTATGCAGATACAAGGAGATCGGCACGACCGTGTAGCCCTTCAGCTGCACCTTCTGCTGCAAGCGGCGGATCTCATCCCGATGCAGCAGGAGCCGGCGGATGCGCGTCTCATCATGATTGAACCGGTTGCCATACGCATACGCGGAGATGTGCATCTCCTTGATGAACGCCTCATTGTTCACAAAGCTGATATAGGCGTCCTTCAGCTGCACCTTGCCCTGGCGGATCGACTTGATCTCCGTTCCCTTCAGCTCAAGCCCGGCCTCATAGCGGTCCTCCAGAAAATAATCATGCGATGCTTTCCGGTTATATGCGATCACTTTTCGCTCTGACATCTTCATCCTCCTCTTCCATCATGCCGCCCATGATCTCTCGGCAAAGATCGGTAAAATACCGCTTTGACATGTCTTCTCCCTGCTGACTGAGCAGATGACGGGCAGCGAGCGTATCATCATACTGGGACAGCGGCCAGACCTGCACATCTTTCCCGGCGGCATCGAAGAACATAACCGTCGGTTCGAAGCGCACATCTTCAATGGAGACTGCCTTCGTCTGTGGTTCATAGACCAATGTCCATTTGGCCATTCCGCCCAGCATGCGGCTGTTCACATCTTGCGCAGAGACAAAGTTGCCCAGCGAATACAAGACAAGCGTATCGTTGCCCTGTTCCCCGCTGATCACCTCGATCGGCTGCGCATTTACGGCGCCAGCCAGCCCGGACTCCCCACGATTGAATTCCCTGCAAAGTATGAGAAGGCGCTGCGCCAGATCGCGCTGCTGCTCATCCGGTTCGAACTGATACTCGCTTCCCCAGTGCATCCCGACGATCTGCACGTCGCTCACTTCATTCAGCGCCGCCAGATCAGCCGCGATCTTTTCCACATCGATCAGATCGACCAGGTATTCCTTGCCATCCGGCAATGCGATCCCATTGAGCCCGTATGTGTAGCTCAGCATGCCGATGCGCACATCGTTTCGCACGATGACCCGCAGCTGGCCGGCATCTTGTTCGCTGTCATGCGTACCGGTCACGACCATCTGCGGATGATGCGTCCTGATGTGCTGCAGCTGGTTGACGATGGCCTGTTCGCCGAGATCCATGGCATGGTTCGTGCTCGTGGTGAGCCAGTCAAAGCCGGCATCCGCCGCCGCATCCAGGATCTCGACCGGGCTGTTGAATGCCGGATAGGAAGAAAGGCCCAGCTCGCTTCCGCCGCAGACCGTCTCCTGATTGAGCACGGCGACATCGGCCGCAGCGATCTGCGGCTTCACCCGCGCATACATCTCTTCAAACGCATAGCTGCCATCTTCCTTCAGCCCGTTCTCGTAGATCAAACCATGGATCAGGTTGTCTCCGGCAGCTAAGAAGCTGACTTCCTTTCGGGCCTGCTGCGGGAGCGGGTCATCCGGCGTTTCTTGCTGGCCGGCCTGCTGGCATCCTGCCTGAAGAGCGCCGCAGGTTATCCCCGCAGCCGCACAGTGTCAGCAAGATCAGCAGGGCAGCGAGCAAGCGCTTCATGCACGCTTCATCCGCTTGCGCTGCGGACGCCGCCTTGCCCCATGGACCGGACGCGGCCTGCGCGCCGCACGTCCGCTCTTTTCCACCAATTCAAAGTCGACCTGCCGCTTCCAACGGTTGGCGCCGATACACTTTACGCGCACCTTCTGCCCCATGCGGTACTGTCTGGCCGTATGCTCGCCGATCAGCGCCAGCGCTTCCTCATGATACTGATAGCGGTCATCCTTCATGGACGAGATATGCACCAGGCCTTCGATCGTGTTGTCCAGCTCGACGAACATGCCGAAGCGGGTGATGCCGCTGATCTTCCCGGTATATGTCCTGCCGACATACTGTTCCATATACTGTGCCTTCTTCATGTCGTCCACATCGCGCTCGGCCTCCTGGGCACAGCGCTCCCGCACGCTGGCATGCTCGGCAGCCTGTGCGATCCATTCGCTGTCGCGCTTCATGGCCGAAGCATCCTGATCATGGGCGAACACATACTTACGCAGCATGCGGTGCACGACAAGATCGGGATAACGGCGGATCGGTGAGGTAAAATGCAGATATTCCTTCAGGCCGAGGCCGAAATGGCCCAGGCACTGCACATCATAGCGGGCTTTCTGCATGCTGCGCAGCATATATGCGGAAAGCACATCAAAGTTGTCCGCTCCCTGCGCTTCCTCCAGCAGCTG
>ENA-ORSC01002219-ORSC01002219.1-human-gut-metagenome-genome-assembly--contig:-NODE-2219-length-12009-cov-8.299063_pt1 | contig 12009 bp, 12 predicted proteins | sample MGYA00242178_ERZ509140 | MGnify/ENA primary metagenome ERZ509140 (study PRJEB26280, sample SAMEA2338681) | human gut metagenome | biome: human gut; feature: human-associated habitat; material: faeces... | reverse complement strand
ATACGGGTTTAGCATATCTATTAAGCGTACTAAAAAGTCTTCTTGAGCGTTGCATACCTGCATTATCCGTTTTGTGTCCAATAAAAATAACGGGAATCTGTTCATCATTGTATTTGTCAGATTCATTTACAACTTTTTTAATACCTTCAACCCTATGCTGTCCGTCAACAGGGAAAATTTTCTCATCGCCGTTAAGCTCAAGAACACCCAAATTATAGAATTCAGACCCATCGTCATACTCCAACCTTACTTCATGCCATGTAGGAACACTGTCATAGACTGCAAGAACGAGGGCATTAAAAAAGCGTTCTTCTTGTGTTTCTATGTAGTTGGCAATGCTTTTGTAGTTGTTTGTTATGCTTCTCTGAAGCATCTGCTTTAACAAATCCGACTTATGAAGTTCATTGTCTACTCTCTTTACATATTCGGAAACATCCTTGAACCGCATGGTTGCAACATAATAAACCCAATCACCTATATGAGCTCGTATTGCTGGTATTTTCATTGTTACCTCCCAATATTAAAAAGCTGCCCTCATCGCCTGATTGTAAATTTCAGGATACCTATCATTAAATGGCGGCAATACCGTTTTTATCAATTCCTTTTCCAGTTCGTCAATACAGTCATTGCTCTCTAATGGCAGCGGAAGATACTGCACATATAAGTAGGGACTCCAATACCGTTTCATTTCTACTATTTTTAGGCGCTCAGTTTCACTGGCATACTCGCTTACTCTCTTCCTTAAATTTTGATAGGGAGTTTTTCGGGCTCTGCCTATGTATGCTAAATACAGATGGATATCATATATGACATTTGGCTTTATTAAAAAAATATATACACCGCCGCAATTATTAGGAACATTTACTATTGCGGGATTAATCTGATTAGTTCCATCTACAAAGTATTTAAATTCTGTCCATGGCTGCTCTACAAAACATTTCAAATGCTCCGGGAATCGAGCCCATTCACCGGATGGGTTCAAAACAAACGGAACACGGTGTAGTTTCACAGCTTCACACATATCTAATCTGTCCATAAGCACATCTCTTTCTTTGCTTTTTGGAAATGACTGAGTTTTTATGGTTTTGGGAGAAATTTTATCACCAAAAATCCTTCAATTTCTTAGATTTGCTGGGGTGTCCAAGTCTCCTAAGTGCTTTTGCTTCGATTTGCCGTATGCGCTCTCGCGTGACTCCATATATCGCACCTACATCTTCAAGTGTAAGCGGTCGATCATCGTCAAAACCCGTTCTGAGACGTATAACATCAGCTTCTCTGGGAGTCAACGAACTCAGTGCATTCAATAGAGCATTTCTGGCCATTGAGGTGGCAACTTTTTCAAACAGCAAATCATCGGTCTGAATAAGCTCCTGCGGCCAAGGTAAAGGATCTTCGCAGTCACTTCCTTCAAAGTAATCAGAAAGATACAGATGGTTTTCGGCCTGCTTGATTGCTGCTGTAAGATACTCGCTTGCCTCCTCAAAAGATATATTTAAGTTATCTGCAATTTCAGAAACAAGGGTTTCACAAATGCTACCAGGTACGCAATCACCACACCAGTGATTAAGATACCGTTCGTAAGCGGGAAGCATTTTTTCTTTATAGTGAGCAGGAAAATAATATTCCATCCAGATAGGATTGCATTCCCTATTAATATTCTGCTGTATCCACAAAGACGCATACGACTGGAATGCCGAAAATCCATCCGGATCAAATTTGTCGACCGCAATGACCAACCCCACAAATCCTGCAGATACTGCATCGGCAATATCATATTGGTGTGATTTTACCATTGAAAGTGCGATTTTTAGAGCAATTCGTAAGTGAATAAGTATTAGGCGTTCCCTGGCAAATGTGTTTCCTGCAGCCACCTGGACTGTAAGTGTAGATATTTCGCCATACTGAGGTGGAGGTAATTTTCTGATAAGATCGACAATATACTCAAGTTCCGGCGATAATGAAATAATTTCATTGAAAATGGCATCATAATCTATTCGGCTATAATCCTCAAAACAGTCGGTATCTTTTCCTGAAGGTGCCGTTTCATAAATAATTATTCCATGTATTTCAAGGGCCTCACTCAGTTGATCTACTTCAGATACTGATAAAGAGAAAGTGTCCGACAAGTCCATGATATCGTTGAAAGTCAAAAAGCCTTTTTCCTCCGACTTAGCAATTAGTTGCTTTTGACAGTCTACAACCTTGGACATCCCAGACACCTCTCTCATTCAAAATCTATCTCTTATTCAGCATTAGCCCGACACATGTCCAAGATATCTTTGCTGGCAGTGCCATTATTAAATCGCTCGTTGAATTCCTCGACGAAGTCATACATGCGATTAATATATTCAGCTGGATCGGTTGATCCTTCAACGAGTTTTTCGTACAAAACCTCAACGCCGCCGAGAACATAAGCATCAAAGAGCTGTAAGTCGGCTTCATCTGCGCCAAATCGCCGGAAAGCTTTATCTAATCGTGCTTCCTCATTAGGCTCATGTTGAGTATCCAGAATAAGAATAAGACGAAAGATATATTTCAGCTGCTCAGAGTTGTTTATAAGCTGTTCCGGGAAAATGTTCTGATCCGCAATATCTCCATCGGAGTTTTTGACCCCTTTCCGCTTAAAAAGGAATCCAATTAAGGGCGCATTCATATAAACATCCAGATTGCGTTCAAAGAGTTTTGCCTTTGCCACATCATCAAAAACAGATGTCAATGCACTAACTTTTTCCGCATGGCTTCCTGTAAAACGATACTGTTTATCAAACATGATGACACCCCTTTATACCAGATGAGTATGGAACTCATCTATTTTTTCAAAGTAATGCCGAGTCATTACTTTTGTGCCAAGGTGTTCTTCTGCCAGCTCACCATCGGTATCTTTGATGAATATGATGACCTGCTCTGCCGTCTCAGGAATTGCAGAACAAATTGCTTTAATTCGGCGCTTATCGAAGGCAGACAGCGGAGCATCCATGACAAGAGGGTAAGGCTCTGAATATGCCTCGTCACCATTCTCAATTTGATTTTCTCTCGCCATTTTAATGATGGCAGAAATAAACGCAAAGATAACAGAGATGCTCTGCGCAGTAGATGTCTCGACTCCGCCATCAAAGTCAGTCACATAGACAGAAATGTTGTAATGTTCATCAATCGTAAGAGACAAGCCCCCATCATAAATAGACTTAAATATCTCGTTGATGTACATCTGCAACTTTGTTCTGATCAGAGCCTCTTTTTGCTTATACTCCGCATTTAACTCATCGTAAATTCTCTGTGTATATGCCTTGTACAACTCAATCATCTGATTGTTCTTGTCAAGGAGCGAAAGCTCAGAGCGGCTATTCTCTTTCTGGCGCTTCTCTTCTTCAAAAGCACCTTGCTTTCGAAGCAATTGCTGCTGTTCATCTCTACGTTTAGTAATCGTGTCTGTACAAGCTCGGATCTGAGCGTTCAGTTTCTTGACCTGCTCCCGAACATCATCCCCATCCAGTTTTTCACTGATAATAGTCAGTTGTTCTTCATAATCTGCGATGGATTCTTCTTGCTGGCTAATTAAACCAACCTGCTCTGCGATATCCTGATATAAAGAAATCTCTTTGCTATATTTAGAACGAGAGTCTTTGATAAATTGGCCTACAGTCACGCCAATAGACTGGGGAGGCAGATAATCCATCAACTCTGAAACCTTATTGTAAGGGATTGTGCCTGGATCGAGATGTGTTCCACAGATACATGTGCCTCGTTTTAGCAAAAATTCGATTGTTTTGGAGTGCATTTCTGGAATATCTTTCCCGCTGAAATCACTATGAGAAAGTACCTCCAGCGCTCTATAGGCAAGCGAAAGCGAGAAAAACACAGTCATTCCATCATTGAATTTCTTGCAGCTTTCCTTGATGAACTGTGCCTTCACTCTCTTGAGTTTTTGCAGTTCTGCAGTCAAACGATCCTTTTCATTTTGTAGCTTTTCACCATCGGCATATTGTTTGATATCTTGCTCGAACTTGGCTTTTGCAGATGACGCCGCATCGATCTCATCATCAATTTCAACCAGACGATTCGCAATTCGTTCAAGCTCGCTCTGAAGTTCATCAATCCGTTTCGAAAGCTGTTGGATTCTGCCGCTACTATCTCCGGTATAAGCCTCGTTGAACTTTCCCATGACGGAATTGGTTCTGGTAGGCGCAAGATGTCCTAATGCGGCCAATGTGGCCTTCAATCCGGTCAGCCCTACAACTGCATTTGAAAAACCACTACTCTTCCTTCCGCTGGCAACCTCCTTACTCATTTTTTCGATGCGTTCACCATCAAAGAAGAAGTAATTTGAAAGCTCCTTTGGGAGAATCTTTTTGATTTCAGCCTCACATTCAAGCTGTTTCAAATAGCGAGTATTGCCATCCGCAGATTTAACCGCAATATTTAATACTGTATTTGCACCGGTAACTTTATTGCTATAGGATTTCTTATATTCTTGTGTCCGAACGATTTCATAAGCTGCACTACCGTGAGTGAGTTTGAGTACAACTTTCACCGTAACCTTTTGATCCGGCGTCATTTGCTCAGCAAGGACTCTATTGAGCATAGTTTTATTGGTGAAATCGGTTTCACCATAGAGACACCAGAAAAACGCTTGCGCAAATGTGGTTTTTCCTGTGCCGTTTTCGCCAATAATGAGAGTAACATTTCGCTCGGGGTCGGTGGAGAAATCTATCTTTTCGTTGATGAACTGCCGAAAGTTTTGCAGTTCTATTGATTGGAGCAGCATTGAACTTCCTCCTCTATCCACTTTTTGATATCGCGAATCATCTGAGCATCAGTCTTGTTTTTTGTTCGCAGATTTGTATTCTCGGCAATAACAATCTTCCGTTTCAGACGATCGATCGCCTTTTGGTCGAGGTCAAACTTCGCTGTCTCCATATGAATCCTCCTTTTCATCATCGTTCAAATCGTAGGGCAGTCCATAACAGTCACAGATTTCCCAAATCAATTGAGAGGCTTCCATGGAGTTCATAGACAATCGTCCAAACTCCAATACTCTCGCAAGCTCATTTTTTACCAGAGACAAATCTCTTTTCATTTGTTCTTGTGTTAAACCTGACACTTCATCTAAAGGTCGGGGTAAAGTCACAAAATCAAAAATCTCTGCAAATTTCTTGCCCGTTTTGGGAGACTTTCTCAAAACACGCCCTCGGCGCTGAATATACTCTTTAGGATTGGTAGTGCTTGCCAAAATGAAAGCGGTGCGGATGCCAGGAATATTTACGCCTTCGTCCAAACACTTGATAGCAACGATTGCCTGTAGATCGTCACCGTCTTTGAAGTGCTGTTTTATGGCATTTCGTTCGTCGATGTTCTCTTCAGCGGTAAATTTAGACACTTTCATACCTAATTCGTTACCAAGTATCCGGGTTACAGCTTCGATTTGCTTAATGTCGCCCTCGTTCACATCTGATCTGTCAGAGTTAGGTGGCAACACATTCGTTGCGCCACAGTACACTAACAGGAAATGCTCATCCTTATATGGGGCAATGACTTCTTTAAGGCGGATAAGCTTAAGTGCTGCGGCTGCAACTATGCGGGAACGCTGGATTGCCAGCATTTCACCATAGCTATCCAACTTGACCTTACCGCCTCGGCCTTTGATTACATGACGGGACATCTCGTAGGATAGTTGTTCATATTTTTCGAGTTCCTCATCATTCAGATAGACAAGGACTGGATAATATTTGTATGGAGTTAGTTTTTCTTCTTGAATTGCTCGTTCAAGGCCATACTCAATGCACTTCTTCCCGAAGAATCTATAAAGAGTAGCAGTGCCTTCCTCATCACGATGCCGTTCCAATGTAGCAGACAAGGCAAGCCGGTAAGTAAATCGTTCATCCAACAACTTTGCATAGCTTCGTGCGCCAAAATTGTGCGCCTCGTCTACAACCAGGAGAACCGGACTTTTTATCTTTCGAATCTGTTCTTGGACAAAGTTGTTTGTAAAAGTAGCATTCGTGCAGATGAAACAGAAAAAGCGCTTTTCGCTTCTAATCTTTTGATCTCGAACGGCCTTAGATAATCGCTTTTTCCAATCTTTTTGCACCGAGCTGCTGTAACCGATGATCGGCTGAATATTGAACTTTACGATATCGTCTACCCATTGCTCCACCAGGTGCTGATAGGGACAAACGATGATAACAGCAAGCTCGTCATCCAAGTCTTCCGATATTTTCGAAATAGCGCCTAAACCTGTAAACGTCTTTCCTGTACCGGTTGCCATATCAAAAATGCCGCGATAGTTTTCCCCCACCCATGCAGAGATAGCTTGTTTCTGATAATCATGCAGAGTGATATTCTGGGGTATTCTTGCTCCAACTACACCATGAGATTTTGAAAGCGCAGGTAAGCCTCGTTGGCCTCCTCTTCGCGGCGGAAATTGTTCTTGGTCGATGGTGAAGTTTGGTGCCTTCTTCCTGTATTTCTCAATCAAAGCATCCGTTATCTTGGGGAACTCCAAAACTCGATTACTTGGTTCGCAATCGCTCCAGATAGAATAAAAAGCATTTTCCTTTAATCGAACACGTTCCGCTTCTCCTTCGTCATACCAACTGCGAAATACATCGATGGTTTCATAATTCAGAGACATTGCGGTGGAGGATTCATTCATCGAGCCGGAAAAAGCTATCTTATTTCCGGCAGCATCTTCGATAATGCCCATCTTTTCGTGGTACATACCGATTCCTTTGGCATCCTCTGTGTAGGCAATTCGGATATCCAGAACTCCATTTGCAATAAGGTTTGCCAAAAGGTTAAGTCGCTCCATTGAGTAATAGTCAGTATGCTCATCCGACAACTGACCTAAAAGAGCGGCCTCAATCACCTCATTGCGATCTGCATATCCCTTTTTGATTGCTTCAATGTCATCATCGGACAAATACGGCGAGGCTACAATCTGAATTCTACCACCACGACTGGCTAAATCGGCAATACCTTTCGATATTTCAATTAGAGAAGACGAAGAGAAAAATCCCACAGCTCGCTTGTAGGATACAGCTTCTTTGAGCAGGGGAACATAGAATTTCTGCACCACATTGTCGATCAGAGAGCGATATTCAGTTTTTATAGTGTGTTCCTGAAAACTCATATGTAGCTCTCCTCACAGGTTTTCTTCGATGTAATCAAGAGCTTGTCGGAGTTCTTCGAAATCATCTTCTGAGGTAAAGTAACCCACGCTAAAACGAATCGTTCCCGCCGGATGCGTACCAATAAATTGATGTGCAAGAGGTGCACACTGCAAACCGGTTCTGACAGCGATGCCGCAGCGGTCAAAAATCTCTCCTGCGCTATCGCTGCTGATGCCTTCAACCAAGCAGGAAACTATTCCCACATAATTGCAGCCGGGATAATTGCCGACAATCTTAATAAACCAGTATTCCTGAAGCAACGCAATCAATTTGTTTCGGTGCTCTTGCTCTTTCTGCCAGATAGTTTCGATACCTTGGTCTAACCCCCATTTTAGGGCTGCGTTCAAGCCCGCAATGCCAGAGATATTCATCGTTCCCATTTCATATCGTTCAGGCAAGCTCTGAGGCATATTCTGATTGGCAGACTCAAAACCCGTACCACCGAACAGAACCGGGGGCAAATCGATTGCAGGTTCCATAATAAATCCGGAAATACCTGTAGGACCGTACAAAGTTTTGTGACCTGCGAACACCGCGAAATCAAACACATTAAGCCCAAGATTGCAGTCTACAAGCCCAGCAGTCTGTGCCATATCTATTACAGTAGTTGCACCAAACTTTTTAGCTAATGAACAGATTTCGGTTACAGGCGCAATTAATCCTAACACATTACTCGCATGGCTCATAATCACTAAGTCCGGGCACTCTGATTCAAACTGATATCTCATTCTATCCAAGTCATATTTAAAATCCTGAGAAACAGTAAGTTGATGGACAGAGATAGTACCAGCTTCCTCAAAATGATGCAAAGTCCTGCTTACCGCATTATGTTCAAACGGACTGATATAGATGGTCTTAGCGCCTTTGCAAATCAGTCCCTGGATAATAATGTTTAGTGCTATCGTTAGGTCAGTTTACAAGGAACTACACGCAGACCACGAAACGGGGGCTGCTGACAACAAATAAAGGCTGAATATCAAGCACCGGGAAAGTGCGAGATATTCAGCCTGTTTTGTTGTCAGGGGTTTCCAAAGGGGCTTGCCCCTTGGCACACGACTTTGCTTGCAAAGTGTAGTGTGTTATACGCTCTGTCGGCGTTGCCGTGAAAATGCCGTTGCCGCCGGAGAGGGCAAGGGCATTTGAAGCGGCAGGAAAGCAGGGCTGTGATTGCGTGGCGTGGAGCCGCAAGCGCAGGACTGGTTTCATCAGCAGACAGGGCGTATATGAATGCCCCCGTCCCTCGTCCTACGCCGAACTATGGGACAAAGTGTCCCAGACGGATAGCCACACTTACGAAAAAGCAGACGGATTTTTCTCTCAAAATTGAAATGGGCGGGAAGCCATTTTAGGGCTTTCCCGCCTTGATTGCCCATTAGCAAAGACGGGCGGGGCTGTCAACGGCGGCGCATGAAATGCGCCGTTCATCTTGACCGTTGACTGGCTCGACTGTCTTTGCTATCTCCCCAACAAGTTATTGTTTGTTGTTTTCCCAATTATCTAAACGGGCTTGCATAGTTTCTCGCCATTCTTCACTTGGACAAGCAGTAATCAATTTTCGATACTCTTCACTTGATGGTGCTTCTATCAAATAAGACTCTACCAATTTTAGCAAATCCCACTCTACTCCATACATTCCACCTTCGGGGAAAATGTCAATCAATACGCCTACTTCTTCTCTTGTCAATGGCGTTTTTACATTGAAGAGCAATTCGTCATACATGTTGATGGTTTCTTCTGTAGGGTCATCTTTCACTGCGTCTGGCATTTGACCGAGAAGTTTCAATTTTATAATTGCCTCCTGCACCTTTACTCCCTCCAATTTCTCGTTCTCTATTTTCTCCCCCGCTGCGGGTTTGGATTTTTCAGCAAGTCCGACTTCTGTGCAATCTTTTTCAGCCACTTCTTTTCTTCCTCGGACAGCTTTTTCAAATTCAGCTTGAGCCGCTTACAGATAAACGCCAAAGCCGCTTGCTCCGGGTCGCTGTCTGGACTGGCAGTTTCCTCGGCGGTCTGCAAGAAATCTTCCAGCGGATTGTCCTCCGGAACGCTGAAAAAATCGTCCTTATGGGCTTCCCGCAGGTCAAGGGCTATCTTGTTTATGTCTTGCTGTATCACATAGCGGCAAAAGCTGTCATCGTCAATATGGGCGGCGACAAGCTGCCTTAACTGCGGGTCGGACAAGCCGGGATTGTGCTGCTTCATAATGGTTGCGCTCATAATATCCACAATGGCATTTGCGCTCTGTACCTGCTTGACTGCCGTTCCGTTCACATAGATTTCAAGGTCAGCCATCAGCCGGGGGAAATCCGGGTGTACCGCCAGCTCACACAAGAGGGAAGTATCCACCCACCCACTTTTCAATAGTTCAATCATATCATCACTCAAACGCAGGTCTGCAAGATCGGCGTTTGGGTGATTTTTTGTTTGAGAACGCCCCAGCAGATAATCAACAGTCACTTCATAAAACTTTGCCAACTCAATAAGGGCATAATGGCTGATGTCCTTGAAATTATCCCCCTCATAACTGCCCAACGCAGACTTGGAGAGGTGCGTCTGCTCCGCAAGCTGTTCCAGCGTCAACCCACGCTCCACACGAAGGTCTTTCAATCGTTCTTGTATGGATAGTTCCATGCACTCCCCCTCCTTGTCTGTTTATGTTACCTGTTATATCAAAGTTTGTTCAGATACCCGATTTCATCTAATTCTGCCTTAATCTCGTCCCATTCACTACGCTTGGGGTTTAATGCAACAATCATCTCTTTTGTCACCGGCACCCCGTCTGCAAGCTGGCGCACAACTTCCAAAGGCAGGTCGGCGGGATAAAACCACTTCCCGTATTCCACATAGGTCTGCGGATTACCATCAATCATAGAGAGTAAATCCTTGGAAGCGTCCTCACCAGCCATAGGATTACAGTGCCAAACAACGCCATCTTCCGTCCAGACGCAAAAAGTGCTTTTCATCTTTTTGACTTCTCTGCTATTCATGAGCTTTTGCAAAGCGGAAGGCATCCCATTTGTCAAATCCTCTATCCGAGGGAGTTTTTCTTCCCAATCGTAAAGTTCAGAATCTACACCATTGATAACACAGCCTTCAGATGTGAACATGATAATCATGCTTTGCTCACTGCCATCGGTAGCCCAAAATGCTTCTTTTCCCTTTCTCCATATGGGATTGTATGTATAGTGACGGATGAAACTCCATTCCTTCTCTAACATGATGATGTCCAAAGCTGCAAGCCCTTTGCAGAAAGCCTTTAGGCGATTTACATCAGGTAATCCAGACAAATTTTTCGTTGAAATCATATCGCCACTCCTTTCAAACTTTAATTGCCATCCAAGTACTTTCATTTTACCACAATTCCGAGAGCGTGGAAATAGAGAGTTTTCCGAGCTGATTTCCGACCTTATGGATATACGGGGCGGACGGTCTTTAAGGTGTAGACTTAGGGTAGTTCATCGATGAGCTGCACCTTGAAAAATGAATGACCGTCCGAAAAGGAATACCCCGGCAAGGGAAGCACCGCAAGGAGCCAATTTCTGGACACTTTGTCCAGAGGTCACTTCGGGACAACTTGTCCCGAAGCTGTGGGGAGCGTGCCAACGCCGGAACACGCCGCAGGAATGGGGCAGGAAGCCTTTTCGGAGAGATCGGCTAAGGAAAAATGGAGGGAACACATGAGAGAGAACCCATATAAACGACTGCCGCCCATAGAGCGCAAGCCGGACGGTTCCCTTTACCGTATGACACCGGCACAGAGGAAACAGGCAAACGCCTTAATCCGCCGGGAGTGCTGCAACTATGAGGACGGGAACTGTATGCCCCTTGACGATGGGGATACCCACACCTGCCCCCAGACCATTTCTTTCTCGGTCTGCTGTAAGTGGTTCCGCTGGTCGGTCTTGCCGCTGGCGGCAGGGCCATAGAGCAGGTGCAGCATAAGATCCCTCCTTGTGGTTTTACTTGAGTGTAACATATTCAGTGTCCAAATATAAGGACAGTATTTAAGAGAGTGCGGATTCGCCATTGCTGATTGGCAAGATTTGTGATACCATGTGCGAAGGAGCAAATTGACGTTTTGGGCATATGTTCCGGAATTGATAGTGCGAGGAGAAAAAGAAAAATGAAAAAGATAGCATGGATGGTTGGACTGACTATTATTATGGCGATTTTATTAGTTGGGTGTGCTGAACAGGGAAAGGCTTCGGCGGAAACAGTTGTAAAAGAAACGGCAAAACCTTCAGAGTGGGAAACATCGTTTGCTGAAGCTGGGTTTAGTGATGATGAAATTGAAAACTACCGAGAAGTGTTCAATACCATTGGTGTGACTGATTTTCATGATGTTTCTATCGTCGATAATAGTCCAATGACTATTATTCGTGGTAAAATTTATGACAGTAATAATTTGCAGCTTAATGTGACGCTTGAAAATCGACAAATTATTTACATTGGATTGGCGGGAATTCCCGATACAAAAGCGGAAGCCTATTTGAATTGGCGTGGAAAAGTGAAGTGGAAAACAGTTGACACAAAAAGAACTGTTGATATGTACTCGGATACAGAGGGCGGATATCTAGCAGTTTTAGATTGGGAAAATAAGACCATTTCGGAGTATGAGGGCTGATATCAAGAAGGAGGCTGCGATGGGCTGCCTGCCTGGGAATACGCAGGCGGCCCTCTTTGTTTATTTGCGCTTTTTTGAGCGGAACGATGGGTGTGCCTTCTTTTGCCGCCTTACCACACCTGCCAGCGCAGGGCAAAGGCGACGAGATAGCCGAGCGAGGCGAGCGCGCTCAGGGCGGTGAGGATACGGTCGGCGGCGGGCTTTCGCGTACACTGC
>ENA-ORSC01002213-ORSC01002213.1-human-gut-metagenome-genome-assembly--contig:-NODE-2213-length-12037-cov-3.366133_pt1 | contig 12037 bp, 7 predicted proteins | sample MGYA00242178_ERZ509140 | MGnify/ENA primary metagenome ERZ509140 (study PRJEB26280, sample SAMEA2338681) | human gut metagenome | biome: human gut; feature: human-associated habitat; material: faeces... | reverse complement strand
CTAACAACTCCACAAGCTGCTCCTTTGTTGATGTAGCTTTGGTCTGAATGTTTCTCGACTTGCATTCATCAATCAAATCTTGTCTATATACTAAACTCTTAGTTCCATCATTTCTAACCAGCTGTATTTTTATATATTCCTCAACTGATAGCTCGTTATCAAAATACTTAATTTTTCTCATTTCTGTCACCACTCAAATTAGGGGACAAAGTTGTCACCCTGTCTTTCCTCATCCTTTTTAACCTAATCGACCTATAATCCATATTCACTCCACCTCCTTTTCCTTATTCATCTTCTTTTTCTTTTGGTTTTTATTCCTTTCTCAATTGTTTAGAATTTGTACAGTTTTTTTCGCTTAATTGCAAAAAAATAAATGCGAACAGTACTATTTCTAATACTATTCGCATTTAATCTTATCATTCACGAGAGTTCCGTTTCGAAATCAGAAGGAATTATCTTTTATTTTATTGTTAGCATTTCTTCTATTCTAATCAACTGGTTGTATTTTGCAGTTCTTTCACCACGGCAAGGTGCTCCTGTTTTGATATAGCCTGTGTTTAGGGCAACGGCAAGGTCGGCTATGCCATTGCGCGGCAGCTGGCGGTAGAGGATCACGACATCACCATCGTGGATGACGACGCCGCAGCCCTGCACCGGGCCGACAGCACCCTGGACGTCATGTGCGTGGAGGGCAATGGAGCCAGCATCAGCGTGCTGGACACTGCCGGGGTCCGCAGCGCGGACCTGGTCATTGCCGTCACCAATCTGGACGAGACAAACCTGGTGTGCTGCCTCATCGCCAAAAAGCTGGGGGCCAAGCACACCATCGCCCGGGTACGCAACCCCGAGTATCGCCGGGATGACACCATGCTCAAGCGGGAGATTGGCCTGGACATGCTCATCAACCCCGATCTGGGGGCAGCCCAGGAGATCGCCCGGATCCTGAGCTTCCCGGCGGCCTTTTCCGTGGAGCCCTTTGCCGGAGGCCGCATCGATATGATCGGTTTTCAGGTAACGGAGCAGGACACCCTGGCCGGGGTGTCCCTCAACGATTTCCACCGCAATCGCCTGGCGGAGGTGCTGATCTGTGCCGCCCACCGGGGGGACAATTTTATCATCCCCGACGGCTCCTTCGTGCCCCGCAGCGGGGACAAGCTCTATATGGTGGGCACCAAGGCAGAGCTGCAAAAAATGCTCCGGGGCATCGGCCGCACCCTGCAAAGAGTGAAGAACGTATCCATTCTGGGGGGCAGCCGCATCACCATGTACCTGACCTGGGAGCTGGCCCGCAGCAATACCAAGGTCCGCATTGTCGAGATGAAGCACGACAAGTGCCTGCGTCTGTCGGCCTCCCTGCCCGGCGCCATGATCATTGAGGGCGACGGCACCGACGCAGACCTGATCGACAGCGAGAACATCTTTGAGACCGACGCCTTCGTGGCCCTGACGGACCGGGACGAGGAGAACCTGCTGATGGCCCTGACGGCTCAGCGGGCGGGAGTCCCCAAGGTGCTGGCCAAAATGACCCGGCCCAACTACATGGACCTGGTGCAGGAGACAAAGCTGGGCAGTATCATCAGTCCCAAGGATCTGACCTCCAACCAGATCACCCGCTATGTCCGGGCTCTGGCCAATTCCCAGGGCAGCACTGTGGAGAGCCTGTATAAAATGCTGGACGGCTCCGTGGAGGCTCTGGAGTTCACCGCCACCGCCTCCAGCCGCTCGGTGCTGGACAAGCCTCTGAAGGACCTGGCCCTGAAAAAGGGCGTTCTGCTGGCCGCCATTGCCCGGGAAAACAAAATCATCATTCCCGGCGGCCTCACCACGATTCAGGAGGGAGACCATGTGGTGGTGGTCACCAAGTCCCAGGTATTCGACGACCTGACGGACATTCTTGCATAAAGCTGCCCATAAAAATCCGCCGGAGCCGAATGCCGGGTGGGCGTAAAGCAGTAAAATCCAAGAATGAGGAAAGCCTTGTGTTTTTAAGGGGCGGCGTGACCGAAGTCACGCCGCCCCTTCAGCTTGTCAAAAAAGTGCAGTGCCCTTTTTCGGCACGAAAAATCCGGTCATATCGGTATGTTCCAATTCCAGCAGCTTCCTCTTTTTGTCAATGCCCCCGGCGTATCCGGTCAGACTGCCGTTTGTGCCGACCACACGGTGACAGGGAATGATGATGGATATCTCATTATGCCCCACCGCACCGCCGACGGCCTGCGCGGACATCCGTTCCTGCTTCATGCGCTGCGCTGCCTCCTCTGCCAGCCTGCCATACGTCGTGGTCTGCCCATCAGGGATCTGCAGCAGCATCGTCCATATGCGCCGCTGAAAGGGGGTGCCATGCGGATCCAGCGAAAGCGCGGAAGGATCCGGCCGCTTTCCCGCAAAGTAAGCATCCAGCCATGCCGCCGTCTGCCGCAGCACATCGCACGATGCACATACCGCCGGTTCATCGATGCCGGCCATGAAGTATTTCTGCCCCTTGAACCATGCGCCGCGCAAGGCATGTTCATCCCCGAGCAGAAGCATATCGCCAAGCGGAGAATGATAAGTTTGCTGAACAAGCACATTACCGCCTCCCTGCCCTCATTTTATCACAGCACTGCCGATAGAAAAAGACAGTCCGCAGACTGTCGCTCAGTGAAACATATCCTTTTTCTTGAAGATCCATGTCGCGATGGCCATGGCGACGATCGCGACGAGCGTCGGGAACCACCACCACTGCACGCCTGGAAGACCGTTGACATTCATGCCATAGAACCCGAAGATGATGTTTGGGATCGCCATCACGATGGTGATGACGGTCAGCACCTTCATGACGATGTTCAGGTTGTTGGAGATGACCGAAGCAAACGCATCCATCGTACCAGAGAGGATGTTGGAGTAAATGTTACACATCTCGATGGCCTGATGGATCTCGATGAGCACATCCTCCAGCAGATCCTGATCTTCCTCATACAGCTTGATGAGCTTGCCGCGCATGATCTTGTTCAGCGTGATCTCATCCGTCTTCAGCGAGGTCGAGAAGTAGACCAGCGATTTCTCCAGACCGAGCATCTGGATGAGCTCTTCGTTCTTCATGGACTGATGCAGCTTCTGTTCCGTCTTCGATGACAGACGGTCGATCTGCCGCAGATAGATCAGGAAACGCTGAGAGATGCGCAGCAGGAGCAGCAACAGGAAACGCGTCTTCATGTCCGTGCGCACCCCGCGCACCACGCCATGCGCCATATCTTCGATATTCAGGTTCTCATACAGGCTGATCGTGATGACATAGCCCTTCATGATCACCACGCCCAGCGGCAGCGTCGTATACTGCAGCGTGCGTCCATCATAAGCGTCGTCATCGCTGTCATCCGCGCTCGGGTAGTCGACGATGACCAGCGTCTGGTTCTCATCGTCATCATAGTCGATATGCGAGCTCTCCTCTTCATCCAGAGAAGACTTGACAAATTCCGGCATGACGCCGATCTCATCGATCAGATAGCTGATTTCTTCGTCGGTGGGCGCAACGGCGCTGATCCAGCAGCCATGCTCCGGACTGTCGATGCGCTTGGTCACATTATCGATCGTCTTGTAAAATTCAAGCATCCATTTATCCTCCTTTTCATCTTACAGGAGGACTAATGCATATATGCCTCCTGTCTTTCTGTGTCCTTGGCTGTCGTGCAACTGTTCACATCGGGCTCAGGAGCCATATATCACACCTTCTTTCTTTACCTCGGCTATTATATCATAATTATCCCCTGGTTTGGATGACCCAAAACGTTTTTTTACATCATTTTGACAAAGGATCCTCTTCTTCCACGGCCAGCTCGCGCAGCTGCTGCAGCGGCCTGCTTCCGCCCTTCTTCTGCCGCTGCGCATAAGCGCGGAAACCAGTCTCGGCCATATGCTCCACCTCCAGCTTCAGCTGCCGGGCAGACATGCGGCTGGCCCCCTGGCCGATGGCGATGAGCTGTTCCATCCCATCACTGGTGGCCACCGTGACCCGGAAATCCTTCGCCAGACGATGCGTGGCGCTCTCGATGTAGCTGTCCGCGGTCTGCGCCGTCTTCGTGTAGACGACATAGATATTGTCCTGCTTCTGCATGGAGCCCTGATTATCCTTGACCTTGTACGCGTCAAAGACGATGATCAGCGTGCACTGCCGGTATCCCTGATAATTGCTCAGGATCTGGATCAGGCGGTGTCGGGCCGCATCCAGATTGTCCTGCGCCAGCGCGCGCAGCTCCTCCCAGTCATGAATGACATTGTAGCCGTCGACGAGCAAGCAGGCAGGCAGCTGCTTCAGGTCTACCTGGATCTGTTCCCGCTGCTGCTCATGCCGCGCATAGCTCTCCCGGTCAGAGATTCGCCGTTTCTGCGGGCCGTATGTCCGGGCAAAGATCGCCATGAGCTCCTCATCCTCGCTGCCTTCCCTGCACACAGGCGTTTTCTTCACCGTCTCCTGCGGACGCTGCTCTTGCGGCTGCACGAAGGACAGCGGCAGATGCATATGCTCCTCCACTTCGTCCCAAGGCACATAAAAGCCTGCCCCATGCGCGCAGAACACTGAACCGCAGGGATGGTCGAGGTCCCGTTCACAGTCATAGCCGATGCGCGAGATGACCTCTTCCGCGTCATGGCATGGCGCATAGCCCTTCATGGCGCGCTGCAGCCGTCCCCTTCCTCTGGTGAAGGCCGCCAGCTTTGAAGCATAGGCATTCAGGCCGACGCTCGGCGCGCTGCCGCTGAGCACACAGCGCTGCGCGTCATTGTGCTGGATGACGAAGGTGCCGCCCATCTGCTCGATGTCATAGATCGCGCGGCTCATCATCTCAGGCGGAAGCTCCATCCGAAACTCATCATAAGGCTCAAGCAGGATGCTCTTTCCCTTGCGCAGGCCATGGCGGATGGCGCGGTAGGTCGCCTGACGGAAGTCCCCGCCTTCGGTATGCTTGAGATGCGCGCGTCCGCTGAGCAGCGTGATGCGCAGATCCGTGATCGCCGATCCCGTAAGCACCCCGGGATGCTCTTGTTCCTGCATATGCGTGAGGATGAGGCGCTGCCAGTTGAGCGCGAGATCATCCTCCCGGCATGCGCTGGCAAACTGCAGGCCGCTGCCTGGGGGAAGCGGCTCCAGCAGCACATGGACCTCCGCGTAATGCCGCAGCGGCTCATAATGCCCGATCCCTTCCACCGGCTCCAGCAGCGTCTCTTTATACACGACGCGGCCTTCCTCAAATCCGACCTGCACATGATAGCGCTCCGCGATGATCTGCTTCAGCACCTCGGTCTGGATCTCGCCCATGAGCCGCACGCGCAGCTCCTGATTCTGCGGCTGATAAGAGACATGCAGCTGCGGATCCTCCTGAGCCAGCTCCTGCAGGTGTCTCCACATCACCGCTGCATCGCCGCCTTCGGGCAGGACCACGCGGTAGCTCATCGATGAAGTCAGCACCCCCTGCCTGCGCTGCCGCTCATATCCCAGCCCCTCGCCGGGCACCAGCGAGCGGATGCCCTTGACCGCGCACACCTCGCCGGCGTGCACTTCGTTGACCAGGGTGTATTTCCCGCCGCAATAGCGCCGCAGCTGATCTGCCTTTTCCTCCTGATACAGCTTCGTGCGCACCTTCAAGGTGCCTCCGGTCACCTTCAGATGCGTCAGGCGGCTGCCATGCTCATCCTGGCTCACCTTATACACCCGGGCGCCGAATTCCTCTGGATATGTCTTGGCCTCGGTGCATTGATCCATCACATCCAGCAAGCGGTCCACTTGTTCCATCTTCAGCGCAGAGCCGAAGACGCAGGGGAACAGCTTTCTTTCCCGCACCAGCCGCCGCAGCGTCTCATCGCCAAGCGAACCGTGCTCCATATACTCGTTCAGCGCCGCATCATCGCAGAGCGCGGCTGCTTCATCGCGCGCGGCGCCATCCTGCATGAAGCTCACACAGTGCTCATCCAGCCGCCGGCAAAGCTCCTCCTCCAGCTGCGCCTGCGTAAGATGACTGATATCCATCTTGTTGACAAAGATGAATGCCGGGATATGATACAGCTCCAGCAGCTTCCATATGGTCTCCGTATGCGGCTGTACGCCGTCCGTCCCGCTGATGAGCACCACGGCATAGTCCAATACGGAAAGGGTGCGTTCCATCTCCGCGGAAAAATCAACATGGCCCGGCGTATCGATGAACGTAAATTCCGTCCCCTTCCACGTCAGGATCGCCTGCTTGGAAAAGATGGTGATGCCGCGGCTTCGCTCTTGCGCATCATAGTCCAGAAAACTGTCGCCATGATCCACACGGCCGCCTTTCCTGATCACCCCCGCGCTCAGCAGCATGCTTTCGCTCAGCGTCGTCTTGCCGGCATCGACATGCGCCAGCAGGCCCGCACAGCTCTTTTTCGCGTTTTCTTTTCCGCTCTGTCTGCCCATATCCGATCCCTCCTGATTCCCCTTAGTGTATCACAAGAGGATGAACGCGTCGAGAGGCACAGATAAAAAGGCCCGGGACGGCGGACCTTCTTATCTGGTTGTAAAGTTTCGCAAGCTTCGTTATCCAAGTGTATCGCAACAGGAAGGAATGGGCTGCGGCGCGCTCGTTATTGAGGTTGAGAGGATCACGCACCTCATGCTATGGCTGTGAAAACCTGTTTAGTTACCCTTGTCTAACTGCCTATACTATAACATACCGCGCTTCATCTATCCAGTGTTTTTTGGCCAAAAAGTTAGCAATTGCTAATATATTGGTCAGCGCAAATAAAAAGATCCGGGACGTCGGATCTTCTTATCGGTTGTAAAGGTTAAATGGTCTGCTCTGCTCTTCAGATCATCAATGCACAAATAAGGAGAATCATGCCAATTGACAATTTCTCATTGACTCTGATCAGAAGTTATCACTGTCTAACCGAACATAGTATAGCATACTGTTTCCCCGATTTCCAGCATTTTTCCACAAAAAGTTAACTTTCGCTAATTATTTTTGCCGGAACCGCTGATAATCAGCGGTATGCAGCATGGCATTGGCGTGATCGATCAGTGCCTGTCCCGGCGGATCGATGCCTTCCAGCGGATAGTCGAGCCCCAGCTCCTTCCACTTGTATACGCCCAGGGTATGATAAGGCAGCACCTCGAAGCGCTCCACATTGGACAGTGTCTTCACGAATCCATCCAGCCTGGACAGCGCCTCATCCTGGTCATTGCGCGAAGGGACCAGCACATGGCGGATCCAGACCGGTTTTCCGATATCGCTGAGATAGCGGGCGAAATCCAGGATCTGTTCATTCCCCCAGCCGGTCAGCGCACGATGCTGCACGCTGTCGATATGCTTGAGATCAAGCAGCACCAGGTCGGTGCTGTCCATGAGCCGCTGCAGCTTGGAAAAAAACGGCTCCTCCCGCGTAAAGGGCTGTCCGCACGTATCGATGGCCGTGTGCACCCCTTTCTTCTTCGCCAGCTCGAACAGCTCGATGAGGAAGTCGATCTGCAGCAGCGGTTCGCCTCCGCTCACGGTGATGCCTCCCCCGCCGCGCCAATAGGAACGATAGCGGAGCGCCTTGTTCAGCACCTCTGCGGCCGATGTGTCTCCTTCGCGGATCTGCCAGGTATCGGCGTTGTGGCAGAACTGGCAGCGCATCTGACAGCCCTGCAGGAAGACGACATACCGGATGCCCGGCCCATCCACGGAACCAAATGTCTCTATGGAATGCACGGCTCCTTTTACTGATTCCATCTTCATTCTCCTCTCTTGAAAAAAGGTCTGCGGAAACAGACCTTTTCGATGATCTTACAGGTGATCGTGGCACGTTCTGGCGATGACATCCAGCTGCTGCTCACGCGTCAGATCGATGAACTTCACGGCATAACCGGATACGCGGATCGTAAAGTTCGCGTATTCTTCCTTTTCCGGATGCTCCATGGCGTCCTTCAGCTTCTCCACACCGAAGACGTTGACATTCAGATGATGCGCGCCCTGATCGAAATAGCCGTCCATGGCGCGGACCAGATTGTCGACACGCTCTGCCTCATCATGGCCCAGCGCGCCCGGGTTGATCGTCTGCGTGTTGGAGATGCCATCCAGCGCATATTCATACGGCAGCTTGGCAACTGAGTTCAGCGATGCGAGCAGACCGTTCTGCTCTGCGCCGTAGGATGGGTTGGCACCTGGAGACAGCGGTTCTCCCGCCTTGCGGCCATCCGGCATCGCGCCGGTCGCCTTGCCATAGACGACATTGGACGTGATGGTCAGGATAGAGGTCGTCGGCTCAGAATCACGGTAAGTATGACGCTTTGCGATCTTGCCCATGAACGTCTTGAGCAGCCATACGGCGATGTCATCCGCACGGTCGTCATCGTTTCCATAACGCGGGAAATCGCCCTCTACTTCATAGTCTACGACCAATCCGTCCTCATCGCGGATCGTCTTGACCTTCGCGTACTTGATGGCGCTCAGGGAATCCACGACATGAGAGAATCCGGCGATGCCGGTCGCGAACGTCCGGCGCACATCGGTGTCGATCAGCGCCATCTGCGTCGCTTCATAATAATATTTATCGTGCATGTACTGGATCAGGTTCAGGATGTTGACATACAGGTCAGCCAGCCATTCCATCATGATATCGTAACGGTGCATGACTTCGTCATAATCCAGGTATTCGCTGGTGATCGGACGATATTCCGGTCCCACCTGCGTCTTCGTCTTTTCGTCTACGCCGCCGTTGATAGCATACAGCAGACATTTTGCCAGGTTGGCGCGGGCACCGAAGAACTGCATCTCCTTGCCTGTCTGCGTTGCAGATACGCAGCAGCATACAGAGTAGTCATCGCCCCATACCGGACGCATCACATCGTCGTTCTCATACTGCACCGAGCTGGTGTCGATCGAGATCCTTGCTGCATACTTCTTGAACGCTTCCGGCAGACGGGAAGAATAGAGCACCGTCAGGTTCGGTTCCGGAGAAGGTCCCATGTTTTCCAGCGTATGCAGGAAACGGAAGCAGGTCTTCGTCACCTGATGACGGCCATCCATGCCCAGTCCGGCCACATCCAGCGTCGCCCATACCGGGTCACCGGAGAACAGCTGGTTGTAAGAAGGGATGCGCGCGAACTTCACCATGCGGAACTTCATCGTCATGTGATCGACGAGCTCCTGCGCTTCGCTTTCTGTGATCACGCCGTTTTCCAGGTCGCGCTCGATATAGATGTCAAGGAACGTCGAGACACGGCCTACGGACATCGCTGCGCCGTTCTGTGTCTTGATCGCTGCCAGATAAGCGAAATACAGCCACTGGAACGCCTCGTGCGCATTCTTCGCCGGCTGGCTGATGTCATAGCCGTAGATGGCGGCCATTTCCTTCATGCCCTTGAGCGCCTTGATCTGCTCAGCGAGCTCTTCGCGCTGACGGATGACATCATCGCTCATCACTCCGCATCCGCAGTTTGCCTTATCTTTTTCTTTCTCTTCGATCAGGTAATCGATGCCGTACAGCGCTACGCGGCGGTAATCGCCGACGATGCGGCCGCGGCCGTAAGTATCCGGCAGTCCGGTCACGATCTTGTTGCGGCGCGCCAGACGCATTTCCGGCGTATAGGCATCAAACACCGCCTGATTATGTGTCTTGTGATATTTGGTAAAGATCTCATGCAGCTTTTCGCTGGGCTGATAGCCATAGGTCGTGCAGGCCTCTTCCGCCATCTTGATGCCGCCATATGGCATGAACGCGCGCTTCAGCGGCTTATCGGTCTGCAGGCCGACCACCTTTTCCAGATCCTTCAGCTCTTCTTTGATATAGCCCGGTCCATAAGCCGTCAGCGAAGAGACGACCTCTGTCTCCATGTCGAGGACGCCGCCCTTGGCACGCTCTTCCTTCTGCAGCTTCTGCAGCTCGCCCCACAGCTTGTCGGTCGCTTCTGTCGGTCCTGCCAAGAAGCTCTCATCACCGTCATACGGCTTGTAGTTATTCTGGATAAAATCACGGACATTGACTTCTTCTTTCCAGATCCGTCCGTTAAATCCTTCCCATTCTTTACGTTCGATATTCATGTTCTTACACGCACCTCCGTTAGTATTATAAGAAATCCGGTCTTCAGAATCAACTGATAAACCTCGCTTGAGTTAGTTTTATCTAACTCATTTGCATCAAAATGTTACTGCGACTTTCATGACGTGGTCCTCACGCTGTTCAAACAGCCGGTAAGCCTCGGCGATGTCATCGATGGAAAAGCGATGGGTGATCAATGGATCGGCATCGATCTTCCCCTGCGCGATCAGCCGCAGGATCTCATCGCACCAGACGCCGTCCACGCCGCCGGTCTTGAAGGTCAAATTCTTCCCATACATCTGCGGAAGCGGGAGCAGCTGATCCTGCTCATACATCGCGATGACGCTGACGATGGCATTCGGGCGGGCGATCTGCCAGGCCAGTTGGAAAGTATCCGCGCCGCCGGCGATCTCCAGCACCCGGTCCGCGCCTCTGCCTTCGGTGAGCGCGCGCACCTTTGCGGCTGCATCGTCCTGGGATGGATCGAGAAAGACATCGGCAAGTCCCAGCCGCCGCGCAAACGCCAGCCGCTCTTGATCGATGTCGATCAAGATCAGCTTTATCTCCGGCTGCAGCCGAAGGCACATCAGCGTGCAGAGCCCGGCGGGGCCTGCGCCGATCACCGCGACATGCTGGCCGGCTTCGATCTCTGAGATCTGCGCCGCCCAATACCCGGTCGACAGCAGGTCTCCCGTAAACAGCGCCGCCTCATCGCTCACGCCTTCCGGGATGCGGTTGAGCCCCTGCTCAGCGTATGGGACGCGGACATATTCCGCCTGCCCGCCGTCGATGCGGCGCCCCAGCGACCATCCGCCCAGGGGATCGCTGCAGTTGTTGACGAAACCATTCCTGCAGTAAAAACAGCTGCCGCATGATGTCTCGACATTGACGCTTACCCGCTCGCCCGGCGCAAAGCGCTTGACCGCGCTGCCGCACTGCACGATCGTGCCGACCATCTCATGCCCCAGCGTCACGCCGCGCTTCGCCTCTGGCACGGCGCCATGCAGGATATGCAGATCGCTCGAACAGATGGCCGCCATGCTCACCTTGACGATGGCTTCATGCGGATGCTCGATCACAGGAACTTCCTTCTGTACGAGCCGGACCTGCGCTCCGCCATCCCACACGGCTGCCTTCATCTGCCGCATCAGGACCACCTCCTTCGCCTTGCGCCTCTATTATAAAGAAACCGCCCCGAAAATGATAGCCTTATGACTGAAAAAAACACGCGCTGCGCATGCAGTAACGCTTTTTTCGCCGGATATTTTGTGATAGTATAATGAACGGTGGTATTCCAAGGGAAACTGCACGAAAAAAAAGCGGAAGAATCAGGACCGTATTGTCAAAAAGCGGTACCTGCGCCATTCTGATCCGCCCATCCATCTTTTCTGATGTTTTTTCGTGCTGCCCTTTACGGGCTTTTTTTATCGGATATCATCAGACAGGAGGAATGCGGCATGAACGCAATCGACATCTCAGCAATACACGGCGTACAGGTCGGCCAGGCGACAGACGCGCTGCATGGCACCGGCTGCACCGTCATCCTCTGCCCGCAGGGCGCCTGCGCCGGCGTGGATGTGCGCGGCGGCGGTCCTGCGACAAGAGAGACCGATCTGCTCGATCCCCGCAACATGGTGCAGAAGATCCACGGCATCATGCTGTCCGGGGGCAGCGCCTTCGGACTGGACGCCGCAGCCGGCGCCATGCGCTGGCTGGAAGAAAACGGATGCGGCTTCGCTATTGCCGATCAGCATGTGCCCATCGTCTGCGGCGCATCCTTGTTCGACCTTTGTGTCGGCGATGGAAGCGTACGGCCAGATGCGGCCATGGGCTATGAAGCCTGCAAGGCCAGCGAACGCGGACTATTCCAGGAAGGGAACTATGGCGCAGGAACAGGTGCCAGCGTCGGAAAGCTGCTGAGGCCGGAATACGCGATGAAATCCGGACAAGGCATGGCCGGCATCCAGTCCGGCAGCCTGCAGGTCGTCGCCATCGTGGCGGTGAACGCCTGCGGAAA
>ENA-ORSC01002212-ORSC01002212.1-human-gut-metagenome-genome-assembly--contig:-NODE-2212-length-12040-cov-8.498373_pt1 | contig 12040 bp, 7 predicted proteins | sample MGYA00242178_ERZ509140 | MGnify/ENA primary metagenome ERZ509140 (study PRJEB26280, sample SAMEA2338681) | human gut metagenome | biome: human gut; feature: human-associated habitat; material: faeces... | reverse complement strand
GATCCTCGCGCCGACGGAGCCGAGCTGCAGCGGGCTTTCGTCCGCGCCGCACAGCAGCGTCACATCCGCAAGACCGGCGCCGGGAGAGTTGGCAAAGTGCGTGACGAGAATGGAGCGCAGGCCGCGCTCGCGCGCATAAGAGAGAGTTTCGATCAGATCCTTTGTCGCGCCGGAATAGGAGAAGAAGAGAATGACGTCGTTCTCGCCCGCAGTAGCGATGGCGATGGCCTGCATATGCGAGTCGGTCACGGAGAAGAACTTTCCGCTCGCCGTGGAAAAGAGATGCGCCGCCTCCATGGCGATGATCATAGAGCCGCCCTGTCCCATGCACAGCACCCGGTCCGCATGCTCCAGAAGATCCGCCGCGCGGATATATTCCTCCGGACGGACAAGCTCGAGCGTCTGCGTCATGGCACTGACGTTGGCCGTGTAGAGCTTTTTGCAGACATCGGAAAAGCTGTCGTCATCGAGCACCTCGCCGGAGAGCGGGTTGGACTGCTGCGGGCGCTGGGCAATGGAGTTGGCAATGGCGAGACGAAAAGCGTTGTACCCCTTGCATCCCAGCCGCCGGCAGAAGCGCGACACGGTCGCCTCCGCCACGCCGCTTGCCGCGGCGAGCTCGGTGATGCTCATGTCCTGCGCTTTCCTCTGGTGCGAAAGCACATAATCCGCCGCCCTTTTCTCTGCGGTAGTGAGATTATAATACTCTGCGCTGATTCGCTCAAAAACGTTTATGCTGCTTTGCTCCATACGCTTCTCCTGTGTTTTTATTTCGAGAGCAATTCTCCCGCCATAACGTCCGTCATGATGAGCATGCGCGGCAGATGGAACGGCCCTTTGAATGTTGAGCCCTTGGTCGACGGCTCGGTGGGCAGCCCGTCGCGGCGAAGATAGCCGTACCACTCGCCGTACTCGCTGTCAGCGAAATGCGCTTTGCAGTAGTCGAGCGTGGTATAAAACCAGTCGAGATATTCTTCCTTGCCGGTATCCCTATAGAGCATGAGCGAGGATATGAGTATCTCATCGTGCGGCCACCAGAGCTTCATGTCGTGCTCATACGCCTCCGGCGGCAGGCCCTTGCAGTCGATGAAGTACAGCAGGCCGCCGTATTCCTTGTCCCAGCCCGCTTCGATGGCAAAGTTGAACACGTCTTCGGCTTTTTTGTGCAGCGCCGCGTCGCCCGTTCGGTTGGCCTCCTCCATCAGGAACCAGCTGCATTCGATATCATGTCCGGGATTAACAACGCGGCCAGCCGTCGTATCTGTTTGCAGTTCTCCTTCCGGTCCGACCGTTTCCAGCGTACACTTGAGTTCCGGTTTTACATGATAGCGCAGGATCTCCTCTACGCATTGCTGCGCGCGTGCATCGTAAAGTGCGCGCTTTTCCGGATCACAGCGGCGCATGACTGCCGATACATTCAGATAAATCATCGGATCGGCCAGAGCGCGGCCCGTGCGCGTCTGCGGGATTGTTTTGGGGCCAAGTTCGGTCGGGTCTTCGATCAGATGGTGATTGAGCTGATAAATCAGCTCATACGCAGCCCGCGCACGTTCGATGCGGATATGCTCTCCGGAATTGTGATAATACTCGGCGTTTGCCATTGCATAAAACGCCTCGGAGAAGCAGTAGCGCCGCTGGCGCAGCGGATGTCCGTCAGCCGTCACAGTGAAATACATTCGGTTCCCGGCGTCGCGGTTGATGCAGTGCGCCTCCATAAAGTCAAGGCAGCTCCGGCTGATCTCCAGCCATTCCTCGCGCTTTCCATAGTTTGTGCACAGATATGCGTATGTCCATGCGCAGCGTCCCTGCATCCATACGCTTTTGTCTGTGCTGTAAATTTTCCCGGTTTTGTCAAGGCAGGTATAAACACCGCCGTTTTCATGGTCTATCCCATATTGGCTCCAGAATTCGACGGAGCGCTTCAGTTCTTCCTGCACCCAACTGTGATAAGCCTGCATTGTCTGCATACTTGTTCTCCTTTCCATTGACGCATCTAAACGGCAGTGACTGTGTCACTGCCGTTCAAGTCGTGTTACTCGCTGAAAATCTGATAATCGCCGCCTGTCAGCAGCACGATCGGAATCAGGCTCTGCGTATGATGTCCATCCGAAGTGACCTGCAGGATCAGATCATATCTCGACTGCGTCAGATTATGCGGCGTGATCTCGATCGTAACACGCGCCAGCGGCACGTTGCAGTGCGCCTGCTCCAAATTGATTGCAAGCGACCGCGCCGGAGAGATCTCCCAGCCCTCGGGCAGATGCAGCGCAGCATGGAGCCATTGCTGACGCAGCAGATTGTTTTCAAAGGTCAACGTGAATTTCTTCATGACGTCCTCTGCAATATACGGCGCTTCGTGGTAATCCACATACACATCGAACGGATGCGAAGTGTGCTTCACCAGGAACGGGTTTGTAAAGGTGCGTCGATAGTCCCGTGCGTACCAGCAGCCTACGCGCTCCGGTTCATAGCACTGACGGCTTTCATCCGCCAGAATTGCCTCGATCCCAAGATTATCGTCGAAGGCCAAATCCTGCGGGTTCATAAAGCGCTGCATCTGAATTGCAACGCGCTGCACCAACTCGTCGATCGTATTGGGAATTGAAATATCCACGTCGCTGCGGTTGATACAGCTGGTGAGGATCATACCGCCGAGCGGCTTCAGCCACTTTTCGCTGATCGCGCCATTCCCACTGACAATGCCGAGAATGGCCGCAAGGGAGCCTGCAGTGCAGTCTGCATCCTCACCGCAGGAAGCGGCAATGGAAATACACTTGTCGAAATCGCCCTCGCCGTACAGCCACGCCATGACGATGATACCCATATGTCCGGGTGCATCAAAGCCGATCGGGCCGACGGGCTCATCTGGCTCCATATCACGCGGATCGGTTTTCAGGACGCTGAAGCTGCTGGGAACCTCCTGCAGAAGTTTTTTACGCGCCTGCTGCCAGGTCAGGCCGCTCTGATAGCACGCTCTGGCACAGGCGACCGCCTTATGGATCGCGCTGTCCTCCGGCAGATATGAAAGGCCAATGTCAATGAGCGCGTTTGTGTCTGAAATGATAAAAGCGGCACTCTCAATCGCAGCAAGAAAGACCGCCGCATAGACGCCTTCATAGCTGTGGTCAATGATCGCATCCTCGTAGGCGTACTTGACCGCAAGCTCCGGATGGCCGGGGCACAGGCACGCCCAGATCTCTGTCAGGATCCAGGACCCATTGCTGTTGCGATAATGATTGCCGACATAGCCGGACAGCGGCGGAACAAGTCCGGCCCGCAGATTATTCTTGCCCGCGCCATATTCCGCACAGTCCGGGTAGATAAAGGACAGCCAATATTCCCCCAGCAGCTCGCGGTTGATGTTCCGGCCGTATTTCTCGACCGCGTTGAGCCATACAAGCTGCAGATCCAGATCGTCGTTCGGAAGCGGCTTGTCCAGCGGCTGCGAATAATACTGAATGTCGAACAGACCGCGCATACCCTCAAACGGCGTGCCGAGCGTGCCGCCGATGTTCTTGCCATTCCAGCAGCCGCGCATTTTGTCCAGATACTCATGGAAGCTCAGTTTCATATGCGTTTCTCCTATTCCTATCATATCTTGCGTATATCTTGTGACAGCGTCAGTATAGCATGCGGCGCTTTGCGGCGTAAATTCACGGTTTTCCACTTTGGTCTGCATTTTTCCACACACCATGCTGCTACAGCGTATTTGTCCATGCAAAGATGCAATTCGTAGAAAAATGCAGACGAATGCGGAAATTGGTTAATTGCCGCCGGCGGCATTTATCGCGTATGATACTTGTACCGAACCGGGTACACCCGGAATGAGAATGAGGAGGAACTACACATGAAAAAGCCCAGATTGCTTTGCACCAGGCTCGGCGCAGCATTGCTGACTGTCTGCCTGCTGCTTGGCTTACTCCCGATTGCATCCGCAGCAAGCGCTGCTCCGCGCGCCCCCGTCGCTGCAGACGGCAGAATTCTCTACGTCGCGCCGAATGGCAGCGACGCCAATCCCGGCAGCTATGCCGAGCCGTTTGCCACGCTGGAAGCGGCTATGAACGCCATGAACCCCGGCGACCTGCTTTATGTCCGCGGCGGTCTGTACCGTTCTGCGGGAACCGGGCGCGGAATCTCCCAAAAAAAGGGGACAGTCGATAAATGGTTCACAGTTCTGAATTATCCAGGTGAAACGCCGGTTTTTGACGGCGAATGGTATGGCGACGCTACCATCGGCATGCTGTTTGACAGCTGCGCCTACTGGCATATTGAGGGTCTGGAATTCCGGAATTACACGCAGGACGCAGTTTATCTGCGCAACGGCTGCGATCATTTTGAGATCGTAAACATGAAGCTGCACGACGTGACCTCGCTTGTTCATGGCGCGAGTGCTTATGACGGCATCGTGGTTATTGGCAGCACAAACGTTCTGATCGAGGGCTGCGAGATTTGGAATATCGGCTACGCGCGTGATCTCGGCAGCATGCTCGACCACGGCGTCTATGTTTCCACGGGTTCCTCCAATGTCACGGTTCGCGGCTGCTATTTCCACGAGATCCCCAGCGGCTCCGGCGTGCAGTTCAACCACGAGCCGGTGCATGACGGACTGGTGGAGAACAACCTGTTCGTGAACACCGCGCTCGGCACGGTTCTCAGCCAGTGCTACAATGTTACGGTCAAGAACAACACCTATTATCACAACAAAATGAGCGACGTCTACGTCACAGAACGCGCACACGACAACACGGTCGCTTACAACCTTTTTGGGCCGATGCAGCCGCACGAAACGACGATCGCCAGCTACCACATCTATTTCCCGCTGCTTAACTGCCTGTATAACAGCTTCGATCACAACTTCTACGACAACAGCGCCGCAAGCAACTCCGTTTATCCGGCTGTGATCGAAAACTGGGGTGCCAGCGGCTGCAGCTATGCGCAGAAGGTCGATTGGTCTGTCTGGCAGAATGACGCTGAAACCGACGCGAAGTATGGTGACGGTTATTTTGAGGACAAATATGACGGAAATACGACGCAAACCATCTCCGGTCTTGGCTTTGACAAGAATGGTCAGACTGGCGCGGTAAAGTATGTGAATCCCGATAAGGGCAATTTCGCACTGGCATCCGGTTCGGACTGCACGATTGCAGGCGCGGGTATGCAGAATCCGACATGGTCGCCCGTTGAAGCAGCTGCAGATGATCCGGTCTATCTCTTCCCGAATTACAGCTTTGAGGAAAATTACTCAGAATTCTGGACACGCCATCTTGAATGGGGCAATAACACAACGCACGCTCTCGACGATTCACAATCTTATGCAGGAGCAAAGTCCCTGCATCTAAGCAGTGACGGCAGCAATGGCCGCTACTTCTTCAGCACAGATTATCGCGTTTCCATCAAGCCCAACACCGAGTACACGATTTCCATCAAGGTCAAAGCTGCGGATGGTACCGCAGAAACCGCAAAAACATATTTCGCACTCGGTGAGTGCAACAGCTCCTGGCAGGAATATCACAAGGATACACAGTTCGGCAATACGATCAACGGTTCGACAAACGGCTGGCAGGTGCTGACCGCGACCTTCACCTCGCAGGCAGACGCAACGCTTCTGTGCGTCGATCTTGTCACCGAGGGCAAGGGCGAATGGTATTATGACGACATCAATCTGAGCGAAACCCGCACGGTTCCGCAGGCCGCAGATGAAATTTTCCGCTCCATGCTTGCAAATCCCGGCTTTGAGAAGGATTTTGCGGGCACATGGACCCGCGCACATTATTATCCGAGCGGTGTTGAATCGAGCTGCTCCATTGAGCGAGACAACACAGTCGCATACTCCGGCATGTATTCCATGCACTATCATGTTGGGACCGCAGCCGTTACAGAGGTATCGCTTGGTACAGATTTCCGCACTGCTGTAAAGCCCAATACAAGTTACAAGATCACGCTTCAGGCAAAAACCTCTGCTGAGACCTCTGCTGAGGCAAAAATCTGGCTGAATCTCGGTGAATGCTTTGCGACGCCTACATGGGGTGATATCTACAACGACGTACAAAAGGGAAATATCCTGACCGGGCCGCAGGCAGACTGGACTGCGATATCGGCCACGATCTACACTGCCGCCAACGCTGAGTATATCAACGTACAGCCCGCCGTCAGTGGAACCGGCGATTTCTGGTTCGATCATATCATTGTTGTTGAGATCCCCGGCGAGGCGAATGCGCTGGATACCGCAAAAAATGCAGCGCTTGATTCCCTCGACGCAGCAGTTGCAGCGCTCGACCAGAACGCTTATACATACTGGAACTGGGCGCTGGTACAGACGGCAAAAATGAATGGCATCAATGCGGTAAAGCAGGCTTCCGATGCTGCATCGGCTGACGCCGCAGCAGCCGCCGCAGTCAGCGCTATCCAGGCAGTGAAACCGATTTCCGCGACAAAAACCGAAATGAGTGCGCAAATTGCCGCCGCAAAGAAAACCGTGTCCGATGCAGCCGATCCCGATGATTACCGTGAGGCACAGAAAATGGAGGTTCAAAAGCTGCAGAGCGCATTTGCGCAGCTGGTTGACACATTTGATACCGAGCAGAGCATTGAAAAGTTGACGAAAAAATGCTGCGATCTTCTGGCTGCGATCAAAACCGATGAGCAGATCACGGCAGAGGAATTGGCAGCTGCGAAAGCTGCTGCCAAGGACGCACTGGACAAGTATGCAGTCCGCAGCGACTACACGCTGGAAAACTGGAATCTGGTAAAGGCTGAAAAGAAGAAGGGCAATGCCGCGATCGACGCCGCAACGAGCGTTGCAGCGGTCGATAAAGCACTGGCTGCGGCAAAGGCCGCGATCGATCAGATCGAGAGTATCTCTGGCGCTGCTGAGAGGCTGGCCAAAGCGAAGCAGGACGCAATCGAGGAACTGCGTGCATACATGCAGAGCAAAGACTTCCCCGCAGATAAGCAGTCCGAAGCGGAGCGCATCCTGAATGACGGCATTGCGGAGATCAATGCCGCGGAAACTCTGGACGATGTAGCAGACGCGCTGGCAACGGCAAAAGAAGCGCTGCGTAAGCTGGCCTCTGGCGGCGAACCCTCGGAGGAAGAACGTCTTGCAGAAGCAAAGCAGAATGCAGAGGAGGCGCTGAAGGACTACGCCGACGGCAAAACCTTCACCGGTGCAAACACCAGACCCGCAGTTGACGCGATCATAAAAGCGACGAAAGCCATCAATGCAGCAAGCACGGTGGATGAGGTCAATGCAGCTCTGGCCGAAGCCAAGGCTGCGCTGGATCGCCTTGCTTCCGACGCACCCATTGACAAGCCGGATCAGCCGATCATCGTGGTTCCTGTGACCCGTCCTTCTGAAAACAAAACATTTAAGGATGTCTCGTCCAGCGACTGGTTCTATGATGAGGTTCAGTATGTTTACCAGAAGAATCTGATGAACGGAACCGGCACCAGCAGTTTCTCTCCCCGCGATACACTGACGCGCGCAATGCTGGTCACGATCCTGTACCGCATCGAAGGTGAGCCTTCCGTCTCTTATAGCGGAAAATTCTCCGATGTTCCGAGCGGCAGATGGTATTCCAAGGCCGTTGAATGGGCGGCGGCGCAGGGAATCGTCGGCGGCTATTCCAATGGAAAATTCGGCCCCGAAGACTCTGTCACACGCGAACAGCTTGCTGCGATCCTCTATCGCTATGCAGGCAAGACAAAGGGCTTTGATGTCAGTGCATCCGCCTCGCTGAGCGGCTACACTGACAGTGCAAAGGTATCTGCCTATGCGCAGAGCGCTGTGAAATGGGCGATTGCCACGAATCTTCTGCTGCCGACGAGCGGAAAACTCAACGCCGGTGCAGATGCGACCCGTGCCGAGGTCGCGGTTGCCGTCGCGCGCTTTCATCAGCAGTTTGTGAAGTAACTCCCCGCTATCTGTGAAATGCAGCCCTGCGGTTTATCGACCGCAGGGCTGCATCGGCTGTTTCAGTTTGACCGTGCCAGAACTATGTGCAGTGCTTCGCATGAAAACACATTTGAAAGAGAAAGGGACACGTCATGAATTACACGAATACGGATTATCGCAAACGGATTGCAAACGTAAAATATGCAAATTCAGTCGTCAAATCATGCCTGAGGCGGATGCACATACACGATTATATCCCCGGCCAGGTGATATACAATCTTGGTGAGTACCCAAATAAAATGACCATATGTCACTGTGGGGCCGTTCCATTTCCAGCATGAACACACTTTTCCGTGCGGCGTATTTACTACTACTTCAAATCGCTGCAGCCGCCGATCCGGAACAGGCGCAAAGGTCACGGTTTCATAGCCCGGCTTCCCCGGACGGATACCTCCCGCCGCGCCGTATAGCCAGTCGGCGACCGCGCCGTAGGCGTGATGATTAAACGAGTTCATATCTGTGCTCCAGAACGAGCCGTCTGCCTTTCGGCTGTCCCAATGCTCCCAGACGGTCGTTGCGCCCATTTTGACAGAGAACAGCCATGATGGGGCTTTCGTCTGCAAAAGAAGGTCATAGGCCGTCTGTGCGTAGCCGTTTTCACTCAGCGCGTGTAACAAATACGGCGTTCCGACAAAGCCGGTCGTCAGTCGATTTCCGTTGCTCCGAACCAGCTCTGCAAGCTGCGCGGCAACGCGGTCGGGGTTCGCCGCAAGACCAAAGTGCAGCGCCAGTGCGCATTCGGTCTGCGTCCGGCAGTCCGGGAATGCGTTCTGGTGCGCGGCGCGGATCGTTTCAAACAGCCGATGATATGCAGCGCCGTCCATATCCAGCGCGTCCATTGCCTGTGCCAGAAGCTGTGCGGAATGCGCATAGAATGCCGTTGCGATAAAATTCTTGCGGGAAGCGCCGGTATAGCTGCCGTCTCCGGCGTCGAGCGCCAGCCAGTCGCCATACTGGTGACCGGTGCTCCAGATGCAGCTGTCCCCGGCAGCCCTGCATACATATTCGACCCATTTCTGCATCATGGGCAGATGTAAACTGCTGCTCTAAAGAGCGGCGGAGAGGATGATAGGACTGTCCACCCTCCTGCAAATCCCCCCATCCTTCCGTCGGCTTCGCACACATCGGAAATTCCTATTCTTTGTTTACTGCAGCGCAGTTTTTGCGCCAACTCCGGGTCGGATAACAATTTCTATATTCACCCAGCCACTATCATAGAGCGACAGGTCAACAAGATTGCCACGCTGGAGCAGAAAAAGCAGCACTACGAAGAAATTCTCCGCCGGGAGCTCGACGGTCTCGACGATGAATTTGAAACGCTGCGGCTTCTGTCGCAGGAACTGTCCGTGAGGGCAAACGGCCTGCGGTTTCGGAAAGCGGCTTGATACGGATTTTTGATGGACATACGGTAACCCCGGCTCGGAATACTCCGAGCCGGGGCATCTGTTTAGTCTCGTAAGGCAGGAATATAATTATAAGAGTTACAGATTGGTGCAGTTGCCAGTCTTGTCAGTTTTATGCTGCGGCATCTCATTGCTGCTGGCATAACTGGCAGCATCGGCAACCGGCCGTATATTCATTTCATTCAACCCCAAAGCTTTTCCGTATAGATTCCCTCTGCCTTCATCTTTGCAACAGCCGCCTTGACGGAAGCCAGATCCTCGCGATACGTCACGCCGTACCAGCTTTCCTCACATGGAAGCACGCGGACGCTGGCGGTTCCGTCGGCCATCTGCTCGTTGACGACGAACGGCAGGAAGTATTCGCATTTGAGTGGATTTTTCTGCATGGCTTCCGTCAGAAACGCGGGCATTCGGCCCCAGAGTTCATCTAGCATATGCGCGGAAAAGCCCCAGAGATTCATGGAGACGATCGTGTCGCCGGGCAGCGGGAAGAAATGCTCGCCGTCCTCGGTGTATTCGGCGTCTGCGCCCTTCTTGAAGATCTTCGTACGCTCCGTCACACCGGTCAGCATATTATTTTCGATCTCGCATACGCCGCGCGCCACAGAGCCGAATTCCGTGACCGTATTGCGCAGACGGTAGCCGACCATGGCGTATTGGCTCTCGTCGGTCTGCGCGGCCAGAAAGTCATAGATTTCCGAAAACGCCGTGCGGCCGTAGAAGTCGTCCGCGTTGATAACGGCGAACGGGCCGTTCACCGCACCCTTGCAGCAGGCCAGCGCGTGACCGGTTCCCCACGGCTTCGTGCGGCCTTCGGGGAGCGCAATCCCTTCCGGCAGGCGGTCAAGCTCCTGATAGACGTAGGACACATGGAAGAATTTTTTCATGCGGTCGCCGATGCACGCACGGAATTCTCCTTCCATCTCGCGCTTGATGATGAACACCACATCGCGGAAACCGGCGCGCCATGCGTCAAACAGGGAAAAATCAATGATGATATGTCCTTCCGGATCGACCGGCTCGATCTGCTTCAGACCGCCGAAGCGGCTGCCCATGCCCGCTGCCATAATGACGAGCGTCGGTTCGTGTGTCAATCGGAACACGCTCCTTTTTCTGTGATGGTTCTTTTATCTTACCTGTTTTGCCGCAAAAAAGCAATTGCAAAAGCGCCCGAAGACGATAATTCTTCAGGCGCTTTTATGATTTCCTTAGTCTGTCAGAATACCGCGCAAATCTGCAATCGCGCCTCTCGGGCACTTGACCGCGCACTGCCCGCAGGACAGGCAGTAATTTTTGTCGATGTGCGAAAGATTTTCACTGATCGTGATCGCTCCGGCAGGACAGACCTTTTCACAGATGCCGCAGCCGATGCAGGAAACCTCGCAGTATTTCCGGGCGTTTTTGCCCAGATCCTTGTTGGAGCATTTGACGACGATCGGGTTGGCGCACTCGTGGATGCGAATGAGCTCGCGCGGGCACTCGCGCACGCACGCGCCGCAGGCGATGCACTTGCTCTCATTGACCTGCGCAACGCCGAGGTCGTTGATTTCTATCGCGTCAAATTTGCACACGCCCACGCACAGCCCGCACGCCACGCAGCCGTATTCGCACTCTGCCGTCGCGCGGCAGCCGCCGCTGCAGGCGACCAAAGCCGCCTGATAAGGAAAGCGTTTTTTCACAGCCATAGCGCTCACCATTTCCTTTCATACGGCGTATGTGCAAGCGGCAGAACGGTTCTGCGCTCGTGGTCATACTGATAATATGCCTCGGCAATTGCGGGCGCGGTCGGAATCGAGGTGATTTCGCCGATGCCGATGGCACCGCAGGCGACGCTAAGCCCCGGCTTGTCGATGACGATTGCCTCGATCTCGGGAATCTCATGCGCGCGGAACAGCCCCAGCTTTCCGTATTTGTCGATGGGCTTGCAGTTTTCATCGATCGGATACTGCTCGCGCAGCGCGTAGCCCATGCTCATGACGACGCCGCCTTCAATCTGCCCCTCGCACGAACGCGGGTTGACCGCCTTGCCCACATCGTGCGCCGCGACGATTTTTTCCAGCTTCCCGGTTTTCTTGTCGAGAATGCACATCTGTGTGGCGTAGCCGTATGCCACGTGCGAAACCGGGTTCGGCTTGTCCGCGCCGAGGGGATCGGTCTTCGCGTAGTATTCGCCGTAGAACTCCTGCCCGTTCAGGTCCTTCATCGTGTGACCTTCCAGCGCTGCAGTGAACTTTTCGCAGGCGCGGCGGCACCCGTCACCAGCGTCTGGCGGGAGCCGGAGGTGTCGCCGGAGTCCGGCGCAATCCACGTGTTCGAGCGCTCGTAGACGATCTGCTCGCGTGTCAGGGATGTCGATGTCACGCACATCTGCACCAGCACCGTGCCGAGTCCCTGGCCGATGCACGACGCGCCGGCATAGATATGAAGCTTCTCGTCTTGCTCCACAATCAGCTTGCACCGACCGTAGTCCGGAAGACCGACGCCGACGCCTGCATTTTTCATCGCACAGGCAAGACCGACGGGCTTACCTGCTTTGACGGCCGCGTCAAACTCGGGCTTTACCGCCTCGAGCGTCTCGACAAGACCGGTCTCCGCGCCGACGATCTGACCGTTCGGCAGGACGCCGCCCGGGCGAATCGCGTTGCGGTAGCGGATTTCCCACGGGGTGATGCCGACCTTGTCG
>ENA-ORSC01002208-ORSC01002208.1-human-gut-metagenome-genome-assembly--contig:-NODE-2208-length-12048-cov-5.721838_pt1 | contig 12048 bp, 12 predicted proteins | sample MGYA00242178_ERZ509140 | MGnify/ENA primary metagenome ERZ509140 (study PRJEB26280, sample SAMEA2338681) | human gut metagenome | biome: human gut; feature: human-associated habitat; material: faeces... | reverse complement strand
GATTTGGAAGACGAGTTACGTATTTGGCATCAAAACCATAGTTAGCTAAAGAAACCGCAACATTGGCTTCTCCACCACCATAAGTTGCACCAAAAGTATCGGCTTGTACAAAGCGATAATATCCTTCGGGTGCTAGACGTAACATAATCTCTCCAAAAGTGACTACTTTTTGTTTCATGATTAGCGAACCTCCTTAAGTTTAGCTACAGCCTCTTTAGTCATAGCTTCTACCTTATCAAATTCACCATTCTTGATTAAATCCCCTTTAACCATCCAGCTACCACCGATAGCTAAGATACGGTTGTATTCTAAGTAATCCTTCATATTGTTCGCATTGATTCCACCAGTAGGAATGAATTTCATTTGCGTATATGGAGCAGCAATCGATTTGATCATCTTTAATCCACCGGCTGCTTCTGCAGGGAAGAATTTTACTACATCCAAACCTAATCGGTAACATTTCTGTACATCACTAGGCGTACATGTTCCAGGTGTTACTGGTACATTCTTTTCGATACAGTGTTTTACTACATCTTCATCAAAGCCTGGACTGATAATAAATTGAGCTCCAGCTTCTAATGCTTCATCCACTTGTTCAACAGTTAATACAGTTCCAGCTCCTACTAACATTTCAGGAAATTCTTTACGCATGATGGCAATCGATTCTTTGGCAGCTGCTGTTCTAAATGTAACTTCAGCACAAGGTAAACCACCAGCACATAAAGCGTGTGCCAATGGTTTTGCGTCTTTTGCGTCTTCTAATACAACGACTGGTAAAATCCCAATCTTTGAAATTTCTTCTAATACTTTATTCATTTCTCTTTCCTCACTCTTATTTATATTCTAAGTAAGCACCTTTCATCGTACTTGCAGCATGCTCACTAAATAAACGCAATACTCTATTTTTATATTTTCTTTCTCGTGGCTTCCAATTTTTACGTCTTTCAGCTAAAATCTCATCAATTTCTTTCATAGATTTACGTTCACCTTTAATACCAACAATATTTAATTTTCTTTCCATCACATCGATTTCAATTAAATCGCCTTCTTCAACTAAGGCGATAGGACCACCATCTACTGCTTCTGGACTACAATGACCAATAACAGGACCTGTAGAAGCACCAGAGAATCGTCCATCTGTAATTAGTGCAATACTCTTACCTAATTCTTTATCACTACTAATGGCTTCTGAAGTATAGAACATTTCTGGCATTCCACTACCCTTAGGACCTTCATAACGAATAAATACGGCATCCCCTTTTTGAACTTTATGTTTTAATACAGCATCCAAACATTCTTCTTCACTATCAAATGGTCTAGCACGAAGAATCGATTTGAACATTTCTTTTGGACAAGCTGTATGTTTGATGACAGCCCCTTCAGGAGCAAGATTTCCTTTTAATAAGGCAATACTTCCATCTGTACCAATTGCCTTGTCATAAGGACGGATAATATCTTCTTTTGTCAAATTTACATTGTAACGTTTATTGAATTCTTGAAGCCATTTATTACATTTTTCATAGAATCCGTTTTGTTTCAATTCCTCAAGATTTTCACCCAATGTTTTACCTGTCACTGTCATAACATCTAAGTGCAAGTGTTCTTTAATTTCTTCCATAATAGCTGGAACACCACCTGCATAATAGAAGCATTCTGCTGGCCAACGTCCTGCAGGACGAACATCTAATAAATAACGAGCATTTCTATGTAAACGATCAAATGTTTCTCCAGTAATTTCAATGCCAAATTCATGGGCAATGGCAGGAAGATGTAGCATTGCATTTGTACTTCCTGAAATAGCAGCATGAACTAAGATTGCATTTTCAAAGCTGTCCATAGTAACAATGTCTGTTGGTTTCATATTTTCCATTTGAGCAATTCGTACCGATTGTCTTCCCGCTTCTCTAGCGAAGGCTAACAAATCTGGACTTGTAGAAGGCATAAGGGCCGTACCTGGAAGTGCAAGACCTAATGCTTCTGCCATAATTTGCATAGTTGAAGCCATCCCAATAAAGGAACATGCTCCACAACTTGGACATGCGTTGCATTTTGCCCAATCTAACTTAGCTTCATCAATTTCACCACGTTCAAACTTAGCACTATACATACCCAATTGTTCCAATGTCAACATGTCTGGACCTGCATTCATTGTTCCACCAGGCACAAAAATCGAAGGAATATTCACTCTGGCAAGACCCATTAAATTTCCTGGAACACCTTTATCACAGCTTGAAAGATATACACCAGCATCAAATGGAGTAGCATTCGCATGAATTTCAATCATATTGGCGATCATTTCACGGCTAGCTAAACTATAGTTGATTCCATCCGTTCCTTGACTTTCTCCATCACAAATATCTGTACAATAATAACGTGCTCCAAATCCATTTTCTTCAGCAATTCCTTTGCGAACTTCATCAACAAGTACATTTAAGTGACCACTACCTGGATGGCTATCTCCATATGTACTTTCGATCATGACTTGAACTTTCCCTAAATCTTCTTTTTTCCAACCAGTTCCAATACGTAATGGATCTAGTTCAGGCGCTAATTTTCTCATTTCTTGACTAATTAACTTCATACTTTTCCTCCTACGCAAATAGCGAAATAATTAAACTTATAATTAATGCCATAATACCAATTAACGTTTCCATAATTGTCCATGATTTCAATGTTGTCTTTTCATCAATTTCTAGAAACGAACCAACTAACCAAAAGCCCGCATCATTAACATGACTGAGTGCTGTAGCTCCACCACAAATTGCAAGACACATGGCAGCGCGATAAAGCATACTTGTTGCCATTACAGCTGGCATAGTTGCCATAATTCCAGATGCCATAGTCATCGCTACAATTGAACTTCCTACAGATGCCCTTACAAGCAAAGCAATCAAGAAGGCAATCAAAATCAGTGGTAGACCACTATTTTCTAATGCTGGACCAATCACATTTCCTAATCCCGAATCTTGAAGCATCCAACGAATAACACCACCACTGGCAATCACCAATAGAATCATTCCAACTGGTTTAATGAATGGTCTAAAATTTTCTTTAACTCAGCCCCTGACATTCCTCTTCGAATGCCTAAAAAATACATGGCTGCAAGTGTCGCAATTGTTAGGGCAATAAATGGTTTTCCAATAAAGCCCAAGACTTCCTGAATATTTTCTGGAATATTCATATATTTAGATAATGTACTAATTAGAATAAGAACCAAAGGGATCAAAATAACAGATAGTACTAAACCAAAGGATGGTAAATCCTCATTATTATCTTTGATTTCAGTTACATTTTTAGGAAGACTAGTAAATATCTTGTTTCCAATATATCCTCCCCAAATCACACCAGAAACTAACATACAAACAAGTGCAGTTGGTATTCCAACTAAAATCAATGTTCCCAGATTCATATTCAATGCGTTTGCGACCAGAACAGATCCTGCTGATGGAGGCACAAAAGCATATCCACTAGCAAGTCCTGACAATAGCGGAATCGCATAATATAAAGTGGATTTACTCGTTTGTTTTGAGACACTAAACACTAAAGGAATCAAAACAACCACACCGGCTTCAAAAAATACGGTTGTACCAATCACAAGTCCAGTAAGTCCTAAAGCCCATCCAGCTTTTCTCTCACCAAACTTATCAATCAACGTACTCGCAATTTTTTGGGCTCCTCCACTCTCTTCAAGAATTCCACCAAACATTGACCCAAGTCCAATTAATAGTGCAATACTTTGAAGTGTTTTCCCAACACCCTTTTCTACAGTATCTGAAATCATAGTTAGTGGCATACCAGCTCCAACTCCAATAATAATAGCTGAAACCATCATGGATAAAACTGGATGAAGCTTAAATTTAATAATTAATATAAGCAATACACAGATACCTACGGCAGCCGCAATCATCAATCTAGTTGGATCTGCTAAAAAAACTGTCTCTTCCATCAACTTTCCTCCTTCATTCATCTGATGTTTATAAGAAACTATAAAATACATCTGACCTTTAAATCCATCAAAATGTATTTTATAGTGTTTAAAGCCTTTTCAACCCTTTAATTCATCTGATGTTTATAATGATATATCGTTTTATATTAAAACGCAACACTATTATTAAAAATATTTTTTTGTTATTTACATCATTTTAACAATCTATTATTATAAAAGTGCATGAAGAAACGGAGTAAATCATATGATGAATTTAACAGATGAAAAAAGTCTTCCGCAAAAAATATCAGAAGATATCATCTCACTAATATTAGAAGAAAACCTACAACCTGGAGATAAACTTCCTAACGAAACGGTTTTATGTGAAAAACTAAATGCGGGACGAAGTTCAGTTCGTGAAGCCATGAAGTTGCTTGCTTCTCGCAATATAGTAACCATTCGTCAAGGTTCTGGAACTTATATAGCTAAAACCCCTGGAATGGTAGAAGATCCTTTAGGATTCACTTTTATTTCAAACAAAAAAAAATTGGTTCACGACTTATTAGAAGTACGCTTTTTATTAGAGCCATCCATTGCTTCTATGGCTGCCGCAAATGCAGATGAAAGCGACATAAAAAAAATCATAAAGCTTTGTGATGAAATTGAAGATTTATTAAAAAATAATGAAGACCATATTCAAAAAGATATAGAATTTCATACAGCTATCGCATTAAGCAGTAAAAACGTAGTGGTACCTCGTTTAGTTCCTGTTATCAACAGTTCCATTCCTTTATTTGTTGAAATGACACAAAATACTTTACGTAAAGAAACAATTGAATCTCATCGCGAAATAGCTAATGCGATTGCAGCCCACGATACTTTACGTGCCCAAGATGCGATGTACCTTCACTTGGTTTACAACCGAAAAACAATTCAACAAAGTATTTGACCATATGTATGTATGGTCTTTTTTTGAAACAATTTTCTGATTTTTACATTTATTTTCATTTTAGAGTTGCCACTTACAAAGAAATGGTGTATTCTATGCGTATGAACACTTCAAGACATTATTACTTTTACTTTAAATAGCCCTGAGAAAAGCCATATGTATACGATGGTTATTTTAAGTTTCAGGGCATTCAAAAGGCATTTCTTCTTCGAAATGCTTTTTTTAACATTTAAAGTGCTGTTCTAGAAAAAGAGGAAATGATATGAAATACGGATTGATAGGTGAGCACTTGGGGCATAGTTTCTCCAAACAAATTCAGACAAGAATTGCAGAGATTGAGAACGTAAAAGATTATGACTACCAATTGGTGGAATTAGATAAAGAAGAATTCAAAGAATTTATGGAAAAGAAAGATTTCAAAGGAATCAACGTGACTATTCCATATAAAAAGGATGTCATTCCTTACTTAGATGAAATGGATGAGAGTGCTAAAGCTATTGGTGCCGTCAATACAATCATCAATGTAGATGGCAAATTAAAAGGATTCAATACAGATTTTGGTGGATTCTTATATATGGTTAAAACCCACAACGTACATATGGAAGGAAAAAAAGTTTTGATTATTGGTAACGGTGGTGCATGTGCTGCTGTTAAAGCCGTTTGTAAACATGAAAACGCAAAAGACATTGTGATTGTTTCGAGAAGTGCAAATCGTGGTGCCATTGGATACGATGAAATGTATATATCCCATTTAGATGCAGATATTGTCGTCAATACAAGTCCTGTTGGAATGTTTCCAAATATTGTGAATGCACCAATTGATGTAAGCTGGTTCCATAAATTAGAATGTGTATTAGATGTTGTATACAACCCAATTCTTACACGTTTATGTTTTGAAGCTCAAGAAGCCGATATCAAGCGTGTGATTGGTTTAGAGATGTTGATTGCGCAAGCCAAATATACATTTGAAATTTTTGAAAATATGTCTTTTGACGATTCTATCATTGATGAAATCAAAAAGGAGATGTTGAAAGATCGTTGTAACATCGTATTAATTGGTATGCCAAGTGCTGGTAAAACAACTATTGGTAAAATGCTTGAAGAAAAGCTTGGAAAAGAATTTTTCGACTTGGACGATATGATTATTGCCAAAGCCGGCAAAAGCATTCCAGAAATCTTCCAAGAATCTGGAGAAACTGGATTTAGAGCGATTGAAACAGAAGTTGCGATTGAGGCGAGTAAGATGAACAATAAAATTATTGCGACAGGTGGTGGTGTCGTTAAACATAAAGTCAATATGGACTTTTTACGTTTAAATGGAATTACGATCTTCATTGATCGTGATATCGATAAATTAATTAGTTCCGATCCAAATAGACCTTTATCAAGTTCTAAACAAACCCTTCAACAAATGTATAAAGAAAGATACCCATTGTACCAAAAATACGCTGCTTATATAGCTGTCAACAATGCGAATATTGAAGAAACGGTTGATGATATTGTGAATGCCTATCACAGCATTTTAATTGATGCCGTTGCAGAGTAGCGAGAAGGTTTATCATCTTCTCGTTTTCTTTTAAAAAACCAGGAGAAATCATATGGAAAATCAAGTTACTCAATTATTAAAAGCTATGGTAAAGACAGACTATACGGCTTGTAGTTATGCCTTTATGCAGGATGGAAAAATTGTATGTGCCGATGCGATTGGTGTCATCGACAAAATCAACAATCAACCCATCACGACGGATTGTACATTTAATGTATGTTCGATATCTAAAATCTATTGTACCGTATGTGTTATGCAGTTAGTGGACGAAGGATTAATTCAACTCGAAGATAAAGTTGCAGATATTCTTCCTGAATTCACAATGAAAGATGAAAGATATAAAGATATTACAGTACGCATGTGCCTAGATCATTCGAGTGGACTTCCAGGGACACAATGGAAACATTTTAGTGTGAGTACAACTTCTAAGTTTGACTACTATAGTGAAGTATTAAACTATTTATCAAACAGCACCCTAAAAGCAGATCCAGGAACTTACAGTACCTATTGTAATGATGGATTTACACTCGCTGAAATGGTCGTTTCAAAAGTTCGTAATATGGCTTATGAAGATGTCTTAAGAAAATATATTACAGAAAAGATTGGCGCAAAAAGCACCAACACAACTTATACAATCGATTCAGATTATCCTTTAGTTTCTGAAGGTAAGAAACCAAAAGAATACTTTCCAATTCAAGGAGCCGGTGGAATCACCACTTCTATGATTGATTTATGTAAATTTGGACAAATATTTCTAGAGCCTAATTCTATTATTAGTGAAAAGTCAAAAGCTTTAATGGCTAAATCTTGGGGCACTACATTTCTAGAATCGGATCTTGGCGCCATTGATTTTGGCTTAGGCTGGGACTTAGTCAGACACCATGATCCAGACTATGATTTTGGTGATGGTGTTCTGGCAAAAGGTGGAAACAGTGTGTTCTTTAGTTCAAGGCTGATCATTATTCCTAAATACAATGCCGTATTAGCACTTAGTGAAACCCATGATTGTGGACTCGATGTTCCTACAACTTTAATGCGCTTATTCAATACGTATTTAGAACCAAATACATATCCAGATTATTCAGGAATTTATGCCCATGCCTTTGGTTTACAAAAAATCACAACCATCAAATCAAGTATGGTTGTGCAAGATAAAACGGAAAAAGGCTGGCTCATGAGTGATTTATTAAATTATGCAGATGGTAAATGGACAAATGAAAAAGGAAATCAAATCTTCTTTGAGGGGGATTATCTTTTAAAAACAACAAGAAATCGTACGGTTGCGTTTGCACAAAAGGCTAAAAAACAAGAACTAAACTCAGTTTGGAAATCCAGATTAAATAAGAAATATATTGTGCGTGATACAACTTATTATGATATTGTCACAAATCAAATGTTATGCAGTGTTGAATTTAACAGAACAGAAGACACACTATCATTGAATGTTCATGGCAATAAATCCGAACCAATAGTATCTGAATTTCCAATTGAAGTAATCGATGATACTCATGCCCAAAGCTATTTAAATACGCCTTGTAACGGTTCTAGAGATCGTATTGAGCCTTATTTTGAAGATGGTAAATTATATTGTGCAAGCTACACCTATATTTGTGAAGATGATATAGAACCATATAATTCTCAATTGTTTGAAAAAGAAAATCAAGTCTACAAAATCAACAACACTTTAGAAGTCTTACCAACTCTTTGTGAAAATCATCGAATTCTAGTATTAGATTTAAATGGAGATCTATACTATGATTCAATGGATGTTGAAGAATATAAGCCTATTGAATCTGGATTTATCATTTTGGTTTAACCTTAACGTGGATGAAAGTAATATACTCCTCCACTTTTTTTGTTTCATGTATATCAATCAATAGAAATTCTAAGAAAGGACCTTCAATTATATAATCATGTTCTTGGATCCAATCTTTCATTCTATAAAACAATTGATTGGTACGATCATACTGGCCTGAATACGTATATGTACAATACATGCCTTCATCTAGAATAAAATCATACTTTTCTTCTTGAGTTAAGACAAAAACACTTGTATAGATATATTCATTATTTTTATATTCTACAATACTACCTGAATCCATATTTCCTAATACCGAGATATCTTCTTCCATCGATTCACTTAGTTTCGTCAATAAAAAGTCAATCTTTTCATCTTGATCAATTTTTTCTTTTAAGTACCGGCAATATCTTTTGGGATATACTTCAATCTTACATGTATCAAATTCCATATACTGCGTACGATTTAAATCTTCAATTCGTGTTTGAATGGAAAACAAAGTGGATTGTAATTCTTGAATCTGTCTTTGAATCAACTTCTCTTCTTCTTTTAAAAACACAATCGTATTATTTACACTTCGATTATCTAAATAATCCTTGATTTGTGATGTATCATATCCAAGTTTTAAACAGTCACGAATAATATTTAAGATATAAATATCATTCAGTGTATATAATCGATAATTTGATTTTGAACGCATAGGACAAATTAATCCTACTTCTTCATAATAACGTAAAGAATCCGATTTAATATTGTATAATTTTGCGATTTCATTGATTTTATAATACTTTTTCATATTGCCACCCTTGACCTTAGTATTATACCAAGGTGTACACTGTAATAGGTGGTTTTATGTTGAAACAATATCTTAAATTTGTCATACCATCCATGTGTTCGATGGTTATCTTTAATCTATATACCTTAGTTGACGGTATATTTGTTGCCCACTATGAAGGCGATACGGCATTAGCTTCCATAAACGTGGCAAGTCCATATGTCACAACCATTTTCTCCATTGGAGTCTTATTTGCGATTGGATCGAGTACAGTGATGTCCATTTATCGAGGTGCGAATGAAGAAAGAAAAATGCATGAAGTATTCACAATGAATACCATCACAATTTCATGTGTAGCTTTATGTATTTCGATTTTGTCCTTCTTAAATTCCCATCATATAACTGAATTTTTAGGCGCCAACGCAGACGTCTTTAACTATACAGACACTTATATAAAGGTATTATCCTGTTTTTCCTTCTTTTATATTGTATCCTATTGTTTCGAAGTCCTTTTAAAAGCCGATGGCTTCCCCCAAAAATCCATAATGGGTATTTGTCTAGGAGCTGGCACAAACTTAATTCTTGACCCTTTATTTATGGGAACTTTTAACATGGGAATTAGTGGTGCTGCCTTAGCTACAGGTTTATCTCAACTTGTGACTTTCTGCTTCTTCTTTTATCATTTTTCGTTTAGCCATAAATCGCATTTCCATTTTGTGAAGGCAAACTATCCTTGGCATGAATATTCTAGAATTTTATCTTTAGGACTTCCTGATTGTATTTCTGAAATCTCTCCAGGCATTATGATTACAGTATTTAACTATCGTATCAATCAACTACTTGGTACGGATGGACTTGTTACTTTTACTGTATTGATGTATATCTATAATCTTGTATTGATGGTAATGGTTGGAACCAGTCAAGGAACGCAGCCTTTAGTTAGTTATTATTATGGTCGAAGCGATAAAAATGCCGTTTCAACTTTTCATAAATATGCACACGTTTTAGTCTCTTGTGCTGGAATTTTATTATTCTTAATTGTAGAAGTGTTTTCACCAAATATCACGGCTGCTTTTATTCCAGTAAATACAGAAAATTACTTTAATACCATTATAGCGCTACGTCAATTTAGCTTTGTCTTCTTGATTATGGGACATGTCGTAATCACAAGCGGCTACATGGTTGCTTTAGAAGAGCCAAGAAAAGCCTTTGTTCTTTCGATTTCTCGTGGCATTCTCTTTGTCTTATTATCTCTATTTGTTTGTACTACATTATTAAAGGAAAATGGAATTTGGATCAGTTGTACCGTCTCTGAAATCTTCTGTTTAGGTATTGCCCTATATGATTTAAAAACACAAAGAAAAATATAAAAAAAAGGAATCAACTATACAGTTGATTCCTTTTTTCTTACTTTTAAAGTATAGCAAAAATAAATATTTTTTATAAGACTAGAAATGGATTAAAAAATTTTTTAGTATGAAGATGTGGTGATAAATTTTTTAAAGAAAGGGATGAGAATATGTGGTATACAGTTATCAAAACTTAACAAAAATTTTAATTAATCACGGAGGGAAATATTTATGAAAACAAACAAATTATTTAGATTATTCATGGCAATATGTATTTCATTTTCCTTAATAGGAGCAACATCCATTCAGGCACAGGAAAATAATATTAAAATTAGTGAAGATGGGTTTGCTATAGTTTATGCTGATTTGAATAATGAGTTAGAAGTAAAAATGGAAGCTCAAAAAGCGTTCGATGCAGGTGCGACAGTTGTAAAAGTTGAAAATAATGCAGTTAAACCTAGATCATCAGGATGGAACAGCAACTCAGCTACTTATTATTTTGGAGATGTTTTACATGGTTCCAAAGGAACGATTCGTTGTTATGTTGTTGCTGGCACTGGAGTAGATCATGTAACAAATTGTAGTTTTTCAGTAGAAGTGTGGGGAACTGGTTTTAGTTTGTTAGAAAGATATATTGTCAATAATAATACGATGAATGTTGCAGGTAAATGGAAATGTCTTCAATCAGGTTTTGTTAATGTAGTTACTCCTCAATATTCTGTATCGTTATTTTGATAGTAATTAAAAAAAGATAGCAAGACAAATATGACTTTAAAAAAGAATATTTTAAATGTTTTTCTTGTGATAATGATGGTACTTTGTTTAACTTCATGTAAAAGTTCAAAATTAATGATTGAAGAAATAAATATAAATCAACTAGAAAAGTTAATAGAAAATAAAGAAGATTTTATATTACAAATTTCTTTAGAACAATGCCCTTATTGTCTTGAATTACGTTCAATTGAAGAAGATTTAGTTACAGAGAATAGTATTACGATATACGAATATACAGTAAAAACAAAAAATGATAATGACATTGACTATATAACATCTATATTACCATCTTTACAATATTACCCTAGTATTTATAAATTTACTGATGGAAAATTTACTAATGAGTTAGATTTATCTGAATGGAATGATTTGGAAGAAAGGCTTATAAATTGGTTAGATAAAAACAAAATCAATTAAAGGAAATAGTATGGAAAAATTATGCAGTATTAAAGGATCTAAACTCTATTTTAATGGAGAAGAATTATTAAAAATTGAGTCTATTGAAAAAATTGAAGTGAAAACATTGCCTGTTCGACAAGCTATAAAATCACAATTATTAAATTCAATGGCTACATTTATGTCAGGAAGTTTAATTAACGGAAATGAGCAATGTATCGTTGGATTAAATATCATTCAAAAAGATAAAAAAGAAATATGGATTCCATTTCATGAAGGAAGTGTGACTCGTTTTAATCTTGATTATCATCAGTATGTAAAAAATGCTAGAGAATTAAAAGATAAAATTTTGAAATATATTATCAAAACACAAGAATAAACTAAAAGTGAATAATATTCTTACATAAAATCTATATTTCGTGATATACTCTGATTGCGATAAGACTACGTAATGTAGTAACAGAAAAGAGGAAGCTACCAACTAAACTGGTTCAAAAGTCAAGGACAAATATCTGACAGTTCTTACTAAATGAGTG
>ENA-ORSC01002204-ORSC01002204.1-human-gut-metagenome-genome-assembly--contig:-NODE-2204-length-12068-cov-2.354200_pt1 | contig 12068 bp, 10 predicted proteins | sample MGYA00242178_ERZ509140 | MGnify/ENA primary metagenome ERZ509140 (study PRJEB26280, sample SAMEA2338681) | human gut metagenome | biome: human gut; feature: human-associated habitat; material: faeces... | reverse complement strand
AACTTGCTGTCTTTACGAATTTGGCTGGAAATGCGAAACATGTGATGTCCACTGGTGTAGCTCTAATCGCTATTGGTGCCGCAATGAAAATCTTTGCTTCCGCTGTAAAAGATTTCGGTCAGTTACAGTGGGATGAAATTGGCAGAGGTCTTACTGCCATGGGCGGTGCACTTGCAGAAGTGGCTATTGCCGTTAATCTGATGCCGAAGAACATGATCGGTATTGGAACTGGGCTTGTTATCGTCGGTGCGGCACTTGAAATCATTGCAAACTGTATGAGTAAATTCGGAGGTATGCAGTGGGAAGAAATCGGTAGAGGTCTTACTGTCATGGGTGGAGCTTTAGCTGAGTTGGCTATCAGTCTCAATTTCATGAAAGGTACGCTTGGCGGATCGGCAGCATTATTGGTTGCGTCCGGAGCCTTAGCTGTTCTTGCACCGGTACTCAGTATTTTAGGAGCATTATCGTGGGAAGCGATTGCGAAAGGACTTATTTCCATTGCAGGAGCATTCACGATTATCGGCGTAGCAGGCGTAGTTCTTACACCGTTGGTTCCGACAATTCTGGCGTTATCAGGAGCATTTGCGTTGATTGGCGTTGGGGTTCTTACAATCGGAGCGGGTTTACTTGCAGCTGGCACAGGACTTTCGGCACTTGCTATCGGATTCACAGCGCTGGCAACTGCCGGTGCCGCTGGAGCAACAGCAATCGTAGCAGCACTGACGGTTATCGTTACTGGTATCGCTAGCTTAATTCCGGCTGTCCTTACAAAAGTTGGGGAAGGGCTTATAGCAATCTGCAAAGTTATTGCTGCCGGAGCGCCAGCTATTGGTGAAGCCGTAAAATCAGTAATCTTAACTCTGATTGATGTTTTCGTATCCTGTGTACCACAACTGGCAGACGGAGCTTTGCAATTAGTGGTCGGTGTATTAGAAGCACTTGTTACTTACACGCCTCAAATCGTAGATCTAGCCTTCAAGTTTCTTATTGGAATTTTAGAGGGTATTGCTAGTAATCTGCCATCACTGATTAAAGCTGGAATCGATGGTATTGTCGATGCGTTAAGCGGAATCGATACTGGGGCTTTACTGAAAGGAATTGCTGGAATCGGTCTGTTATCGGCTATTATGCTTGCTCTTAGTGCAACAGCGGCGCTTGTTCCTGGTGCCATGGTTGGAATTCTTGGAATGGGAGCAGTTGTCGCTGAAATGGCATTGGTGCTTGCAGCTGTCGGGCTCTTGTCGAAACTTCCGGGACTTTCTTGGCTTATTGGAGAAGGTGGAAAGCTTTTACAGGGTATCGGAACAGCAATCGGTCAGTTCGTTGGTGGAATTGTCGGCGGATTTATGAGCGGGGTTTCGAGTCAGTTCCCACAGATTGGGGCTGATTTATCCGCTTTTATGAATAATGTTCAGCCGTTCTTACAAGGAGCAAGTCAGATTCAGCCATCTATGATGGACGGGGTAAAGGCATTAGCCGAGACTGTGCTTATTCTGACAGCGGCTGATATTTTACAGGGATTGACTTCTTGGCTTACAGGAGGTTCGTCTTTGTCTAAGTTCGGAGAGGAACTTGTACCGTTTGGCGAGGCTATGCGAGATTTCTCGCTGGCTATCGGAAACATGGACGGAGAAATCGTGGCAAATGCAGCAACAGCTGGTAAAGCATTAGCTGAAATGGCAGCCACAATTCCAAATACTGGCGGATTAGTGTCGTTCTTCGCAGGAGAAAACGATATGACTGCCTTTGGAAAACAGCTTGTACCATTCGGCGAAGCTATGAAACAGTTCGGGGACGCAATTACTGGACTCGACTCAAATGCCGTTACAGAAGCGGCGATCGCAGGTAAGGCCATGGCAGAGATGGCAACAACCATTCCGAATTCTGGTGGTGTTGTGGGATTCTTTGCTGGTGAAAACGATATGGGCGAGTTCGGAAAACAGCTTGTACCATTCGGTGAAGCCATGAAAGCCTTTGGTGACGCGGTCCGTGGATTGGAAGCGGATGCAATCGTCAATTCTGCAACAGCAGGTAAGGCTTTGGTCGAGCTTGCTGATACGGTTCCGAATACTGGTGGCGTCGTGGCATTCTTTACCGGAAACAACGATGTTGATACTTTCGGCGAGAAACTTGTACCGTTCGGTGAAGCAATGAAGGCATATTCCGAAGCTATTATGGGTTTGGACTCTGCGGCTGTTACGAACTCAGCGACAGCTGGTAAAGCTCTGGTGGAGCTTGCCAATACCATTCCAAATACCGGAGGACTTGTAAGCTGGTTTACCGGTGACAACGATCTTGGTAGTTTTGGTGATAGTCTGGTTCAGTTCGGAAGTGGAATTAAGAGTTATTCGGATTCTATTTCTGGAATCGATACCGGAATCATGTCAAGTGTGATTACCCAGGTGAATCGACTTGTTGAAATGGCTAAAGGAATGGCGGAATTAGATACGAGTGGTATGAGTGGTTTTAGCACAGCACTGATTCAGCTTGGAAACAACGGTATCGACGGTTTCATCAATGCGTTTACAGATGCGAGCGGAAGAGTGACATCCGCCGCGACCTCTATGCTGACGACATTCATCAATGCGGCTAATGCTCAGAAAGGTAATCTGACATCTACGTTTACGACCATGATGCAGGCTGTACTTACGACTCTTACGAACTATCAAACCCAGTTCAATACTGCTGGCTCTACGTTGATGACAAAATTTATCAGCGGAATTAAATCTCAGGACGGAAATACCAAAACTGCAATTACCAACATTATTAGCGGTTGCATCACTGCAATCAATAATAAGCAGACTCAGTTCAATACTGCGGGTGCGAACCTCATGATCAAGCTTATTGCTGGAGTTAAATCGAAAGATTACGAAACCAGAAATGCGTTTGTAAACATCTTAAGTTCATGCCTTACAGCTATCGCGAACAAGTATCCGGAATTTCAAAATGCAGGAATGCAGTGCATGATTAAGTTCATCGCTGGTGTTAAGGAAAAAGCCGAAGAAGTAAAAACAGCTTTCACTGGCAATCTTAATGATTCTGTAACAGCTATCCGGGATTATCATGATCAGTTTAAACAGGCTGGTGCTTACTTGGTGGAGGGATTTGCTGATGGAATCAGTGAGAATACGTACCGCGCGGAAGCTAAAGCCAGAGCAATGGCAAGGGCTGCGGCAGAAGCAGCAGAAGACGAACTGGACGAGCATTCACCTTCCAGAGTAGGATACCACATCGGTGATTTCTTTGGATTGGGATTCGTTAATGCCATCGGAACTTATGCGGTGAAGGCATATAATGCCAGTGCTGAAATGGCTGATTCGGCAAAAACAGGTCTCGGAAATGCAATCGCAAAGGTTAAGGATATGATCGACAACGGTGTTGATGGTCAGCCTATGATTCGACCGATTCTGGATCTGTCAGACGTTGAAGAGAAGAGTCATCGACTGAATACGATGTTCAGTAGATCGCAGGCTTTAACCGTCAGCACAGGAATTGCAGCAGCTCGTGGACGGAATCTTCAAAATGAAGATACTAATCCGAATACAGGTAACTCTTATAACTTTACACAGAATAACTATTCGCCTAAGGCACTGTCGAGAACAGAGATTTATCGGCAGACGAAGAATCAGTTCTCGGCGATGGAAAGGATGGTGGAAACTTGATTCGAGCAGTCACGTTTACGAACTATCTTGGCGATAGTATCCGACTTGATTTGGCGAGACCGGAGGAATCCGGTTTCATCATCAAGTCTGTAACTGGCTTGGGACCAGGAAAAGCGAACATCAATACGACGGAAATCGCTACAAACGATGGAAGTCTGTTCAATTCTTCAAGGATGCCGAGCCGAAACATTGTTATTTCTCTTGCGTATATGTGGAAGGATTCCATTGAAGACGTAAGACAGCTTTCATACAAGTATTTTCCTATTAAAAAGAAGCTCATCATGCTTATCGAAACCGATAACAGGCAGGCAGAGATTGAAGGGTATGTCGAATCAAACGACCCAACAATCTTCAGTAAAGACGAGGGTTCGGATATCTCAATCGTGTGTCCGAATCCTTTCTTTTACTCTGCCGGAAAAGACGGAATCAACACAACCATCTTCTATGGTGTAGAGGCACTGTTCGAGTTTCCTTTCAGTAATGAATCTCTTAAGGACCCGTTACTAGAAATGGGAGAAATCAAAAATGAAACAGAGCAGGTGGTTGTATATAATGGCGACGCTGAAATCGGAGTGACTATTACGATTCACGCAATCGGTGAAGCCAGCAATATTACGATCTACAATACCGGTACTCGTGAAGTAATGCGGATCGATACCGATAAATTGGAGAAATTCACTGGCTCTGGAATTATAGCAGGTGATGAAATCATTATCTGCACCGTAAAAGGAAACAAGTCGATTACGCTTCTTAGGAACGGAAAGACTACAAACATCTTGAACTGCCTGGATAAAAACGCTGATTGGTTCCAGCTTGCGAAGGGCGACAACATCTTTGCTTATACGGCTGAGTACGGAAGTACAAATTTACAGTTTAAGATTGAGAACCGTATAGTCTACGAGGGGGTATAAGCACTATGGATGTGACAATTTTAAACACCAACCTAGATGCTGTCTCTATTGTGGATACGTACGAGTCCTTCATCTGGACAGATCGGTATTACGCTTACGGTGACTTTGAACTGTATGAAGCAATGCGAGAGGGTCTTCTTGACTACATCAAACAGGATTACTATTTGCAGAGCAAGGAATCTGAACATGTGATGATCGTGGAGAAAATCCAGATTACTTCAGATACCGAAGACGGTAACCATGTAACGGTTACTGGGCGTTCATTAGAATCTATCCTCGACAGGCGAATCGTCTGGGGACAGAAACTATTAAGCGGAAATCTTCAAAATGGAATAAAAACACTGCTCAACGAGAATGTAATTTCTCCGTCAGACAGCAATCGAAAAATTCCAAACTTTATTTTCAAAGAATCAACCGATCCAGCAATTACAAAGTTGAAACTGGAAGCTCAGTACACGGGAGATAACCTGTATGATGTCATCCAGAAAATTTGCGAGGAGCAGGATATCGGTTTCAAGATCACTCTGAATGATGAAAAGCAGTTAGTATTTGAGTTGTATGCCGGTTCAGATAGATCATACGATCAGACGGAGAATCCCTACGTTATATTTTCACCGAAATTCGAGAACATCATCAATAGTAACTACATTGAATCTAAAGCTTCGTTGAAGACAGTGACCTTGGTTGGTGGAGAAGGTGAGGGTGCCGATCGAAGATATACTACGGTTGGTGGTGGCTCTGGTTTGAATCGCAGAGAATTGTTTACGGACGCTCGTGACATTTCTTCAAATGTTGGAAGCGATGGTGCGTTGACCGATGCCGAGTATATGGCACAGTTGCAGCAAAGAGGAAAAGAAAAGCTTGCTGAAAATGTGAGCATTACCTCATTCGAGGGAGAAACAGAAACAACTATCATGTTCCAGTATGGAAAAGATTTCTTTAACGGGGACATTGTACAGATTGCGAACGAATACGGACACGAGACAAAAGCTCGTATTCTTGAAATTGTTCATTCAGAAGATAAGGACGGTTATTCCGTCTATCCGACTTTTAAGACTATAGAACAGGAAGGAGCGTGATGAAGAAGTGAGTGTAACATTTGGATTTTATAATTCAAAAGAAGGAGATCGGCGCTACGATGCTATTCAGATGTCCAGCATTTTCGATGGAATCATTCAGGACGGAATATTGCAGCATGTCGGAACTGCAATGGTTGTAAAAGAATCGGAAGCAATGATTATCAACGTTGGTGTCGGACGAGCCTGGTTCAATCACACTTGGACGCTGAATGACGCTCTGTTACCGTTAGTAGTTCCACAGTCCGAGATTCTGCTGAACCGATATGATGCAGTTGTGCTTGAAGTGGATTCGAGAGAGGCCGTCAGAGCAAATGACATCAAAATCATTAAAGGAACCCCAGCATCGAATCCAATGAAACCTACGATGGTGAAGACAAATGATCGCTGGCAATATCCGCTGGCGTATATTTATGTCGGCGCCGGAGTTACTTCTATTCGACAGGCAAACATCACGAACTGCGTTGGAACTTCAGAGTGTCCATTCGTAACGGCTCCATTGGACAAGGTCGAAATCGATGATTTGATTGCTCAATGGCAGGACCAGTGGAAAGAGTTCTACGAAAAGCAGACTACTGATATGGAAGAAACAAATAAGTTTTGGAAAGAGCAGTGGTCTACCTGGTTTCTGGCACAGACTGAGGAGATTCAGTCTGCATATTTGACATGGGAAGCTCAGTGGAACCTTTGGTACTCGGAGCATACAGCAGATATGGAAGCCACAAGTACCTATTGGAAAGAAAAATGGGAGGCGTGGTTCAACGAATACACAAGCATCAATACTGCGGAAATGGCTGACTGGAAACAGAAGTCAGAAACAGAATTTCGAGAATGGTTTGATCAGTTACAGGCACTGTTAGATGGCAATACGGCGGCAAGCCTTGCTAAGAAGCTGCTGGAATTGCAGGAGCAGGTAGATATTCTTAACCAGTTCAGTTCCAACCTTGAAAACGAATACACGGTATATCAGAAGCTTTATGACAATGGATACCGTACTTACGGAGACGTGCTCGATTCTTCGGACGCACCCATTACTGACAGCAATTTGGATACGGTCATTGGACGTACATATTCCAGTGATCTTCTCCGTGACAGCAATGGCGATGTTATCGAAGGTCGGGCTATTTTTGTCATCAAATAAAGGAGGATTCATTAAATGAAAATCACAGACTACGAAAAGGTCCAGGCGTTAGCAGCAAGTAATATTTTCCTGCTTGACGGACCTAACGGGACAAAGACCATTGCGGCAGATGCTTTAGCAAAGGCGTTAATCGGTCTTTTAAGTTCCAAAGATTTTATCGGAGGAGTAAATCTTTCCGAACTCACCCAGATCAACGAGCTGGTATCCGGTAACAAATTACTCGTCGGGACTACGGACGGAAACAAGGCTATTGCAGCTGAAGACGCACTCTTTGCTATGCTTGATGGCTTTGCTCCGGTGGAGCTTCGCCGGGTACTCTTCAGAGGCAAGAATCTTGGTACAGCGCTGACCGCAGTACAGAAAGCTGCTATTAAGGACGGTTCCTTTAAAGGAATGTTCCTTGGCGACTATTGGAGTATCGGAGGTCGTATTTGGCGTATCGTTGATATGGATTACTGGTACAACTGCGGTGATACTGCATTTACCAGCCATCATCTCGTTATCATGCCGGATGAGGCGCTTTACAATGCGCAGATGAATACTACCAATGTTACGACCGGTGGATATGTGGGCTCTGCGATGTACAAGAGTAACTTGGCAAACGCCAAAACAATCGTAAATGCGGCTTTCCAGGGGTCTGTTCTTACTCACAGAGAATACCTGTGCAATGCGGTTGCAAACGGAAGACCGTCTGGTGGAGCATGGTTCGATTCCAGCATTGAGCTCCCGAACGAACCTATGATGTACGGACATCTTCATTTCAGTCCAACTTCCGATGGTTCAACCGTTCCGAGCATCTACACAATCAGCAAGACTCAGCTGGCGCTGTTCATGGTATGCCCGAGATTCATCGTAAACAGATCTTACAACCAGTGGTTAAGAGACGTCGTTTCTTCGGCTTACTTTGCCGTTGTGAACAACTATGGCAATACGAACTACTACAGCGCTTCGAACTCTCTTGGGGTTCGTCCGGTCTTCCCGGTTGGTTAATTAAAATCGCGGGGCCTTGTGCCCCGTTTTTATTTTTGAAAGGAGCTTCTAATCATGGAAGAGAAAATCTATAAAATTACCCTCGGTGATGGAACTGAGATTTCCAATCTTAAGCTGAACGGAAACAATTTCATTTCTACAGAAAAAATCGAGGAATCTGTATTTGCAGATAACTGCTCTCCGGTTACTATCAGCGACGGAACAACCGAGACTGTTCATCCGAACATGGAACTTGTTCAGATCGTTGAGCAGATTCCCGGGGAATACTGGTTTGTCCTTAGAGATATTTCTGAGGAGGAATTTGCCAGAACCAAAATGCAGTCTGACATCGCCTACATTGCAATGATGTCAAATGTAGAGCTTTAAGAAGGAGGATCACCATGGAACATAGCAAGAATTACAGTAAAGTAAAGCTTTGGTACCGCATGAAAATGTGGAATGAGACCAAGGTTCGTAATGCGGTGAAGATGGGCTGGATCACCAAAGAGGAGTTCGCTGAGATCACCGGTAAAGATTACGAATGAGCGTTCTGTTAGGCGACAGGAAAGAGTCAAAATTCGAAGCGATTACGTACTCGATCGAGTTACATGATATGCTGATACTCCTTATGCAGAGGGGATTTGGTGTTAAGGATGTGGACGGCTTTGTTCGGAAGAAGTATGCGTATGGAGAAATTTCGGAAGAAAACTTTGCTAAGTACAGGGAACTGATGCGGAGTTTCAAATCGAAAGTAAACCAGTGTGCTTCCCTGATAACGAGCAATGTTAGAGCGGCAAACACCATTTACCCACGGACAATGCACGAGTACGAGACCAGGAGAGATTACCAGAATGCGGCCATTGTAAATTGCGAGCAGCTCATCAACGAGTTGCAGCGGGTTGTTGAAATATTCGATGTAGATCTGAATGTGTACAACCGGTATGTTAAAGCTATCGACCGAGAAATCGGATTGATAAAAAGGTGGCGTCAAAGAGACATGGCGATTAAGTCGCGGTTAGAAAAAGGGTAACATCTAAAAAATTGCGTCGTTTCTTCGGCTAACTTTGCCAATGTGAACAACAATGGCAATACGAACTACAACAACGCTTCGAACTCTAATGGAGTTCGTCCGGATTCTTCGATTAACCAACGAAGAAGGAGATGCTATCCGTTCCGCAAGGATAAATAATAAAGCCTAATACAATTTACTACGGTAAGTATTGTTATAACGGTGAATAGGTTATGAACTACGAGGAGATTGTCTGTGACGCCAATAACTTGTATAGGGCTTATAAGGTCTCTGTGAAAAGCAGCAAGTGGAAAGAATCGACGCAAAAATTCATGATGAATTTCCTGCGGTATATATTTGAAATCCAAGACGATCTAATAAATCGGACACTTCAAAATGGACCGACACAGGAATTCGAGCTGCACGAAAGAGGCCGAATAAGACCTATTACAAGCATTCAAATCCGCGATCGCATTGTCCGACATTCTCTGTGCGATGAGGTTTTACTTCCAGAAGTTAGGAAACATATCATTTATGATAACTGCGCATCTATCAAGGGGCGCGGAATTTCACAACAGAGAAAACGATTCGAAATCCATCTCCACAAATACTACCAATTATACGGAAATGACGGTTATAGATTATTTAAAATTTGCGGCAAAATTAAAAGGAATAGAAAGAAAACATATTAAAAGCGCTTTAGAAAATACTATTGAAATAACGGGACTTACAAAATATAAAGATAGAATAATAGGACATTTATCGAAAGGTTATAAACAGAGAACGGGAATAGCTCAAGCGATAATACATGACCCAGAAGTTTTAATATTAGACGAACCTACAAGCGGACTTGACCCAAATCAATTAATCGAAGTTCGTTCTTTAATAAAAAGTTTGGGAGGAACGCGAACGGTTATATTGTCTACTCATATATTAAGCGAAGTTGAAGATACATGCGAAAGAGCTTTAATTATAGACAATGGAGAGCTAATAGCCGAAGACACTATTGAAGGCTTAAAAACCGCGATGGACAGAGAGATATTAGGAGGCAATATAGAATTAAAAGTCGCGGGAAAAGTTGAAGACGCGCTTATTCGCGTGAGAGAAGTTCAAGGAGTTATTCAAGCGGAAACGGATAATTTTGGTTCTATTATAATAGAATGCGAAAGAGGAAACGATATAAGAGCTTCGATAGTTAAGCATTTAGTTCAAGGCGATTTTGAAGTTTTGGAAATTAGAGCAAAAGAAAGAAGTTTAGAAGAAGTCTTTATATATTTTACCGATAAAAAGAAAAGCGAAGATTTTGATAAATCTAAATATATAAAAGACGAAATTATTTCAAAAGATTCAAATAAAAAAGAAGATGAAAATAAAAATTCGGACAACGAAGAAAATAAAGAGTTAAACGAAAATTTAGATAAAAATTCAAATGAAGAATTAAACGATAAAAAAGAAGAAAATAATTAAGAGGTAAAAATAATGAAAAATATTTATGTTATATTTGCAAGAGAAATTCAATCTTTTTATGTGTCGCCTTTATATTATATATTGGGATTTATTTATTTGGCGCTCACGGGTTATTTTTTCACTATAGAAATTTATTATAGTAGATTAGCAGTTATGGAAAACACAATGTATAATATAGGTTTTTTTACGATATTATTTTTATCAATATTATGCATGAAATTAATTGCCGAAGAGAGAGATTCGGGAACTTTTGAATTAATAATGACAGCTCCAATAACTTCTTTGCAATATGTAATCGGAAAATATTTATCGGTTTTGGTAGTTTACGCTTCTTTGCTTATAATGACTTTCGTTTATCCAATTCTTCTTATGATATTTGGAAAGCCCGATATGGGAGTTATATTTAGCGGTTATTTGGGATTATTTCTACTTGGAACTGCAATTTTAGGACTCGGATTAATAGCGACAAGCGTTTCAAAAAGTCAGTTGGTTGCGGCAATACTTGGAGTTTCAATGGGAATATTCGCTTATATTATAAATTGGCTTAGCGAAATGTTTACGGGAGCGAGCAAATTATTAAACGCTATTTCAATAACTACATATTTTGCGGATTTTACAAAAGGAATGATTGATATTCAAAATGTTATATTCTTTTTAATTTGGGCAATTGCCTGCATTTCAATATCGACAATGTTTGTAGAATCTTATAAATGGCAATAACGAGGCTATAAAATGCTTGATATAGTCGAATATATTAAAAATAACGATTTAGAAAAAGCAAAACAGTGCATAGAAAAAGATAATTCTTTAGTAGATACGAGAGACGAAGAATCAAGATTTACTTTATTAATGATTTGCTCCAAAAAAGGATATTTTGAAATGACAAAATTATTAGTTGAAAACGGAGCAAATTTAAATAGCAGAAGTAAAACGGGATTAACGGCTTTAATGTTCGCATGCGCCGAAAAACAAATTGAAATTGCAAAATATTTAATAGATTGCGGAGCGGATGTTAATTTAAGAGACAGACCTATGTTTAGCGCTTTGCTTTACGGTTCGCTTACAAAAGAGCATTCTATAATAAATTATTTGATTGAAAACGGAGCGGATGTTAATGCAAAAAATTTTAAACTTGTAACTTCTCTTATGTTTGCCGCTGGAATTGGCGATTTAGAGACGGTTAAAATTTTAATAAAAAATGGAGCGGATATAAATTTAAAAAATAAAGACGGAGAAAACGCTTTAGATATCGCTATAAATAAAGGACAAAAAGAAACTGCGGAGTGTCTATTATATACCTTAAACAGCACTTGAAGTCAAGTGAAATCCTATAATTCCTACCAGAAAACTATAACATGAATTTCCAGCGGACGCAATTTGTTTGGGCAATTCCCCTGTTATTACCAAAAGCGCGGGGAAACATGCGCTAACTTTGTGCAGTCTGGCAAGGAGTTGACGTTGACGGGAGTTTCGTGTACAATAGAAACTGACAAGCTCCCGCCAAATTTGCGGGGAATATGCCAGCGGCGCGAAAGCCGCGGCGGATTCGGAGGATATGAACGTGACGAAACGGAATATCGGGGTTCTGGGTGCAGGTACTTGGGGCATGGCACTGGCACGGATGCTCTGCGTGAGCGGGAACGATGTGCAGGTCTGGTCGGCCATCGAAAAGGAGATCGACAGCCTGTCGAGCACCCGCGTGCACCCCAATCTGCCCGGAATGAAGGTCCCGGACGAGCTGCGCTTTACCAAGAGCATCGAGGAAGTGTGCAAGGACAAGGACGTGCTGCTGTTTGCAGTACCGTCGGTGTTCGTGCGCTCCACGGCAGCCAA
>ENA-ORSC01002200-ORSC01002200.1-human-gut-metagenome-genome-assembly--contig:-NODE-2200-length-12089-cov-4.066977_pt1 | contig 12089 bp, 10 predicted proteins | sample MGYA00242178_ERZ509140 | MGnify/ENA primary metagenome ERZ509140 (study PRJEB26280, sample SAMEA2338681) | human gut metagenome | biome: human gut; feature: human-associated habitat; material: faeces... | reverse complement strand
TGCTCCAGATCTTTCATAGACTCATCGATATAACCAGGGCCATAAGCGGTCAGACTGGATACGATCTCTGTTTCGCATTCCAGAACGCCGTTATGCTCACGCTCTTCCTTCTGTAACTCCTGAAGTCTGCCCCAAAGCTTATCAGTTGCTTCGGTAGGTCCCTCCAGGAAGCTCTCATCTCCATCATACGGAGTGTAGTTGGTCTGGATGAAGTTACGTACATTGACGTCTACATCCCAGTGGCCATCTCTTTTAAAGCCTCTCCATGCTTCTGCCATGAAAATTTACCTCCTTCTAGTAAAAACAATTAATATTATCAACTGAGAGTACCAGTTGCGCCGGCATCCCAAGCTGTTTCTTTACGATAAAAGTGTACTACCTGACAAGGGTAAGTGTCAACAGTTTTAGACAATGTACCAAGTTTTGTACATCAGCAACAAAGCTTCCTCATTCATAAAAGCGCTTGCTTCGCAATCGGCGCTGCATTCGCAGCTCATCTTTTATTTCATTGAGGAGCGCTTTGTCCATAAAATACCGATTATCTGACTCTGTGTGCAAGCACCCTCGTCAGAAATCCGGTATTTTATGTCAGAGCTGATGTACAAGAATATTCTTGTAATCTTTTGGGGAAAGTATTATACTAAAAAAGCCTTATACGGCAGAAAGGAGACCGATATGACCGGAGTAACAAAAGACATGACCATTGGCGAGATCTTACGTGCCAATCCTGAAGTAGCTCCCGTACTCCTCGATGCAGGAATGCATTGCCTGGGATGCCCTGCTTCACAGGGAGAGACCCTGGAAGAGGCAGCTATGGTACATGGCATTGATGTAGATGAGCTTATGAAAGTGATCGAGGAGCTGTAAGCTTTGTATGTCTGTTTTGGAAACATCACCTGACCGGGGCACACAGGTGAAACAAAGTATTTATGGAATTTCATAGCTCAGATTTCCGCGCAATCGAAATGTGTCCGCCGATTGCGCGGATTTGAGAAATCTAAAGAATTCAAGGAACTCAGATCATCGGCCTCTGGCCGTCTTTTTTTACCTTTTTCCCTTAGATATATTATCTGATCCGACATTATGAAGTATGACTGGCCCGGTAGATTCTTTCAGGGGAGGCTAATTCTGTGGTACTTTCAGTTCCCAGCCGGAATAAATCAGAGCAGGGTTGCGGATCAGTTCCCGGTTCAGGGAGATGATCTCGGCCACGGAGCAGCCGTACTTTCTGGCGATTTTCCAGAGGGTGTCGCCCTGTCTGACGATGTATATCCCACTTTTCTTATTCTCAGGCAGAACAGCATCGGGAGTGCCGCCTGTGATAGGCGCTCCGCTTTGGGGAATCTTAAGCTGCCAGCCGGCGTGGATCCGGTTCGGGTTCTTGATCCGGTCACTGTTGGCTGCCATGATCTCGGTTATGGAGCAGTTGTATTTTCTGGCGATTGCCCAGAGAGTGTCACCCACCTGTACGGTATAGGTCATATAGGAGGTGTTTTTCACGACAGGAGAGGGAACTTCACGGTCGGTCTGTTCTCCTGAGCTGCTGTCGTCAGTCTTATACTGCTCTACGATATTGCTGGTGTTGTTGCCGGGAACGATGGGAGTCGTGTTCCGCATCCACTTTGCGTAGAATACCTTGTCTCCCGTATCGGTACCTGTGATCTCTGTGACGGGCGAACCGGAAAAACTGCTGTCTGCGTACCAGCCGTCAAAGCGATATCCCTCGCGGGTGATATCATCGGCGGTCGGAAGAACTGCCCCGGTGCCGTAAGTGTAGCCGGTTACCTCTTTTCCACTGGCAATCGTACCGCCGTTCATCTGCAGCGTTACGGAATAGGTGGAGAGTTCCCATTTTGCCTTGAGGGTCATAGTGCATTTGACTGTATCCGTGTCAAAGTTCCATTTTGTTTCCGTACCGTTGTTATCATAATACCAGCCTTTAATACCATGCCCCTCTTTGGTGGGAACAGGATACGGTGCGGTGAGTGCCGCTCCGTCCTTGCTCCAATTTACTTCCTGGGTGATGCTCTGGTCTCCATTGTCCGGGTCAAAAGTGATCATGAGCATACCGTTCAGGGTGGCACCGCTGAAATCACCGTCTAAAACCGTACCATCATTGTTCGTGATCGCGCCGGTGAATGTGCCGCCGTTAATGGTACCACTGCTCTCATTTATGACCTCATTCTTGAATGTGCCCTTCCGGATGGTGCCGGTGTTGGTCACTTTGCCATGGAACTCAGTGCTGCCGGCGGCACCCTCACTGCCGGTGATCGTGCCGCTGCCGTACTCGTTGGTATCGTTCGTCATTGTGCCGGTTATTTTGCCGCCGTCAGCATTCAGGATGCCAACGTTTGTTACATCTGTGTAGATTTTTGCATTGTCGCTTATAGTAAGAGTAACTCTCTGAGTGGAAGTATTGTATACAGAGCTTGCATCATTCGGATTACCAGGATCACCGATCGTGCCCCCTGTCATGGTGAACTGATTATCATTCCACACCCCGCCGCTTGAAGCATCCTGGGTGCTGATGCTGTCTTTAATCGTACCGCTTAACATAATAAAGGATCCAGAGTTGTACACACCGCCGCCGTATAATCCTGTGCATGTACGGATTGTTCCGCCGTTCATGATAAAGTAGCCGATGATATTTGAATTCCACAGGGCGCTGATGTCCACACCACCACCCCCGGATTGTGCGTTGCAGTTGCGGATCTCAGAGCCGGAACCCATGGTGAATGTGCACCCCGGGGAGACAGACACACCGCCGCCGTTTTTTGCCGCGCAGCCGATAATACTTCCGCCCGTCATGGTGAATGTGCTGCTCTTGCCGATGGAAGAGTCATAAGCAAGGTGTACACCGCCGCCGAGACCAACTGCCGAGCATCCGATGCTGCCACCGGTCATGGTCAGTTTACCGCCGACATTAACAAGCACACCGCCGCCATCACTGTGGGCAAAATTACCGCCACCGCCCGTAATAACCCCACCAGAGACGATTTCCGTGCCGGTGTCTTTGTCCAGTTTCCATAGGCCACATCCCCACATATCTGTATAGTTCGGGTTAAATTTATGTTCTTTGTTGGGAGTGCTGTCCGCAATTGTCAGATTGCCGCCCGACTCTACCTTGATTACGCTGAAGCCGCCGGTCATTTTCAGTACATTACCGTTCAAATCCAGCGTCACAGTGCGGTTAACTGTCAGAGTACTGCTGATTTCAACATCACCCTTCAGTGTGATCCCAGAAATACTGCTATCTGCCAGTGCAGTCGCCAGTTCTTCGGCTGTCGCCACCTCTTTCACACCGTTTGCAATCGGCAGTGCTGTGTACAGCCCGTTCAGAACCGCTGCAGCTTCATTTCCCGATGCGCTTTCCGGGGAACCTGGACCCTCTGTGGATGTCGGGGGATTCGTCAGCTGCCCGGTTTCTGCTGCCGATACCGGCGTGGAGACCAGAGAAAGTACCATGGAACTGCAAAGCAGCGCCGCATAGAACCGAATTTTTTGCTTTTTCATGAATTATTTTCCTCCCATTGTTGTGATGCGTTTCCTTTTCCCGTGCCTTGTCCACGGTGTTCTCTTTCCCGGAGTCTGATACACAGCACAGTGATCATGACTGCTGTGGAGAAAGAAATTACCCCAACCAGCACATAACCGCCGGCGTCTTCATGCAGCAGGATAGAACCGTACATTCCCCGGGCGGTGATCTGCGTCTGACCGGCTGCTGTGTGCACCGTTCCCACAAGGAACGCAGACAATGCTGTGCACAGGGCAGACAGCCGGCAGATCACGCGACGCTTCTTCCGGCGATATTTTTCATGCACCCGTTTTTTCACCAGTTCGACCCGCTTTTCTGTATCATACATATCGTTGAAAACCTCCCTTCGGAAAGTAAAGTCATAAAATACATATGTCCTTCATCTAATTAGGTACAAAAAAACGAAAAAACTCTCACCTGAAATTCAATTTTTTCAAAAAAAGTTTCAAAAAAAGTTCTTCAAAAAACAGGAGCTGCCGGCAGCAGCTCCGCAAAAGACAGGATTCAGTTGTGATTCTGGGTAAGGCGGCGGGTGATCAGTTTCCCTGCCGTCAGGATCAGCACAGGCAGAATGTATGCGATATACTGTATCGCACCGCCATAGGCGATCAGAAGATTATAAATTGCATGAAAAGTGATGGCTGCCCCGAGCAGACCGCAGGTTCCGGCGATCTTCAGCCAGGTGCGCTGCCATACATACGCCAGTCCACCGCCGACGATGGCACCACAGATCACGTGCATGGCACCCGTTCCAATGCCCCGGAAAAAGATAAAGGAAAAATGTCCGGCTCCGTTTTGAATCAGATAGCAGACATTCTCAAAGGTGGCAAAGGAAAGTGCAACGATGATGGCAGCATTTTTTATCGGCACCGGTTCAGGCTCAAATACAAGAAGATAAAAGAGCAGCGGCAGGAGTTTCATCACTTCCTCTACCACAGGTGCGATCTCCGCAGTGGCGGCAATCGTATCTGCTGCGTAAAGAGCGGCAAAGAAGGTATTGATGTAAGCGGAGAGCAGGCATGCCCCCATTCCTGCAAGACAGCACAGAAAGAATTTGGCCTGCCGCCTACCCATGCACAGGGCGGCGATCAACAGGGGCGAGGCCATACAGATAAATACATTTTCAATATAGGTCATGTCCGCACCGCCTTTCCTGTGGCAGGCAGCAGCCCGAAAAGGCAGAACGTCAGCAGAAGATCACACCAGCAATAGGGACTGAAGATAGAGTCGCCCGGCCAGAAGCAGCCGGAGGTCCACAGAGTGTATTCTACCGCAACATAGCAGAGTATTCCGATGTGAAAATACCGCAGGTTCCGTCCTTTTCCCGTCTGTGTCTCTGCGTAGACAAGACCGTGGATGGAACGATAGGAGACAAGGATCATCATGCCGCACCAGAGCAGGTTGGAGAGAATGTCACCAAAGGTACAGTAAAATGCGCACAACGGAACTCCGATCAGCGGAGCCAGCAGGGATTTCCGACAGGAAAAGCTTCTTTCCTCCGGGGAGGAGAGAGTATATTGTAGGAGACAGAGAAAAATAACGCTGGAGACCCAGCCGAATTCCGATACATAAAAGATCCGTGGTGTTTCGGAAAACAATAACAGATACAATGTCCAGTACAGGGAGCCCAGTGCAAAACAGCCATAAAAGCAAATCAGCAGAAAATATGACAGTGTCCGATGTCTCAGATAACGAATGCCGCTCAGACAGAAGCCCAGCAGGGTGACGAAAAATTGCAAAAGATTAATGATCAATTCCATTGGCGTGGTCCCCCCTCTGCTCTGCCTGATCTTCTTTGTCCAGCAGATGGACACGAAAACACAGGATCGTCACGCATACGCCGAGAAGAAATGAAAGCACCCCTATTATGATATATTCAGGTGCAGCACCTCCGCCGAGGATCGTTGCCGCCGTTTCATATCCGGAGGAGTTCCCCGGCACCATTTGCCCGGAAATCCCGGACATGACAAAGGAAGCCCCGAAGATCACAGCAAGGCATGCCGCTATGCAGGAAATAGCAACGATCCGCCGCTGCTTTCGTCTTTTTTGTCGTTGTTTCTCTGTAATCCTTCGTCGGACTTCTGCGATCCGTTCCTCATGACTCCGCATTTGTAATTCCCTCTCGTTCCAATAATCCTCGCAGACGCTCTTTTCCCCGGTACATTATATTAGTGATCTGCTTCACGCTTTTCCCCATAACTTCAGCAACCTGCCGGTAACTCATACCCTCAAAATAGGTCAGATAAAGAGCCTCTCTATAATCCGGATGCAACTCACCCATACATAAATGCAGGATCTGATTCCGTTCTTTTGTCCGGATCACCTCATCCACCAGTTTCCCGCCTTCCGGCTCTTTGGTCAGATCATCAAGACAGAAGTGATGTCGCCGGATGCTTTTGTGGCGCAAAGCCATGTGCCGCGCCGCTTTATACAGGTAAGCCCTGAATCCGCCATCCCGGATAGGGGGCCTTTTGGCGAACAGGTAGGAAAATACTTCTATCATCAGGTCCTCCGCCTCGTGAATGTCATGCAGATAGCCATTGATGTATAAGGTCAGTGGATTGTCGTATTTTCTTATCAATTCTTCCAGCCCTGTTTCATCGCCGCTTAAATATTGTCGGTATAATTCTTCATCGGAAATCATATCGTGTACATCCTTTCCACTGTAGCCGGCGGTTCGTCCCTTTGTAATCCCGAATGTGTATGGAATTGCGTAAGCTGCATGCCTACGGATTGCTTCGTATATTAAACATCATTATATGCGAATAAGGTAATATTTTCAAGTTATGCATTTCCCGCCTCCTTTCCCGTAGCCCCGCCGCTAGGGAAAAGAATAAAACAGCTATAAAAATAAAATAAGAGAGTCCCCACAAAGTGGGAACTCTCCTGAATGTTACAATCTGTTGTTACATTGAAGTATTAGAAAGACGCTGTAAAGCATGTTCGGCGATCAGTGTGGAACAATGTTCCTCAAGAAAAGTAAGGCTTGCCGGTGTGGAACGCTTGGGAATACCGTATTCAGAGATGACATTGCAGACACGGTCGAAGACCTCGCGATCTTCTTCGCCTTGCGTCAGGATCAGATAATACCCGTCGGTGCCCTCTTCGTGATACAGCGTGCTGAGCCCATGATAATGGCTTCCGGCTATTACTGCCGCATTGATCACCTGTTTCAGAGATTCCATACGGAACAGGCGGGAACGTACACTGTCACTTTCCTCGGGAGCGGACGCAGAAGGAGCTTCAGGAGCGTTTGCGGTATTGTCTTCGCTCTGGATACGGCGGAACAGATCCAGAACCTCGTCTGCAGTGCTCTCATCACTGTCCTCATCACTTTCTTCCGTAACGGAAGGAGCAAAACGGGAAAAGCGGGTATCCAGTTCATCCGGGTCTTCTACTTTGGTAATGATCAGCACGATGCAGTCCGCATTCAGCGGGATGGCCTCGATCATCAGAGGGATGTCTTCGGCTTCAAAGCCAAATTCAAAATTGGCCTGCTGCATCATGTCACGGAATAGGGATTTTGCCTTTTCCGTACCGTAGGCAAGCTCACTTATTTTTAATTCGCGGCTGGCGAGATCCTCGCGGGTCAGCGTGCAGCGAATCTGATTTTCATTTACTTTTTCTATTTTCATGCGACAACACTTCCTTTCTGCCTTCGCATTGGTATGGTATATAGCTTATACTTTCCCTATATTTTAGTCAATAGAAGCCTTTCACAGTTTAAAAAAATTTAATAAAAGAGCTTGTCAAACAAGATATTACAGTATATAATCTCACCTATAGATGCCTCTGATACTCCGGTACGGAGAGGAGGCTGACGGATTTCTTATTTTCTTGTTGATTTACGAGGAACGATTCGTTCCGTTTCATCCCATTTTTATTTGTATTCACAAAACGATGGAGAGCATTTATTGTTTTGTAAAATATAGTATGGAGATGTCTTACAGGCGTATACGTGTCTGGTCATAATATTTCAACGAAATTTTTCACAATCATAATTCCAATGTTTTATTTGAACTACCTTAAAGAAGTACCGTCAGAGGCATTTATATTCATACAAGTACCGGAAAACGCAGCAGAGGGATAAGTGTTTCACGAATACTTTTGGTCCAAAACTGCTGTGGATGGCCCGGAACTGTCATTTAGGAGGTGTCAGCGCCCGTATGGCCGGAACGGTCAGAGGGGAAGGAACATACGCTGCGGGACCGCAAAATGGGATTGCCTCTCTGGCTGTGTCCTGCAGTGTGTGACTGAATGAGTATTGTTCCTTGTATTATATGCGGGAATTGTGATAGAATAAAACTGTTCTGCCGGGAGACGGACGGAACGAAAGAAGAGGCAAGAACAATGCGGGGAATCCCCTGCGGATGGGAGCACATATGAAGAAAAAAGTATTACCGGTGATCGTGGCGATCCTGCTGATCCTTGTGATCGGTGGCTGCGCACTGGGCAAAGTGCTGTTGGATAAATATTCCTACAGCAAGGAAGAAGCCGACTGGAATGAATTCTATCAGGTGTCAGAGAACGACAGGAGTGCCATTATTTTACAGAATGAAATGGTGGAGGAACAGGCACTGATCAAAGACGGTGTGTGCTATTTCGACCTGGCAACTGTTCATAAATATATGAACGAAGTATTTTATGCGGATATGACAGAGAATCTGTTGTTATATGCTACTCCGACAGAAGTGATCCGGACAACATTCGGAGAGACTGCATATACGACAACGGAAGGAACACAGGAAGCCGGTTATGTGATCAGCTTCGCGGACGGAGATAACGTATATGTGGCAGCTGACTATGTAAAACTGTTTACGAATTATTCCTATGAATGTTATGACAGACATGTACAGGTCAATACCGAATGGGGAACCAGACAGGTAGCACAGCTGAAAAAGGATACCGCAGTCCGGCTGAGAGGCGGCGTAAAGAGCCCGATCCTGACACAGGCAGTCAAGGGAGATACCCTTGAGATACTGGAACAGATGGAGACCTGGAGTAAGGTAAAGACAGCGGATGCAGTCATCGGATATGTGGAAAATAAACGCCTGGGTGAGATCACGGAGGAGACGGAAACACCGGTGACAGATTATCAGGCACCGGAGTATACATCCCTTACCGCAGACAGCAAGATCTGCCTCGGCTGGCATTCCATAGGAGGTGTCGCAGGTAATGATACCTTATACTCTATGGTGTCCGGCACGAAAGGAATGAACGTGATCGCACCTACCTGGTTCAGTATGACGGATGAAAACGGAGCGTTCCGAAGCTTTGCAACAGCGGGTTATGTAACGACCGCCCATCAGATGGGACTGCAGGTGTGGGGTGTGCTGGATAATTTTAATTATGCGAATGAAAACGGCATATCTATCAGTACATTGAATATGCTGTCATCCACCACGGCCAGACAGAACCTGGTGAAAAATGTGACGGATACGGCAGTGGGACTGGGACTTGACGGGATTAACGTGGATTTCGAACAGCTGAGCAGTGACTGCGGACCGCATTATGTGGAGTTCTTAAGAGAACTGTCCATAGAGTGCCGCAATAAGGGACTGGTACTGTCAATCGATAATTATGTACCTTTTAATTTCAATGACTACTATCGCCTGGATATTCAGGGAGAAGTTGCGGATTATGTGATCATCATGGGATATGATGAGCACTGGCACGGAAGCAAGGATCCCGGAAGTGTTGCAAGCATCAGCTATGTATCGGACGGACTGGATAGAACGCTTCAGGAAGTACCGGCGAATAAAGTAGTGAATGCACTTCCCTTCTATACGATCCTGTGGAAGACGGAAGGAACGGATGTGACAGACGAATATATCACAATGCGCAATGAAGCAGACTTCATGAGTAAAGCAGGCGTGAGTGCAGAATGGGATGAAGTGACCTGCCAGAATTATGCGGAATGGACTTCCGGTAGCGTAAATTATCAGATCTGGCTGGAGGATGCGGAATCCATTGCTGTGAAGCTGAATATGATGACTACCAAGAATATCGGTGGAGTGGCAGTATGGAGACTCGGCTACGGAACACAGGCAGCCTGGGAACTGATCAACGCCTACCTGCAATAATAAGCAATATAAAATGCCTGGCCGTTTTGGCCAGGCATTTTGTGCTCTTATAATGTAATTATGCGTTTTTCTTACGAAGTGCATATCCGGATACAACACAGAAAACTGCGGCAACCATCAGATAAATAGAAAGAGCGCTTTCACCGGTCTTAGGCACATCATCGTATGCGGAAGAGGAAGCGGCGGGCTGTGCAGTTGCAGCGGGCTGAGCAGTTGCAGCGGGCTGAGCGGCTGCAGCAGGCTGTGCAGCTTCAGTGGTGGCAGCGGGAGCGGTCTTGCTGTAATATTGTGCATCGGTTCTTAAGGCGCCATCCTCGGTGTACAGCTTATTGGCTGCAAAATTGTAGTAGTCATAATAAGTCTCCATGGTCTGACCGTCTTTGGCAGACAGATGATTTACCGTACCGACAACGTTGATATAGGCATGCAGATTGTTGTATTCATTGCCGTAGCCGTACATTTCCAAAGTGTCAACGTTATTATTGAAATTAACGCGTGCACCGCCGTATACATAGGCATGAGATACATCACCGTTAATTGCTGCAGTAGTACCGTCCAGAACATAAACATTGTCATAACCTTTTGCAGTGATGACAGGAGTCTTGACACTGTTCTTGATCGTCAGGTTACCCAGACGTACGGGAACATTCAGATTCAGAGGGTTACAGTCGACATCATTCTGGACTACGATGTAGTCACCGTCTTTGATTTCCTGCATCATATAGTAAAGCTCGCGGTCCTGAACTTCTTCGGACCATGAGGATGCAGGCTTGAAGCGCCATTCACCTTTGGAGGGGGAAAAGTTCAGAACATAGGTGTTGGGTTCTGCTGCTTTGGCTGTGATCTTGCCGAATGCGGGAGCAGTCAGGCACACAGCTGCAAGCGTAAGCAGTGTAACGATTTTTTTCAGTTTTTTCATAAGAAAATCCTCCTGATAGATTGTTGGTTATTCCTGTATGGGAAGGTAGTGATCGCCGGGTTCCGTTTCCTTGGCAACGACTACAAACCGGCCCTGCTCTACGTGATACACGCAGGTAGACAGTGTCAGAAAATGATCTCCGAACTGTGCGGTAACACCGGTATCATACTGGGATAACTGCTTGATATTGTTATAAAAGTCATCAAATTCTTCCCGGGTATCCGCCTGGAAAAATTTGTAGAACTTAAATACCTGATCGGTCTTCCGGTAGACCTGGGAACGAAAGACAGCAATGACTTCGTAATTGCGCTGACATTCTTCGGTGTACAGGATAATATTTTTGTGATTTTCGTAAAAATCCGGATCCTCATAATCCGTGAGATTGCCAAACATGGCACCGGATTTCATGTTGTGACCGTGAATGATGAGATTCGTGGAAAGGGGATCCAGGCAGCTGTCCGTATCTAATATGAGGCAGCCGTTTTTATTCTCGCTGCCGTCGAAAGCACGATACAGATAATAGGACTCATCTCTCGGAGTCCACATCACCGGATAATCGATCCCGGTGCCGGGAATCTGCAGCCATGCGCCCATGTCTTCGTTGGCAAGAAAGCTGTCGGCGTAAGGATTGGGAACCCTGGTGACCTCTTCCGGAGCGGGAACCGCTTCTTCCGCGGCGGATTCCGTCGTAGCAGTTGCAATGGTCTCAGGTTCCGAAGAAGGAACGGTCTCTGCCGGAGACTCAGTGGGTCTTAAAGCATCCAGGGATTCTTCCATGTGCCGGTCCTCCATGTGACCCCTCACGAAGAGAATAATTGCTGCCAGGATACAAATTCCGGCCAATATAAATAAGATTACGGAAAGTGTTTTTCTATTCGATTTCATGTGTTTATTATACGCTGAACAGGCAACAGGATGCAATAGGTTAAAACAAAAGGATTTCTTAATTTTGGAAGATTTTGCATCGGGAAGATATTTCCTGCGGAAAATGCACATAAAATCATATAGAATACAATAAGGCGGCTGAAAAAATGGAACAGAAGGCATTGAAACTGATCATGGCAGGGCTCTTAATTCTGTCGATGGCGCTGACCGGCAGGGAAGCGGCAGAATATGTTGGTGCGATGCATGCGGTAAATGCTTTGCGGGAGACGGGAATGGGGGCAGATGACTCCGGGAGACTCTGCGTGGTCGTCGATGCCGGACACGGAGGAGACGATCCGGGGAAGATCGGCATCAATGGGGCACCGGAAAAGGATATCAACCTTCAGATTGCTCAAAAACTGAAAAAATATCTGGAAGCGGAAGATGTGGAAGTGGTGCTGACCCGGGAGACGGAGGACGGATTGTATGATGCGCATGCTTCCAATAAAAAGGTACAGGATATGAAACGCAGGATAGAAATCATAGAAAAAACCGATCCTGTTTTGACGGTAAGTATTCACCAGAACAGTTATCCGGAGGAATACGTACATGGGGCGCAGGTGTTTTATTATACCGGAAGTATGGGAAGCGAGACACTGGCTTCCGGCATTCAGGATCAGCTGGTACG
>ENA-ORSC01002194-ORSC01002194.1-human-gut-metagenome-genome-assembly--contig:-NODE-2194-length-12109-cov-3.295504_pt1 | contig 12109 bp, 9 predicted proteins | sample MGYA00242178_ERZ509140 | MGnify/ENA primary metagenome ERZ509140 (study PRJEB26280, sample SAMEA2338681) | human gut metagenome | biome: human gut; feature: human-associated habitat; material: faeces... | reverse complement strand
TTCCCGCGCACACCCTTCCTTACCGTCGCGGAGAATTTACCACTTTATCGACAGTATCAAGAGGGACCGTTTCAGAGCGGTCCCTCTTTTACACGTCGTCAGATCGGATATTTGGCGACAGCATGAAATTCATGGTGTCGATACAGGAGGATCAGCAGCGGTAAACGCCGCAGAATATGCTGTAATTTCCAATAATAAGTGACATGGTAAACTACTTTACACAGACTGAAATCAGAGGAGGTGCGATGCAATGACCTTTTGGGCGCGCGCATGCATGGAAAAACCTTTATTACGGCAATGTCCCGGTGGGGATCACCCAAATGCCGTCCGGAGCAGGAGCCTCGACCCATAGGGTCTTGCCCCCCAGTTTGATCTGAACAGAGCCGCGCTCCATCAGCCGTTTTCTGGCAACGCCGTTTGACGGGAGGCCGTTCCGTCGCTGATACTGCGTGGTGGAAACCAGACTGCGGATGGTTCGGGGAGACAGCTCCGGCAACGGGACCGGCTGCCAGAGAAACCTCGAGAACTGCGCCCGATACGTGTAAAGCATGTATCCTTCACTGGTAAGCAGGCGGCGCATTTCTGCATCGTGACGCTGCCCTTCCCCCTTTGTTCGCTTCGCAGCTTCGTGACGCGCTTTCTCTGCGGAGAGCGATTTGCGGGAGCGGCCGTCAGCCAGATAGTCGGCCAGATCTACGGTCCGGCACTTGACGGCGGCAGACGCCTTTTCCTGCCAGAAACGGCCCAGATCCGCGTCGGAGAGGAAGTAGTGCCCGTGGATCAAATGGGACTGTTCCTCCGGGGTGATACGGCCCGCGAACTGCTGGATGATATAGGACATGAAGAAGTGATTGACGTGAATGTGACGGATGTTTGGGACGAAAAAATCTTCGATCCACTGCCGCTCGCAGCAGAACATACGGCACAGATCTGCGATCGTGTAGCGGTATTCGGAGCGGATCAGCGCAAGAATTTCTCTTGCCACCGCTTCTGCCGGGCGATCCTCTGAGACCGTCTGGATGGTGTGGAGGAATTGAGTTGAAATGGACATGAGAGTACCTCCGATGGCGTGGTGGAATGCTTTTTTGTAAAAGATTTGCCCCGGAGGGGCAATTTATTTTTGTGTCGCAAGTTGTAGGTTATAATCAGTATATACTGTTTATAAATAATTGTCCACATATTTTATTTAATTTTTCGAGCTTAACCAAATATGCAAGAATTCCGCTGCCTATCGACACATATAATCATTCCAAACATAGGTAATGGCATGGTATAGCGCTTTACAGCTTGAACCGCACTTCATTGCGTAGACCCCGCTGCTCTGCGGCGAAAAAGGAATGGTTTGCTACCCCTCCTTCCCCTCTCCAGCGCAAACAGGGCCGGTCAGAAATACTTCTGACCGGCCCGTATCTTTTTCTCCGCATCTGCTGGCTGGCAGCTCCGCGGATCAGTTTTTTTCGGAGGCGGAATGGACCGCCTTTCTGAATTGCAACGGCGTCTGCCCCGTGATATTTTTGAATACCACATAAAAATACTTGGGATTGGAAAACCCGACCAGTCCCGCAACAGTCTTCACCGGCTGCTCGGTCTCCCTCAGCAGTTCCTCCGCACGGCGGATCCGGGTCTGGTTTAGGTATTGACTGATGGAGGTCTGCGTACTCTCCCGGAAGATCCGCCCCAGATACGCGCTGCTCATCCCCAGCGAGTCAGCGATCCGGGTGGGTGAGAGATCCGAATCCGCATACGACTGTTCGATCTGGCGGACCACTTGAGACGCCAGCTGGTCAATGTGCTGTCTATGCAGTTCCCGATTGTTCCGGACGATTTTCCGGAAAGCATCAGAAAATATGGTGTCCAACGTCTGGATATCCTTCTTCCGGAACGGGATACGGTGCCGATCTACAGCCCTATGGGGCTGGTAGCCGGCTGTCCCAACGAGCGAAACGGACGGCTCCTCTATGACTACATCCTCTCCAAAGAAGGGCAGACGATCCTGACAGAGCACCATCTCCACAGCATCCGTGATGACCTTGGAAACACGCCTGACTCCATTCAGACTGTGCTGGATTCCCGCCTTCCGGTCAATGAGCAGGAGATCAGCGATACGATGGAAGATGTCATAGACCGGTTCGACAGGATCTTCTTTCAGGATTGACCCTCCCCCACGGCTAAAGTAAAAGTCGGCGTGTATCAAAAAAATCCGCCCTGATTTTTCAGAGCGGATTTTCCGTTATGCTTCGCTGAGCAGGAAGTCCAGCGCCTTTACGATTTTAATACCGTCCACGTCGCTGATGAGGTCGCAGTCCATGGCAATCACGATCTTCTCGTAATTGTCCTGCACAGCTTGCAGCGGTGCAAGCTCCCGTGCGCGGGTTTCGGGGGCGTTCATGTTGTCAGTGACCTGGATATACTTTTTCTCATTCATCTTTGTTGCGATGAAGTCGATCTCCTTTTCACCGACCTTGCCGATAGCCACCTCATAGCCACGCCGCAGCAGTTCAAAATAAACGATGTTTTCCAGAATGTGTCCCACATCGCCGCCCCGGTTTCCTAACAGATAGGTGCGGAGGCCGGGATCGACGATATAGTATTTGCCCAGCGTCCGCAGGTAGTCCTTTCCCTTGATGTCAAACCGCTTGACCTCATAAAAGATATAGGACTCCAACAGTGCGTCGATATAGGCAGAGATGGTCTGCACCGCAGGCTTGGTCTTTCTGCCATCGTCCAACAGGCCCTCGCTGACAAGGGTGCGCCCGATGGACGCAGCCGAGGTGTTGTTGCCGATGTTGTCAGCCAGAAACAGAACGATCTTGCGAAGCAGCAGCGCGTCGGTGACGGCCCGCTGTTCTTTCCGTTTGCCGCGCTCCAGAATGTCCCGCACGACCACAGCAGAATAAATGCCGTCCAGCAGCATATTGGCGCGCTCCTGTTCCAGCTCCGCCTCGGCCAGCGCCGGCATACCGCCAAACTGTGCGTAGGCCTCAAACAGGTCGCGCAGCTCATACGCTTCACCGTCTTTTCCCTTGGCGCGCTGTTTCATAGTGCCGTTGGGGGCTTTGTACTCCTCCAGCAAATAGCCGTGGAAGTCCAAAAACTCACGGAAGGACAGCGGCAGCATCTTGATCTCCACATAGCGCCCGGACAGATACGTGGACAGTTCGGAGGAAAGCAGGTAGGCGTTGGAACCGGTCACATAAATGTCGCAATCCAGATCCACACGGAAGGAATTCACGGCATCCTGCCAGTTCCGAACCTTCTGCACCTCGTCCAAAAAGAGGTAGAGCCGCCTGCCCTTGGGTGCGCGTTCCATCACATACTGATAAAGGCTTTTGCTGTCCATATCGGCAAACTGCATGGACTCAAAGTTCATCGAGAGGATCTGTTCCTCCATGACGCCCTGTTCCCGCAGATGTGCCATCATCAATTTCAGCAGGCTGGATTTGCCGCAGCGCCGGATTCCGGTCACGACCTTGATGACCTCCATATCCTGAACGGAAATGAGCTTATCAAGGTACTGCGATCTGTTTTTTAACTCCATGATTCTGTCACCACCTTTTGAAGCCATGATAGCACACCTCCAGCATTAAGTAAAGTTTTTAACATCAATGTGAATAACTTTTTTCTTGTCGAAATTATTCACATCAATACTACTTCTGTCGAGCCTGCACGCACCAGCGGTAATTCGGCTGATTCTTCACGCAGGTGACAAGGGTGATGATGTTCTCCGTGCTGTCATTCAGGACACTGGTATCATCCACGCTGATTTTAGCCAAAAGCTGTTTACCCGTCTGGTAGGCATCAATACGCTTAGAGAGTAAAACACAGGACACGGCATACTGCCGTGTCCTGTATTTTTTCGGAAAGTCCGTCAGTCGGAGGTGCGGACGGGATCGTCCCCCGTTTCATTGGGAATATCACCGCCGGCATTCTCTACAGCCATTTTCTCCATGCGGTTCATGAAAATGGGAGAGCAGACGCCGAACACGCACAGGGCGATCAGCACCCAGCAGAGAGGCGTGGAGAACAGGATGGCCGGACTGCCGCCGGACAGCCGCAGGGAGCGGCGCAGACCGTTTTCACCGATGGGGCCCAGAATCAGGGCCAGCACAATGGCCGCCGGGTTCAGATCGAACTTGCGGACCAGATAGCCCAGCACGCCGAAGATCATCATAATGACCACATCGAAAAAGTTCTTATGGATGGCGAAGGAACCCACCACACACAGGACGGCCACGCTGGGGATCAGGATGGCGTCGGAAAGGCGGGAGATCTGCGCAAAGCCCCGGCAGCCCAGAAGGCCGATGCCCAGCATAAAGAACTGGACCAGCACAAAGCCCGCGAAGAAGGTGTAGGTCATGGGCGCATAGCGGGTAAACAGCTCCGGTCCCGGCTGGAGGCCCTGAATGATCAGTCCGCCCATGAGCACAGCGGTCACGGACTCGCCGGGGATGCCCAGCGTCAGCATGGGGATCAAGGAGCCGCCGGTCACGGCGTTGTTGGCCGCCTCGGAGCCTGCCACGCCCTCGATGGAGCCTTTTCCGAACTCCTCTTTGTGATGGGAGAACTGCCGTGAGGTATTATAGCCCAGGAAGCAGGCGATGGATGCGCCCGCGCCGGGAAGAATACCGATCAGGTTGCCGATGATCCAGGAGCGGAGGATGGTGGGGGTGATCCACTTGATCTCCTTACCGCTCAAGGCGATCTTGTCGCTGAACTTGGCTGCCTTTGCCCGCTGCTTGATCTTCTTCTCCGCCAGGATCAGCACCTGAGACATGGAGAACAGACCGATCAGGGCGCAGGTGGTGTTGATGCCCTCATACAAAGAGGCCTGTCCGAACATGAACCGCTGAGCGCCCTCTATGGGGTCCATGCCGATGGTGGACAGCAGCAGGCCCAGCGCGCCGGAGATCAGGCCCTTCAGCAGAGACTTGGACGCCACGCCCGCGATAATGGTCAGGCCGAAGATCGAAAGCCAGAAATATTCCGGAGATCCGAATTTCATGGCCAGCTGCGCCAGCAGCGGAGCGAAAAAGTACAAAGAGACGCAGGAGAGCAGGCCGCCGCAGAAGGATGAGAAGCAGGCCACGGCCAGTGCCTTGCCCGCCTTCCCCTGCAAGGTGAGCTGGTAGCCCTCAATGGCGGTGGCGGCAGAGGCGGGGGTGCCCGGCGTGTGGATCAGAATGGCGGAGATGGAGCCGCCGAAGATCGCACCGCAGTAGATAGCGCCCAGCACGATCAGTCCCGTTTCCGGGGCCATGGTAAAGGTCATGGGCAGCAGCAGCGCAACGCCCATGGCGGCGGACAGGCCCGCATACACGCCCCAGGCCACGACAGCCATGATGAGCGTGCTCAGCAGCGGACGCACGAGCGCCCGGCCGACATTCGGCCGCTCACGGAGCGTTTTGCACAGGAAAATGTGGTTCATGGTGCAGATGACAAGATAGCACGCGAGCGTACCGACCGGCGCGCCGGTGATATTCAGCTCAGGCACCGCGATCAGGAACCAGTTGACCGCGATCTTCGCCAGGCCGCCGGCCAGCATGGAATAGACCGGGTAGATCTCGTGGCCGGTCGCCTGCAGGACCGCCGTCGTGATCAGTGAAATGCACACGAACACCGACGCAATGCCCAGCAGCATCAGCAGCGTGGGGCCGGCCGCGTTGCTGCGCGGATAGAGCACGTTGACGATCGGGTAAGACAGCACGGCAAGCCCGATACCCATCGGCATGGCGACCGCCGCGGAGATGCGCAGCGCGGATTCCGCAATGGTCTTCGACTGCGTATACTTTCCCTGCACGACCGCCGCCGCAATGGCCGGGACGATGCTGATCGTCATCGGTGTCACGAAAGCGGCCGGGAGATTATACAGTGTCTGCACCTTGCCATAAACGCCGTAGAGAACGTTTGCATACGACTCGGAATAGCCAAGCGCCGTCTGCAGGCGGTACATGATGAGCTTCGTGTCCACGAGATTGATGATGCTCAGCACACTGGAGCCGAGCGCGATCGGGATGCTGATACGCAGCAGCGTGACGAGAATATGTCCGGCGGAATCCGGCACATCCGGATCCGCGACCGGTTTTTCCGGATAGTGGCGGTGATAATAGATCGCCACATAGATCAGCGCAAAAGCGCCGCCCGCCGTGACGCCGAAGATCGCCCCCGCCGATGCGACCGGCAGACTCTTGCCCGCGCGCGTAAAGCTCCACGCGAGCACCAGACCGACGGCGACCTTGCCAACGACCTCAAGGATCTGTGAGACAGTGGTCGGCTTCATATTGCTCATGCCCTGTGCATAACCGCGGTACGTGCTCGTCAGGTACACAAGCACGAGCGCCGGGGACAGCGCCCAGATGCTCTGCGCCGCACGGACGTTGTTGAGCATCCCGGCCAGCTCCGTCGGAAACAGGAACATGACCAGCCCGAGCAGAATGCCGAAGATCGCAAACGTCAGCCATGCAACGCGGAAGATCTTGCGCGCCTGCATGGGACGGCCGAGCGTATCCGCCTCGCTGATCATGCGCGAGAGCGCGACCGGCATACCCGCCGTGGCCATCGTGAGAAAAACGTAATAGATATTGTAAGCGACGGAAAAGTATCCATACCCCTCGTCGCCGAGAATATTGCCGAGCGGGATCTTATAGATCGCGCCGAGGATCTTGATGACCACAACGCCGGCCGTCATCATGGCCGCGCCGTGGAGATAGTTCTGCTTGCTGTTTTCCTGCAAAACGCGCTCCCTCCCCGCTGAAATTTCACGTGCCGCTATACTTTACACGAACACGCAGAAAAAATCAAGGGAACGCGATGCATTCCCTTGATTTGCAGTTGGATTTTTTCGATCAGGCCTTGCGGACGCTGTCGATGTGGCGCGTCAGGTCGAGCATCTTGTTGGAGAAGCCCCACTCGTTGTCGTACCAAGCCATGAGCTTGACGAAGTGATCGTTGAGCGCCAGACCCGCTCTGGCATCGAAGATGCTGGTGTGCGGATCGGTGATGAAGTCGGAGGAGACGACCTCGTCGTCAACGTACTCGACGACGCCGGCCATCGGGCCTTCCGCGGCAGCCTTGACGGCAGCGCAGATCTCTTCATAGGTCGCAGCCTTCTCCAGACGGCAGGTCAGGTCGACGATGGACACGTCCGCGCTCGGGATACGCATGGAGGTGCCGGTCAGCTTGCCCTGCAGAGCCGGGATGACCTTGCCGACAGCCTTGGCAGCGCCGGTGCTGGTCGGGATGATGTTGCCGTGCACACCGCGGGACAGACGCCAGTTCTTCTTGGAGAAGCCGTCGACGACCTGCTGGGTGGCCGTGTCGGCATGGACGGTGGTCATAAGGCCCTCGACGATGCCGAAATTATCGTTGATGATCTTGGCCAGCGGCGCCAGGCAGTTCGTGGTGCACGAAGCGTTGGACACGATCTTGATATCCGGGGTGTACGCATCGAGGTTAACGCCGCAGACGAACATCGGCGTGTCGTCCTTGGACGGGCCGGAGAGCACAACGACCTGCGCGCCGGCGTCCAGATGATCCTGCGCCTTTTCCTTGGTCAGGAACGCGCCGGTGCACTCGAGCACATACTCAACGCCCAGCTCACCCCAGGGCAGGAGCTTCGCATCACGGTTGTTGAGCAGCGCAACACGCTTGCCGTTGACGATCAGGGCCGGGTTTTCGCCCTCTTCAAAATCAACGGTGCCGTTGAAGCGGCCATGCACAGAGTCATACTTCACGGTATATGCCAGCTGCTCAGGCGTTTTGTCCGGAGCGTTGACGGCGACGACCTCAATATCGTCAGCGCAGATCGCGGCGCGGAATGCCAAACGGCCGATACGGCCGAAGCCATTGATGCCAATTTTAATCATACTCGTTTCCTCCTGTTAGATCTGCTGCGCACAGCACGCAGCGCATTTCATCATACGGCTCTATTTTATATCAAATCCGGAAAAAGCGCAACCACATTCTTTCCAATTCACGATGCGCAGTCGATCACAAGTGACAATTTTTCGTTCAGATTTTCGCAAAAACTTGTATCTATTGACGAGCTCTGCTATACTGATTTTTAATACATCTCAGGGGGGATCGGAAAATGAGCAATACGCACATCATCGACTCGCTCAGCACACTGTTTTCCATGAGCACGACAGCCGTGCTCGGTGCGCAGGAGCAGTTCATCGCATTTATGAATCCGGCGGCACAGGAGCTCTTTCGCGGCGACCGTACAAATCACAAGCTCTCCGAGCTGCTGCCGGATCACATTACCGAGGCCACGGCGACGGAATTTGTGACCTCCGCCATGGTCGGCAAGCGCCATGTCATCGTATCCGTGACATCATTCGGCGCGTTCCGGCTCTTCTCGCTTGAGCCGCAGGACGAAAACACGCTGCGCGCAGGCGCACAGTTTGCACCGTTTCTGACGTCGCTGTCGGGCTTGCACACGCTCACGACGTACTTCCATGATTACGGCATGCAGCTGAGTGATGTGCACTTTCGCCACAATGCCGCCGAGCTCAAGCGGTTTTATTACCGGCTGCTGCGCTTTGCGCTCAACGCCTCCACCGCCTCCGGGCTGAGCGACGGGTCGCTCGCATTCGCACCGCAGCTATGCGATCTCGGCGCGGAATGCCGGATGCTGCTGGAAAACATACAGTCGATCGCCGACGACAACGGCATCGTGCTCGACGTGCACATTCCGGAAGCGCCGATCGAGTGCGCGCTCGACACGGCGCTCATCCAGCGGATGCTGCTCAACATCATCGCAAACTGCATGGAGCGCTGCTCGCGCGGCGACCGCATCCACATTACCGTCACACAGGAGGGTGACCGCGCAGACATCATCATCTGTGACGACGGCACACGCATCGCTCCGACGAAGCTCGGGACGATCTTCATCCCGCTGCGCGTGACGGGCGTGGACTTTTCCGACCTGAGCAGCAATGGTTTCGGCCTCACCGTCGCGCTCGGTGTCGCAGAAAAGCACAACGGCACGATCCTGCTCGAGAGCAACGCCTGGAACGGCACGACCTTCCACGTCGTGCTCAGTACGGTGCTGCCGGAGTCGACGCTGTTTCGCGCGCCGAGAGCGCCCTATGTCCGCGCAGAGGAAGACCCCGTGATGATCTTCCTTGCAGATCAAATTCCAAAGACCTGATACGCACGATATCATAAACGGCGTGCCGCCCCGATCGGGCGGCACGCCGCTTTTTCTGTGATTACTTTTATCACTCGGTCAGCCAGCGTGCACGCAGTATCTCCCGCTCAGCCTCACCGACGCCGAGCGCCTGCGACAGGAAGGCGTCCATGCTGCCATAACGCGCTTCGGCCGCGTCGCGCGCGGCGGTCAGAAACTCCACGTCCGCGCAGTCGAATGTGCGGATGACATCCCGCTCTGCCTCCGTGAGGTCATAGTCCTTGACCGCCGTCAGCAGACAGTCGGTCGAGGCAGCCATGCGCTCATTCGTGATCAGATAGTTTTCCACGATGACCGGCCAGTCCACACCCAGCGCCGTCAGCAGCAGCATCGTGCCGACACCGACGCGATCCTTTCCGGCCGTACAGTGATAGAGCAGCGCACCGTCCGTCTGCGCAAGCAGGAGCGCAAAAAACTGCCGATAGTGGTCGACAGAGAATTCCCGCGTGACAAGGCCGCGATACAGCTCGCACATGAACGCGCGTTCCTTGCCCGCCATCGTTTTTGCATGCGCAACGACGGCGCCATAGGGATCTGCCTGCTCCTCACGCGTCAGGCCGGCCGCCGCCTGCTGCACGATCGGACAGTGGATATAGCGCACGCCCGCAAGGACGCGGTCCGGCTTCTGCTCCCGCTCCAGATCGGTGCGAAAGTCGATGACCGTACGCAGCGGGTATTGGCTGAGCGTGTGCGCATCGGCGTCCGTAATGCCCGCAAGCTCGCCGCTGCGCAGCAGCAGCCCTGTGCGCACCTTGCGCCCGTCCATCGTCGGCAGGCCGCCGAGGTCGCGCGCATTCGGCGCGCCGCGCAGCAGATAGCGCTCAGAGATCAAAGAGTTTCTTTCCATTTTGCAGTGTTACCTCCGCGACTTGGTCTATCGTCATGCCCTTGATCTCCGCGACACGCGCGGCGATGAACGGCAGGGTGCGTGAATCATTGCGCTTGCCGCGATTCGGCACGGGCGCGAGATAGGGGGAATCCGTTTCCAGCAGGATGCGCTCCACCGGGCAGGCGGCGATCACCTCGGGCGCTTTGGCGGCATTTTTGTATGTGATCGGCCCGTCAAAGCCGAGATACCAGCCGCGGCGCAGCAGTTCGCGCGCCATCTCCACGCTGCCGGAATAGCAGTGGAACACACCGCGCAGCTGCGGATAGTCGCACACGATGCGCAGGCTGTCGCCGTGCGCCTCGCGGTCATGCACGATGACCGGCAGATCCAGCTCGAGCGCAAGCTCCAGCTGCGCGCGGAACATCCGTTCCTGCTTCACCTTTGTGGATGCGTCCCAGTAATAGTCCAGCCCGATCTCCCCGATGGCGACCACCTTCGGCTGCGCGCAGAGCGAGCGCAGGAAGTCGAGCTTCATCGGTGCTTTCAGATTGCTGCCGCCGCAGACGGCGGTCTCATATTGCAGCGTATGCATATCCCATTCCGCCTTTCTCAGTTGCCGCGCACGGCGCCCCACGGAAAGCCCTTTGCGCCGCCGTGGTAAATGACGCGCCGCACATTCAAAAACGCGCAGCGGCCGATGCGCTCCACGCCGTCGGGGATGACGACCGTGTCCAGATTGCTGCACTGGTAAAATGCCTCGTCGTGGATCTCGCGGACGCTGTCCGGGATGACGATGCCCGTCAGACCGATGCAGCGCGAGAACACGCCCTCCGGGATAACGGTGAGCCCCTGCGGAAGATTGACCCGGCGCAGGTGCACCTTATCATAAAACGCATATGGCTCGATCGTCTCGACACTGTCCGGAATGACGAGCGTATTTAAATATGTGTACGACACCATGGCATAGGCAGCGAGCGTGCGCACGCGCACCCCGTCGACCGACGACGGCAGCTCGAGCACCGTGCCGGCGTTGAAGCAGCCGTCCGTACCGATGCGCCCGGTCGCGGCGTCAAAGACAAAATTCTGCGCCGCAGCCTGTGCTGCCGTGACCGGATGGGTATCCCACGGGCGCTCGCGCAGCCAGACGGCAATATCCGCCTGCGTTTGCCGGCGCTTTTGCGCGAGGTAGTCCTGCATCTGCCGCAGCGAGCACTGCTGCGAGAAAAAGACCGCCAGATCCTCAGCCTCCAACGGGATGGAAAAGCCCTTCGGCAGCTCGAGACCGAGCTGCATGGCAAGGATCCGGCGGACATCGCCGCACGCATCGTCATAGCGCGAGAGCACCTTCTGATCGCAGACGAAGGGCACGTCCAGCCGCGATGCCTCGATGCCGCCGGCCGTCAAAAGGCCCGCGAAGCCGTGCGCGCGGTCCAAGATCTTTTTTACGTCGCGAAACTGCGTGCTCTGGTAAAGAAGCATCTCCATCGCGTGATCCCTCCCGTCGGTTCGGAACGCTTTTTGTTATAAAACTATCATACAGGTGCAAGGTGTATTCTTCCGTAACATTTGCTGCACAGATTCCGGTTTCCTTGTCTCTTTACCGGCGGATCGGGTATTTTTTGTACACGCTGTACACAGTTTATTCACTGGACAGGCGTTTCCGGTTGTGGTAAACTAAAGTTACGTTACACGAGTCCGGAAAATGCACACGCAGTACACATATATTTTGAATAAAGGAAGCATACGCATGAATGAAGTAAAAAGCCCGAAAAAGCCGATGCTGTATTACTACGCCATGGCGCTGCTCGTGCTGCTGCTCATCAACTTCCTCGCCGTGCCGTGGCTGAGCCAGCGGCAGGTCAAGGAGGTCGACTACGGCACGTTCATGACCATGACGGAGAACAAAGAGATCGGCCGCGTGGAGGTGCAGGACAACCAGATCCTCTTCACGAACAAAGACGACACCCAGATCTACAAGACCGGCCCGATGGACGATCCCGACCTGATCTATCGCCTGAAGGACTCCGGCGCGGAGTTCTCGAGCGAGATCGTCGAGCAGATGTCGCCGTTTCTGTCGTTTCTGCTGACGTGGC
>ENA-ORSC01002193-ORSC01002193.1-human-gut-metagenome-genome-assembly--contig:-NODE-2193-length-12111-cov-10.891340_pt1 | contig 12111 bp, 9 predicted proteins | sample MGYA00242178_ERZ509140 | MGnify/ENA primary metagenome ERZ509140 (study PRJEB26280, sample SAMEA2338681) | human gut metagenome | biome: human gut; feature: human-associated habitat; material: faeces... | reverse complement strand
CCTCGGAATTGATCTTGCTCTTTATCGTGGTATCTGCTACCATCTTGCCGTTCTCATCGAGTATTACTGCCTTTGTGTAGGTCGAGCCTACGTCACAACCGCCAAAATATTTCATTATTAATTTCCTCCAATTAATTATAGTTGGCGCATTTTGCGCCGTCCGGGGACGGCCGATCTATTTTGCCGCCCTCGGCGCATAATTCCTGCGGTAATTGCCGAGCAATTACATGCAGACTTCGTCCTCGAACTCTACGAGAGACGGGTCTATGGGCTCTGCGTTCTTAACGGTGCGCATGAACTCGTTAACCTTGTCGCGCATGGTGCGGCGAGAAACGGTACGCGGGTCCATAAGGTCGTGCTCGATCCAGATAAGATCGTAGCCACGCTCACGACCCTGATCGTCGAGCAGGCCCTGAACGGTTGCCATGTTCTTACATGCAACGTTCTGATACATGAGGATGAGCTTTGCATCCCATGCTTCGCACTGACGCCACAGCTCGGTTACGACGTTGTGGTAACCGCCGTTGGTGTGACGGCGCATAACCATACGCTCGTACAGGCGAGCCAGGTCGCGGAGTGCTTCTTCCTTGTCCTCGGTCTCGAGGGGCTTGGTGAAGTTGAGGGATTCCATCTCGACCAGGACATCGATGCCCCAGCAGTTGGCAGCCCAGTTGGAGAAGTTTGCATAGTAGTGAGCCGGGCAAGACCATACGATTGCACGGTACTTCATCTTGCCGGGCCATGCTTCGTCGCGATTCTCATAGCCCTCGCGGATCAGCTTGCTGACCTTCTCACAGGTCTTAATAACACGGGGATCAATACCGCCGTCCATCTCGTAGTTCCACTTACGGAACAGCTCGTAGCAAGGTCCGAGCAGCTGCGGATACTTGGTCTTGTTGATTTCCCACTTCTCCAGCTCGTAAGAAGTCTCCTTATTGAAGCGCTTCATAGCGGTGAAGTAAGCGTCCCAGTTCCACTTTGCACCGGTCTTATCTTCGATAAACTTGATGCAGGCCTTGATATCCTCGGCGGCAGACTGCAGGACGGACTCGTCCTCGTAACGAACGGGGAAGCAGAGATGGAATACGGGCGTGTTCGGGAAGCGGCGTGCAAAGTAAGAGGATGCCATGGTGGAGCCGTCGCAGGGCATGGAGCTGGAGATAAAGCCGCAGCCCATGTCGGGCAGAGCGTCGATAACCAGAGCGCCGCACTCGGAAGACGGAACCGGGCAGGTATCGGAGGGCAGACCGAAGGACTCGACTGCATCGATGTAAGGTACGCAGGTGAGCTGGTCGATCTCAGAAACGAGGAAGACGGGCAGCAGCTGGTGAGGAATACCGCACAAATCGGGGAAGCCTGCCATGATCTGACCCATGGTCATCTCGTCAAAGGTCATGAGCATCTTGTTGAGCTCCTCGCTGTTGCCGTTCTTGCGGTCAGCCTTGGACAGAAGAACGAGGTTCTCTGCAACGTAGCGGAATATATCGTAGATAAGCAGGTGGCTCATGCGGAGAGCGCGGCCGCGCTGACCCATGATGTTCTTATCCATAAAGCCATGGCAGCAGAAGTAGGAGATCATCCAGCGGTAGTGCAGAGCACTGTTAAGTGCGGGAATGAGGTCCTTGGAGAAGGTCATAAGGAGCATGCCCCACATACGAGCCCACTCATAGAAGTCGTATGCAGTGTCCTTAACGCCGCGCCACTCACGACGTACGGTTGCCATTGCGCCCTTGGCATACAGTCTGCCAAGTCTTTTTTCGCCGTAAAGGATAGCGTCGAGCTTACCCTGCTGGTCGAGTGCCATGAATGCATTGTACTCTTCCTTGATGCGAGCTGCATCATTCTTCAGGGTGTTCTTCCAGCCGTTTTTGAATGCTTCCCAGTCGGTCTCTTTGAACATATCATAGAAGATGCCGCCGCAAACCTTCAGGTTTTCCCACTGCTTCTTCCAGTCGATGTTATCTTTCGCCTTAAAAAACTTAGGATTGGGATATTTAGGAGTCTTAGCCATTACTTTATGCCCTCCTCTTTATGAATACGCTTGATCTCCAGAGACTCAACAAAGGCCTGGCAGCGGGTACGGAGCTGACCGGAGTTACCGTTGTTGTACAGTCTGTCGATGGACAGTACGGGCCAGCCGTATTCCTCAGCCATAACATGGCTGACGAGTGCACGCTCGAAGCCCCAGTAGTCGCAGTACTTCATCTGCTCGTAGATGATGCCTTCTGCGTGATACTCTCTTGCGAGGCGGTCTGCGGTCTCACGACGCTGCAGAACCTTCTCGTCGGATATGTAACGTGCGCACTCGGAGTGCTCCATTATGTGGCGGCAGATCTGCTTAAGAGCAGGCTCGTCGTCGTTGAGCTCGATGACCTCGCGGCCCGGAGTCGAGCCGAAGCAGTGACGGTCGGAGCAGACAAATGCGCCGCAGCCTTCGATAAGCTTGGTGAGGTTGGGATCGTCGATTTCGCTTCCGACGATTGCGACTCTTGCGCGGAACCAGGGCTTAGGATCGGGCTTGCGGGTCTTGAGCTCCTTAAGAGTCTCCTTCAGGTACGGGAGAATGAGTCTCTTCGGGCAGGTGAAGGAAACAAGGTTCAGGACGTGATACTCATAGCCGGTGATAACGGGGTTTTCTGCCTTGCGCATATCGCCGATCTCGGTGAGGATCTTGCAGACCTCGTTGTGCTCCTTGACTGCCTTGCGGATAGCCTTATCGGATACGTCGACGCCGAACTTCTCGTGCAGGTTATCCAGAACATGCTTCTGCATCTGGATTTCGTATGCGTCGAGGGTGTAGTCGGTCACCTTGAAAGGAATGTCCATGTGAGTTACAAAGAACTTTTCCTTGGTGTTGACCTTCAGAACCTCGAAATGCTCCATTGCGCGGTTCATCATGGAGCAGGCGTCCACGCCTATCAGTGCGTCAAGGAACTGATAGCCGCCCTCGATCGCACGTTCTACGAGTGCGCGTGCGTACTCGCAGGTGTAGTTGGACATGTAGTAGGTTGCGATGTCGATAGAACCTGTTTTCGGTGCGCGCAGACGCACGGAGAAACAGTTGCCTATGTTGAGAAGTGCTTCGGGAACGTGGTAGCAAGTGTAGCCAAGGCAGATGTCGCCTTCAGCCTGAGCCTGCTTTACCAGCTCGTTGTCGGCATTCTCAAGAAGACTTTCGAAGTAGATCAGATGCTTAAGATCTTTCAAATGTTACACCTCTTCTTCAAAGAATTTCTATTTTTTGGAGTGCTTCCTTTACTCCGTTGAGCATAAGAGAATCTTCGGGCAGGCTAAGCACGCTCTGACCCTTTATGTCGTTTGCGGCAAAAGCATTGTCCGCAGGGATGCGTGCCACGATATCAACACCGGGCACAGTGATGAGCTCCGCGAGCTCGGGATTTGTCATACGGTTTACTATAGCGCCGATCTTATCGTAAACGATCAGCTCGTCGGCAACGTTTTTGATCGTCGATACGACCTGACAGCCTTTCTTGCTCTGGTCGGTAACAAGCAGCAGATGCGTTACCTTATCCATAACGCGGCGCTGGATCTGCTCAATGCCGGCCTCTCCGTCGATGACGACATAGTCGAAGCTGTTCGCCAAAATGCCGATGACTTCCTTCAGGTAGGAATTGACCTTGCAGTAGCAGCCGGAGCTTTCAGGTCTGCCGATGCCGAGAAATGCAAAGCCGGGCATTTCGACCAGTGCGTCAAAGATCTTGAATCTCGCTTCGCTCAAAAGCTCAAGCGCCTCTCTTGTTTCGCCGTTTTCGACGCTGTCAACAATGCTCATGCGGATATCGTCAAGCGTGAGCTTGACATCAACGCCCAGAGCGACCGACAGGCCGACAGCAGGGTCTGCATCTATCGCGAGGATCTTCTTATCCGGGAAATTTTCCACCAGAAGCCTTACGATCGACGCCGAAATCGACGTCTTGCCGACACCGCCTTTACCGGCGACCGCGATGATCTTTGCTTTATTTTCCAATAATACGTCCCCCCTTCAATTGCGCTTTGACATACCTTACGCATTTTGATAACAGTTTAACACAAATGCCTCTGATTTGCAAGAGAATATGCTGCTATTTACATGAAAAATTCAGGTTTTTTTGTTCTAAAAATACGTTCAGCTATACACTTTCAACAAAACTGTCAATTAGTTTGTTCATAAAAAAAGACTCCCAGTACAGGGAGTCTTTTTTCTATGTGTTATGCGGATATCGGATCATACGATTCTGCGGTCACGGACCTGAGAGTCGTAGTGCTTATTCAGCAGCGGGCGAATGACATAGTATATAAGCTTGTTTTCGCCATTGGTCATATACAGGGTAAAGGTTCCGACAAAAGCGAGGAAAGCGAACATGGCGACCTTGCCGCCGATCTTTGCAACAGTTTTCATTATTACCTTATCCTCCTATTAATATGCATCGCTGTCGTCAAACTCAACGAGCGTGGGATCAAGAGGCTCCTCGCCCAGAACGACGGACATGTAGCCGTTTACGCAGTTACGCATATCCTGACGGGAAACAGTGCGGCAGTCCTCAAGGTCATGCTCGATGAAGATGAAGTGGAAGCCGAGATCCCTTGCCTGCTCTTCCATGAGAGCGTGAACGCCGAGCATGCCCTTGCAGGCGATGTTGTCGTTCATGAGCACCATGTCGCAGTTGAAGTTCTTTGCCCACTCCCAGATGGCGTTGACATTGTCCCAGCCGCCGACGGCGTGGTGACGCATGGTTGCCTTCTCGGAGAACAGAGCAAGATCCTTGATTGCCTCGTCGGGATCTTCGGTGTTGATCATGTTGTGACCCATGGTGGAGTCCATGTTCAGGACGATATTGATGCCCCAGCAGTTCTGGATCCAGGTCGGGAAATCGGTGTAGTAAACAGCGGAGGGTCCCCACAGGAATGCGCGGTGACGGGTTCTGCCGCCGAACGGCTCCTTCTTCTCTTCATACGCCTTGCGCATGATCTTGATGACCTGGCGGTCGACCTTGTTGAAGTAAGGATCGGTTCCGTTTACGGATGCCCATGCATACAGACGATAAAGCGTCTCGGCAATGCCGCACAGAGCCGAATACGGGGTCTTGAAGTAGTCCCACTTTTCAAGCTCTATAGTGTTCTGCTCATTCATGAGCTTTGCGTACTTAAAGAGATTATCCCAGTCGTACTTCACGCCGTACTCTTTTTCGACGAAAGCGATGGCGTCCTTGAGCATCTGAGTGGAATACGGATGTGCGCCCGGCTCGTTGTGGATCATGGCCAGGGTTACGGGGAAGTCCGGCATGCCTATGCGGCGGCGCTGGAACATGGAGGTCGCCTCGGATGCGTTGCAAGGCATGTTGGTCGAGATCATTGCCTTACCGATGAGGGGGAATGCGTCATCGAGTGCAACACCGGTCTCGGCCGCGCAGCGCGAGCAGACGTCGGCAGGAAGTCCGAAGGACTCGGCAACGTCGATGTAATAAGGCTCGATGTGCTGGTCAACGTCGCAGATGATGAACTCGGGCAGAGTCTGGAGGGGGAACGGAACGAGCTCTTTGAAGCCCATCATGAACAGCGGAGGCAGAACCTCGTCCATGGGAACGATGCGGTCGGTATCCTTGCCGCCTCCGAGACGACGGTCGTTGGACAGACAGAACGCAATCTTCTTGGTCAGGCTGCGGACGATAGCGTGCATGCACTTGTGTGCCGTGACCAGCTCGTAGCCGCGGAAGCCTTCAAACAGGCGGTCAATAAACATGAATGTGCCGAGGTAAGAGCCCATCCAGCGATACTCCCAAAAGCCCTTAAGGCAGGGGATCGGAGCGGATGCGACCATCATTGCCATGGAAGCGAGGTTCTTCAGCCATGCGCCGTAGTCGACCATGGTGTCCTTAACGCCGCGCCACTCACGCCATTTTGCAACGCCGGTCTTGTCGTAGTAACGGTCTCTCTGGCCGCCGACACCGTTCTCGGCCTGCCATATGGGATCAAAGCGTTCAAGCTTTTTATCAACAGCTGCTATTACTTTATCGAACATCATTACTTACCTCCCTGAATGGACTTGATCTCCAGGGATTCGATGAACGCCTGGAAACGTGTACGAAGCTGTCCGACTGCGCCGAGGGAATACTCCTTCTCGATGGTGCAGCAAGGAATGTGCTTTTCGTTCGTGAAGATGTGGTTTGCAAGAACCTTCTCATAGCTCCAGAACTCGCAGAACTTCATGTTTTCGTAGATGATGCCGTCAGCCTTGAAATCTTCAACGAGTTGGGCCGCGATAGCGTGACGCTGGTCGATCTTGAAGCCATCCATAAAGCGTGCGCACTGGTTCCAGTACAGGTAGTGGCGGCAGATGGCGTCGAACGCGGTCTCGCCTTCCTTGATCTCAATCTGCTCTCTGCTGGGGAACGAGCCGAAGCAGTAGCGGTCGGCAACGACCATTGCACCGCACATTTCGATAAGCTTTGTGAACTCGGGATCATCGACCTCGGAGCCGACAAGTGCAACGCGGGCGCGGAACGGGAACTTCTCTTCCGGTTCGCGGGTCTTGATCTCTTCAAGAGTCTCCTTGAGGTAAGGCAGGATCAGCTTATGGGGGCAGACCTGGCTTACGAGCTGGATGACATGGAACTCATAGCCGGTGATGGGCGGATTATCGAGCTTGCGGAAGTTGCCGATCTCGGTGATGATGCGGCTGAGCTCGTTGTGCTGCTCGATAGCCTTGCGCATAGCCTCATCGGAGACATCAACTCCAAGACGGTTCTTCATCTCGTCAACGACTTTGAGCTTAAGCTGAGCTTTGTAGTAATCAAGGTTGGTCTGATCGCCCTTCATGGGAGGATCGATCTGGGTAACGAAGAATCCGTCGTGCTTAACGGGATTGATGAGGAAGAAGTGCTCTTCCATACGCTCCATGGTCGCGCAGCTTTCCGCGCCGAACAGGCAGCTGAGGTAGTTGTATCCGCCTTCGATGGCGCGCTCAAGAATGGAGCGTGCATAGGGGCAGGTACGGTTTGTCATGTAGTAGTTTGCGATATCGCTGGACGTGCAATTGGGAGCGCGAAGTCTTGAAGAGAAGCAGCCTTCAAGATTGAGAAGGACTTCGGGTATGTAATAGCAGTTGTAACCGAGTGCTATCTGCCCATCCTCCACTGCCTTGGTGACAAGCTCATTCTGAGCGTCCTGCAGCAGGTTTTCAAAATAGATCAGATGTTTTAGGTCTTTCATTTGCAACCCCTTCCGCTTATTTAAAATTTTTGCTTACCAGTTTCCAGTATGGTTTCCCATACCCCTTCGCATGATTATACTTTAGGTTTAGCCGAAATGTCAAGTTTATGTCAAAAGTATTTCCAAATTTATTTTGCCAATTCTCAGTTCCCGAACGCTTGGTCAACGCACTGTCCGACTACTCGAACAGACCTCGGCAGATTTCTATATATTTTGGCAGGACGCCCTCGAAATCGAGCCCGTAATGACGCGGCGTATTTCGCTTTGCGGTGCGCTCTATCGCGGCGGTGACAAACTCCTCGGCAGCATTGAGCGCATCCTCAAGAGCCGCTCCGCGAGTCAAAAGTGCCGCAAAGGCCGAGGCAAAGACATCTCCCGCGCCGTGGAAGGTGCCGTCGAGAGCCTCGTTCATGACCGAACACAGCCGGCCGCTTTTGTTATCGCGCGCAACTATGCCGACCTTCCCCGGCTCTGCGCTGACACCCGTCACGGCAACAAAATCCGGCCCCAGCTCGGAGAGCCTGTCGATAAGCTCAGTGACATACGCCATGCTGTGAGTACCGGGTCTGTATTCCATACCGGTCAGTAAGCATGCCTCGGTTATATTCGGCGTTATGATATTTGCTTTTTTAATGAGTCGACGGAAGCACTCCGCCATCCAGTCACCGAGGTTCGCGTAGTATTTGCCGTTATCGGCCATGGCAGGATCGACAATGACGAGCGTCTCGTCGTTTTTCAGAAGCTCGATCGCGCGCTCGAGCAGCTTTCCCTGCGCCTCGGAGGCGAGATAGCCGGAATATATTGCATCGAACCTTAGTCCCAGGCTGTGCCAATGCTCGGCGATCGGGACTATATCCCCGCTCAGGTCGGTAAACGTCCAGTCAGTGAAGCCGCCGGTATGGGTGGATAAAAGAGCCGTCGGTATGCAGCAGCACTCAACTCCCGTTGCGGAAACTATAGGAAGAGCAACTGTAAGCGAGCATTTTCCCATTCCGGACAGATCATGAACAGCCGCCATTCTCGGCAGCTTAGGCAGTTTTTCCATAGTGTCTCCTACCTTATTATTAAATTATTAATTGAAATATCGTATTGATTTTAACACAGACCCGGCGCTTGTGCAACTCTATACAAAATCTGTCCAATGTATATATCTTTCAAAATTTTTAACCAAATTTTTATAGCTTTTTGCTTATAAAAAGCTATCTTTACCATAATATGTCTTGAATTCTCGGTTACAATATAGTATCATTAGGTATAATATTAATTAATAGCCGCCGGGCTGCTTCCGTGAGCAACGGCTGACTGCTTCCCTGCCGAAAGGCAGAGATAATCGATGCCGCATGGATAACGCTCGCCGGTATAGGTATTAGTATGGATCTTTGGGGGAAAGGAGGACAAAACTGAATAGCATGGTAAAATTAGAAAAGTTCAGCAAGCCTGCGCTTACCGTACTGTTTGTACTTGCTGTTTTTCTGTTTGCTGTTTTTGTGCTGAGCACCAACGCAAGTGCTGATGGAGTCGATGCCACCGCTGCGGTCGAGACAGAATCTGCTACGTCCGTCATGTCGGTATTCGAGGGGATCGGTCTTAAAAACACCGAGTATCCCGACGCAAACTTCATCAACTTCCTGCTTTGCCTGCATGGCTATGAAAAGCTCCCTGCCAACGCTACCGTGACCGTTACGGCATATCTGCCTGTTACCAACACCGTTTTCTGGCGCTCTACCTTTGACAAGGCTTATCTCACTTTCAAAGATGTGATTAACCCGGTGGGACACGGTACTCTGCTCAGGCTTCCTGCCGACTGCGTAATCAAGATCGAAGTCAACGGAGCCGACATTGACGGTTGGGATCTTATCTACGGCAGCACCGTTGAAGAGGCCATCATATGGCATCCCAGCAGCGGCATGTCCGGTCCGGCTGCCGACTATGTTCCCGGCAACGCTACATACATGTTTATGAGCAATCTGGGAGGCCACGTCGTTCACCTGAACATAGATGGTGTACACGGCGGCGATTCCGACGCGGATGCAGATGCTGACGATGACGCGGATGCGGATGCGGATGCGGACGCCGATGCGGATGCGGATGCGGATGCGGATGCTGATGCTGATGCGGATGCGGACGCCGATGCCGATGCGGACGCCGACGCCGACGCTGATGCTGATGCCGATGCGGACGCGGATTCAGATTCGGACGACGATGACGATCATCACGATCCTAAAATGGGGGACGAGCGGAACATTGTGCTGATCTCAGCTATTGCAGTTGTCAGCCTGGCAGCATTCACTGCCACTTATCGCAAGAAGGAAAATAACTGATCATATGTGGGCGATTAGTTGACTTATTGCTTAAGTGCATATAAAATAGGAGTGGTTATAAACCATTCCTATTTTTATTTGCTTGAGGTGCATAATGAGCAGACGCAGCAGACGAAAAAAGCACATTGACCACGCAAAAAAGCCTACCGCCGAGCAGCTTGCAGCGCGGACCAAAAAAGCCGTTATCATCGGTTCGGCAGTTGTTTTGGCCATAGTCGCCGCGGTGGTGATCCTGTATCTCGTTTCCGCCGGCAAAAAGGACGATGCGCTTGCTTCGTTTGATAAGAAGGCCGAGCTTCTGCGCGAGCAGGTGCTCTCGGACAAGCGCAGCGACGAGATATCGGGCGATATCGAAGAGGGGCTTCCGGACAACGTTGTGTTTCTTTCCGTTTGCAGCGGCGAGGAGCGCGCAAAGGTTTTCACCGGAACGGGCGTTGACCGCAAAGCCGCATGGCTGAGCGCATACAATCAGGCAAAAAGCTTCATTGAAAACGAAAATTACAATGCTATTTGGCTCAAAGCCGACCTCATGAGCGAGGCAAAAACATACGATACGGTCGAGTTTTCAACCGAGCTGCACCACTACAGGCCCGAGTTTTTCAGATACGGCATAGCGTTTGACAAAAGCTTTGAAACGGCGATTTTGGAAGCCGAGCTTAACGGCGCCAAGATACTCGACTACGAAAACGAGTGTGTTGACGAAAGTTATCTGAACACATACCTGAAAAAAGCCGGACGCAGCCCCCTCTCCTCCCTGCCGGACAGCTATGTTGTTTTCAAATGCGTCGGCTGGATGTGCGATGAAAACGACGAGGTTTACGATCTCATAAGCGACATTGACGATTACGGCAGGCGCAAGGTCGACACCGTGGACAAGGAGTACGCCGCCGAGCTTGTCAAGAACGCCTCTGGCTTCCTTATTGACCAGGTCAAGGACGACGGAAGCTTTGTTTACGGCTACTATCCGAGATTCGATAAGAATATTGATAATTACAACATTGTCCGCCATGCGAGCACGCTTTGGAGCCTTGTTTGCCAATACAGGATGACCGGCAACGAAGAGCTTGTTCCCGTTATCGACAGAGCTATAGATTACATGGTTGAAAACGCAATAGTCGAGCGAAACGACGAGATATCGTATCTGTACGAGGAGAAATCGGACGAGATCAAGCTCGGCGGCTGCGGCGTTGCCGTCGTTGCGCTGACCGAGTACATGGATGCGTTCGGCTCGGACAAATACAAGGACCTTGCCATAAAGCTCGGCAACGGTATACTCACCATGCTCGATCAGAACAGCGGCGAATACTATCACGTTTTGGACGGCGAGTTTATCAAAAAAGAGCAGTTCCGCACCGTTTATTACGACGGCGAGGCGACCTTTGCACTGTGCAGGCTCTACTCCCTCACCTCGGACGAGAAGTGGCTCGACGCGGCAAAAAGCGCCGTTGAGCATTTTATCTCTGCCGACTATGTTCAGTACAAGGATCACTGGGTGGCTTATTCGATGAACGAGATAACAAAGTATGTCGATGACGAGCGCTACTACACCTTTGCACTCAGAAACGCGCAGGAGAACCTCGACACGATATACAACCGCGACACAACGTATCACACCTATTTCGAACTCCTGATGAGCACATTCGAGATCTATGACCGCATGATCGAGCGCGGAATACACGTCGATTACCTCGACAACGGATTTGATCTTGAATACTTTCTCCGAACGATATACAAGCGCGCAGACCACATGCTCTGCGGCTATTTCTACCCCGAGTACGCAATGTACATGGCAAATCCCAACTCCATTCTCGACACGTTCATGGTGCGCCACGACGGCTACCGCGTCAGGATCGACGACGTTCAGCACAATGTGGGCGGATATTATCTTTACTACATGAACTATGACAAGCTTGTTGATTACGGCATGCTCGAATACAGGGACAAGGCATGAAAATAAGTCTGCAAAAAGTAATAAGGATAGTTTCGCTCATTGTATTTCTCGTCTGCTTGACGCTGCTTGCGTTTTACCTCATAGGCGACGCGCGCGACGCTGCGGCGAACAAAGATATCGACAAGCTCAAGGACGCCGAAGTCACCGTGCCCGACGTTCTCGATGAATACGCCGGGCTTTATGCCGAAAATCCCGATACCATAGGCTGGCTGAAGATCGACGGAACAGAGCTTGACAACGTCGTCATGTTCTCCCGGCACGATAACGAGAAGTATCTGCACACCGATTTTTACGGTAACTCCTCTTACCGCGGCTGTCTGTTCGTTGACGGCTGGTGTGATGTGCTCACGTCGGATAACATCATAGTTTACGGACATCACATGAAGGACGGCTCAATGTTCGGCGTGATCGTCGATTACCAGAGCGAGGAGTTTTATAAGCATCACAAATACATAAGCTTTGATACGATATACGAAAAGCAGACCTACGAGGTCGTCGCCGCAATACGGACCGAGCTGCCGTCCGACAGCGCAGAGGGCTTCAGATACAACGAATACACCGGCAGCGACGAAAAGTCATTTGCCGAATATGTTAAATTCATTGGCGAAAATAAGCTATACGACACCGGAG
>ENA-ORSC01002184-ORSC01002184.1-human-gut-metagenome-genome-assembly--contig:-NODE-2184-length-12149-cov-3.988176_pt1 | contig 12149 bp, 7 predicted proteins | sample MGYA00242178_ERZ509140 | MGnify/ENA primary metagenome ERZ509140 (study PRJEB26280, sample SAMEA2338681) | human gut metagenome | biome: human gut; feature: human-associated habitat; material: faeces... | reverse complement strand
TGCTAAAAGCATGGAGAAAAATGCAAAACTCGCTCCGCTGCAGGCTTCGCTCAGACAGGTTGCGATTTTTCTCCATAACGCAGATTTCTACCGGCTAAGAAGATCTAAGACGCCTGCAAATGCACTCAGACAGATATATTTTCCTGCGCTGTTTACTGAAAATAACTGTAGTATAACGTGAGGTTTATGGAATATTAAATTTATGAAATACTATAGCAATTCCATAAAATAAATATAAGAAATTAATATATAGCAATGCTTTTAAATACATTATTTGTGAGAATTGCTATAGTAAACCGGAAGACGTTAAGGAGGTATTTTCAGTAAAGGTATCAAGATGATTATAAAGTATAAATGATTTTTGCTAAATAGTATTGACAAAATGATATTATACATCATATAATATCGTTAACAAAACAATATTGATGTTCTGTATAGTATGTGAACAGGATGGAATAAATGTATCAGATGTGAAATGGCGTTTACCTTTGGTATAGTCTGGAGCATTTTTCAGACACGCTCTAAGGCTAAGAAAACGCGTTCCCGTTTTCGGAAACCCCTGTGGTTTCCGGCGGGAACGCGTTTTTCTTATCTTATTTTTCTGTTACAGTTCAAATGCCTGGCGGATGCTGTCGTAATGCAGGAATTTACCTTCTGCGGCGTACCCTTTGATTTCGTCCAATGTAGCAAAACGGTAGCCGTCTGTTTCTTCCTCCTGAAGATGAAGATCTTCGTCTTTGATATCCATCACGAAGCGATAAACATCGACAAAGTAATTGTCTCCCTCATCCGGGTTGATGCGCCGGTAGGTAAAGAGATAACCGCCGTCAGCCTTGCTCACATCGAGTCCGGTTTCCTCTCTGACCTCACGGCGCACGGCCTCCCAGGAGCTCTCTCCTGCCTGTGCCGCGCCGCCGGAAACCTCCCACCAGCCCGGTGCCCAGGCTTTCGTCATGACACGTTTTGTGATAAGAAAGGTCCCATCCGGTCTTGCGATTACGCCGAGTACGGTCAGGTGAAACTCGCCCGGCTTCATATGCCAGTCATTCCGTCTCATCGTACGGCCGGTCGGCTGTTTATTTTCATCATAGATATCCCAGAGTTCCATATCGTGTTTTCTCCTGTCGAACTTCTTCCGAGCCCCATCGCGATTTTTCTTCCCTGTCGCATGGTTCTGAATCATTACAGATACTGTTTAATCTCTTCCATTACATTTTCCAGCGGAATTTGTGTTTTCAGAGTCTTATCGCGGGATGCAACCTCGACAACGCCCTGTTTCATGTTTTTCGGGCTTACGATGATGCGCAGCGGAATGCCGAGCAGGTCGGCATCGGCAAACATTACGCCGGCTCTGACGCTTCTGTCGTCGTAGATCACTTCGATGCCTGCGTTCTGCAGATCCTCGTACAACTTGTCCGCATATGCTCTGACTTCCTCGTCATCGACGCGGACTGCACAGAGGTGTACCTGCCACGGAGCGATAGCTTTCGGCCAGATCGGGCCGTACTCATCGTGATGTGCCTCGCAGACCGATGCTGCCAGACGGCCGACACCGATACCGTAGCATCCCATGATCGGGGTCTTGCTCTCGCCATTTGCATCGACATAGGTCATATTCATGGATTTTGTATATTTGGTTCCAAGCTGGAAGATATTTCCGACCTCGATACCTCTGGAGATCTTCACGGTCTTTTTGCCGCATTTCGGGCAGATGCCGCCCTCCTGGATTTTTGCAAAATCGTGATACTCGGCATTCGGAACGTCGCGCTCCATGTCGAGTCCTTTGTAATGATGCTCTGCCTCGTTGGCTCCGCAGGAAAGGTTGTTTCTTCCCTCGAGGGATTTATCATAGAGAACAACGGCATCTCCGTTCACCTTCAGGTTCACCGGTCCGATATAGCCTGCGTTCAGTCCGCATTCTTCGGTGATCACGGCTGCGTGAACCTGCTCGCCGAGGAAGTTGACCAGCTTCGTCTCGTTGACTTCGAGATCGCCGCGGATGAAAAGGACAACGTATTTATCATCGACATTCTGCTGATAAACAACGGCTTTGCAGGAGTTCTTTGTCTCGTCTCCGAAGAAATTGCAGACGTCTTCAATGGTGTGGACGTTCGGTGTATAAACCTTTTCGAGTGCAGCGGATTCTGCGTCTCTTGCGATGTCGGAAATATTCTCAGCTGCCTCCATGTTGGCTCTGTAATCGCAGGAATCACACAGAACGATGGAATCCTCTCCGACCGGAGTCAGAAGCATGAACTCATGGGAGATGTTGCCGCCCATCATACCGGAATCGGATTTGACAGATACCACCTCCGGCACGCCGACACGCTCGAAGATACGCTCGTATGCTGCGTGGCATTTCTCGTAATACTGCTCCAGATCTTCCTGGCTGGTATGGAAGGAGTAAGCATCCTTCATCGTAAACTCACGCACACGGATCAGGCCGGCTCTCGGACGGGCCTCATCACGGAATTTTGTCTGGATCTGATAGATCATAAACGGATATTTGGTGTAGCTCTGTGCATACTCGCGAACGAGATGTACGGCTGCCTCCTCGTGGGTCATGCCGAGTACCATTTTGGCATTGTTGCGGTCGGTGAAACGCAGCAGCTCATCGCCGATGCTATCGTAACGGCCGGACTCATCCCACAGAGAAGCCGGCATGACAACCGGGAACTGCACTTCCTGGCCGTCGATTTTGTCCATCTCCTCGCGCAGGATCTGCTCGATTTTGCGCACAATGCGGCGCAGCGGCAGATAGGAAGAATAGATTCCGTTTGCCATATATTTGATGTATCCGCCTTTTACCATAATAGCATGGCTGTCGATGACACAGTCAGCAGGTCTTTCTTTGAAGCGCTCTCCTACTAATTTTTCAAGTTTCATTTTCTGATTTCCTCCTTGTTTTTTGGGTTTTCAACATCTGAAATCTTCCAGACGCGAGAACATTCCAGCCTGTCCGATTTTAAGCTTTTAGTCAACATTTTACGCATCTAACTCATCACTGAAGTAACGAGTTAGATGCTTCGTTTTCAAACAGAAAAAAGCCCTAAACCGCAAGCTGCAGTTTAGGGCGAATTTTTTATCCGCGGTACCACCTAAATTCAGGAAAACTCCTGCACTCTGACACAAAGCATTTGTACCCCACGATTTTTGTATTTTGTAATACGCGTGATCTCTGCTCTCTGTACCTTCTCTGTAACGGGAGATCCCGGTGCAGCCTACGAAATAAATTTTCCCTGATGGATTTTCTTCTCTTCGGTGCACAGCTCCAAGACCGGTTCACGATAGATTCTGCAAAAAGCTTTCACCTGCCGCTTTCTCTCTGAATGCGCTCTGTCGCTACTGTTTCTTTTCGTCGCTTTTTCACTGCACTGATTGTAGCAGAAACCAGAAAAGAATGCAAGCCCGTTCCTTCCGCGAAAAGGAGATTCACCATGAAGATCATAAAGCTGCTACCCGGGATTGTGCTGCCGATCATCGTCGCGCTGCTGGCTTGCTGGCTTGAGAGCCTGTTGCCCATCCACCTGATTGGCTCTGCGGTAATTGCCATGTTCATTGGCATGTTTCTTAACCAGTTCGTTCGCAAGACGGATGTGTTCGCCACAGGGCTGAAGTTCACCTCCAAGAAGATATTGAAATTCGCCATTATCCTGCTGGGGCTGTCGCTGAACATCACCGCCATCTTGCACGTAGGCCAGATGTCCCTGACAGTAATGGTCTTCACCTTGCTGACCTGCTTTGGCGGCGGTTACTTCATCAGCAAGGCGCTGGGACTGAACTGGAAGCTGTCCAATTTGATTTCCGCTGGTACAGGCATCTGCGGTGGCTCTGCCATTGCCGCTATCGCCCCCACCATCGACGCGGACGACAACGACGTTGCCTACGCCATGTCCGCCACCTTCCTATTTGACATGGCGATGATCGTGCTGTTTCCCATCATGGGCCGGGCACTGGGTATGACGGATCAGGCCTTTGGCATCTGGGCAGGTACGGCGGTGAACGACACCTCCTCCGTGGTGGCCACCGGCTATGCCTTCTCCGAGGCGGCAGGCGATTTCGCCACCATGGTCAAGCTGACCCGCACGCTGGCGATCATCTCCACGGTGATCGTGTTCGCCCTTGTGCAGCTGAACCTGAAGCGTAAGGAAGCCATGGCTCTCCAGCAGGACGGCAGTGCGCTTAAAGCTGAGTTCTCCATCAAGAAGATCTTCCCCTGGTTCATTCTGGGTTTTCTGGCCATGTCCATCGTGGCGAGCATCCTTCCTATCCCTGCGCAGTTGGTGAGCGGCACCAAGACTGCCAGCAAGTTCCTGATGGTCTGCGCACTGGCTGCCATCGGATTGAATACCTCCTTCGCCAGCATGAAGAAGGCTGGCATCCGCCCCATGATTCACGGTTTCATCATTTCTGCGCTGGTTGTAATTGTGGCGCTGCTGGTGGATGATGCAATTCTGAATTTCCGTCTTGGGAAATACAGCCCCAATCGCCGCAGAGAATCCCGTCAGGTTATCCGTGCAGGCAATGAAAATGTCCTCCACGCCTCGTTTTTTAGCCCGTTGAGTACCGTTGCCCAGTACTTGGCACTTTCGTTTTCTCCTACCCACATCCCCAACACGTCTTTTTTAAGGGCACAACGCACATATCCTTGCTCACTCTTTTTTTCATTTTCTTGTTACGGTCTTTCGGGGCAACAGCCCCATCAAATCGCTTGTAAAGCGATTGTATTTTCGAAAAAAGCCTGATACGATATTGCCATAAGCAGTGATGTTGCAACACATAGCTACAATCTACAATAGCGAAAGGAGACGATCTCACCAATGCGATGCACCCTTGTTTCCAACAAAATAATCCAAGCCCGTGAACGTTTGGGACTCACACAGCAGCAGTTAGCGGAAAAGCTTTGTGTAACCAACAAAGCCGTTTCCAAGTGGGAATGTGGCGTCACACTTCCTGACATCTCGCTTTTGGTGCCGCTATGCCGTGTTCTGGGTCTGACGGTGCAGGAACTGCTGGATGAATACGACGGCAAATTCGGTAATACCCCCGGCTGCCAGACCACGGAAGATCCTGCGCAGGACACGCTGTTTGCGGCGCAGCAGCACAGCCATTACCTGTATATCGATCTCAAAACCACCTCTACGGTGTCGCCCCATTTGTTTGGCCACAACCTGGAACATACCAGAGCCAGCATCATGGATGGTCTCAGCGCCCAGATGATCCGCAACCGGAAGTTTGCCGGCGCTGCGGCGCGCAACGGCGTAGCGCTGGACTGGGAAGGCATCGGCGAATGCGTGTACTTTGCCAATGAACACCGCCTTCCCGGTAGCAACGCAAACGAAGCTTATGTATGTCATTACGCGCACAACGGCATGTGGCGGCGTAACGAATGTCAGTCTCAGATGATTCAGAACCCAATTCCGAATCAGGTGAGCGGTATCCGTCAAAAGGAGCTCTTCCTTCAAAAGGACAGGAGCTATCCGTTTGCCGTCGTTGTCAAAGTACAGCAGCCGCTGGATGTGCGCGTCGCGCTCACCAACGCCGATGGTACGCAGATTTATGCGGAAACCGTTTTTCCTGTTCAGCCCGTTCTAGCGAAGGAGGATGCACAGGAAGAGGTGGATGAATGGCAGCGCTTTGAGACGATTCTGACCCCCGGCGTCGACGATGCGCATGCCGTGATAAGCATTACCTACACGGAGCAGGCACAACTGCTCATCGGCGCAGTTTCCATGATGCCGGACAATCATTTCCATACCATGCGCAGGGACACCGTGGAAAAGCTCAAGGAAATCGGCGTGCGTCTGCTGCGCTGGCCGGGTGGCAACTTTGCCGGCGAATATCGCTGGCAGGATATGTTCCTGCATCCCGACAGGCGCGCTCCCATGGAGGGCCACATGGAAAATGAAACACAGCCCTTTACACACGGCTATGACATGCATGAAATAGACACCGACGATTTTATTGCACTGTGCCGTGAGATCGGCGCGGAGCCCTTCCTCACCATCAATGCCGCCTGGGATTCCCCCGAAGTATGCGCCGCCTGGGTGGAATACTGCAACGGCCCTGCCGAGAGCAAATACGGCAGGCTGCGTGCCCAGCGCGGTCATCAGGAGCCCTACAATGTCAAATGGTGGTCGCTGGGCAACGAAATGGGTTATGGTCACATGGAGGGCGCAAATGCAAATACGCCGGATGGATACGCATCGCTGGTGGAAACGCATGCGCGTGCCATGCTGAAGGTTACGCCGGATCTGAAATTTGTTTCTTCCGGCCCCTATCCGAATCAGGAGTGGGTAGATGTTTCCATCAAGAAGCTGGCTCCCATTGCGCCATACGTTTCTCTGCATACGTACAATTCAGTCCATTGGGACTTCACCTCTCCGGAGGGCATGGAGCGCTGCTATAACGAAATGATCCGCATGCCCATCCACAATCTAGGAATCCTGCGCAGGCTGCATGACATGCTCCCGGAAAAGACATTCATCTCCTACGATGAATGGAATCTGTGGAAAACATGGTGCCGCAATCCTTCCTCCATGGAGGGCATCTTCACTGCGCAGATGCTGCACATGTTCATGCATGAAAGCGAAAAACAGCGCATGCCCATGGCCTGCTACTTTGAGCCGGTTAACGAAGGCGCCATGCAGGTGCATCCGGATCATACCGAGCTGACGGCAACCGGTCAGGCCTTTGCGCTGCTCTCCCGGCATGCCGGCGGAAAGCTGTGTACGGTAGATGGTGTAGAAGACTTTGAAGTCGTTGCCACCATCGATGATCATCACGTGCTGACCCTGACGATGCTCAACCTGAACTGGCAGGAGGAAACTACTTACTCTCTGAATAAATGCGGAACAATTCTGGAAAGCAAGGTACTTCAGGCCGAAAATCTGTTGCCTGGTACCCCGTTTACGGAAAATCCCCTGATGATTCATGTCAAGGATGATATTATCAAGGCGAAGCTTCCACCCCGCAGCGTTGCCTGTATCAGTATTTCACTCGTCGAATAACATACACGGAATGCAAAAAGAATAAAATGAAAACAGCAAGTCGCTCACAGCATGAAAGGAGTAATTTTATGAAAAATGGAAAGTTGACGGTTGCCATCGTGGGCATGGGTTTCGGCAGCTGTTTCCTGCCCATCTATCTGAAGCATCCGGATGTGGAGCATGTCATTATGGTGGATACCAATCCGGACCAGCTGAAGGCGCTGGCAGATATGTACCTGCTGGACGAAAGCTACTACACCACCGACTTTGAAGCGGTATTGCAGAACCCGGATGTGGATGCGGTCCATCTGGTCATTCCGCCCGCGCTGCATGCGCCCATGTCGGTTCAGGTGCTCAACGCAGGCAAGCACTGCGCCTGCACCATCCCCATGGGTATGTCCATGAAGGAGCTGGAAGACGTTATCAAGGCGCGGAAGGCTTCCGGCAAACACTATATGTTCATGGAAACTTCCGTCTACACCCGCGAGTATCTGTATGTGAAGGAGCTGTACGAATCCGGCGCAATGGGCAAGCTGCAGTATATGCGCTGCGCCCACTATCAGGATATGGAGGGCTGGCCCTCTTACTGGGACGGCTTCCCGCCCCTGGCACATCCCACCCATGCCATCGGCCCCTGTTTTGCTCTGGCAGGGCAGCGTCCGGTCAGCGTCTTCGGCAGAGGCTCCGGCAAGGTCCGTCCGGAACTGGAAAAGCAGTACGGCTGCCCCTTCGCCTTTGAGTCTGCTCTGGTGGCCTTGGAGGATGGCGAGACGACCGTTGAAATGGAGCGCTTCCTGTACCATGTCGCCCGTGGCTACAGCGAATGCTTTAATATCTATGGTGAAAACAAGTCCTTTGAGTGGGATCAGCTCAACGGCGACAAACATGTGATGTTCAGCCGGGATCTGGTTTGGGAGAACGAGAACCGCGGCGGCAAGATCGATGAGGAATACGTTCAGGTCCCCGATTATGCCCATCTGCTGCCGGACGTCATTGGCCGGTTTACCTACGAAGTGGCCTATGACGAGGTCAATCCCCATCTGTCCTTCAAGCAGGGCGGCGGTCATGGCGGTTCCCATCCGCATCTGGTTCATGAGTTCGTTACCAGCATTCTGGAAGACAGAACTCCCTTCCCCTCCGATATCGATGCGGCCTACTGGACCGGCGTTGGTCTCCTGGCCCACGAAAGCGCCATGGAAGGCGGCACCGTAAAGTCGCTGCCCAAGTACGAAGAGCTGTAACGGGAGCCGGTAAAAACGCAGTCTCCCCAAAAAAGCCGAACCAATCGTTCTGCCTCAAATTGTCCATACAGCCAAGAGGGCTTGCCTTGATTTTGCCCAGCAATGCATTTTCAGCAAAGACCGCGGTCAAGGCTTCTCCCACAATAAAAAAGTGTCTGCGACACTCTCAACTCCCCTAACCCCTCATTCATGAGGGGAAGGGGTTTTCTTATCTCCTTCTTTATTGTAAAATTCTATTATGAATATATTACAATCCATCTTTACCGATTATTATGAACACATCATTTATGAACTCCATCTTTGACAGCACAAATTAAAAGACAGCTCCCTTTCAATTAACGGAAAAGTGGCTGTCTTTTTTATTAAATCTTACCAGTTTTATTGTACTTGTTGATATATTCTTCCAATGCTTTCTCTACTGTAGCCGTCTTTGAAAGTTTGGTATCAGCAATGAATTTCTCCAGCTTATCTGATACCGACTTATCAATCTTACAGTTCAGGTTCTTGTATGCTTTATTTGCAATAATCGTCACTCCTTATTAGATACTAATTTTTTACATGGCAATTCATTCCTCTCTGGAACAATGTCATACCATGTTGTCAGCACATTTGAATTCAATTTCTGCATCTTTTTTATCTCACGAGATGCCTTATAAATATCTGTTTCCAAATATTCTTGTGGCAACAATGATACTTCATTCTTTGTCTGTTTCACAGCTAAAGGATTTGATTTTTCACCTTCAATCAGTTTCAGATAATTAGCATATAATTCCGGGCATTCATTTTTTAACAATGCTGGTACAGTTGGATATACAAGCTTGTTAACAATATCAGATGCCCAATAACTTCGCACTGTCATATCGACTGGATTCACATATACATGATTATAATAATCAATGTCAATGATACAGCCATGAATCCATCCACTTCCACCAATTTTTCTAATTTCATCTGCAATGCTTTCCTGATAAGCTGTATATTTTTTCAAAGGTGTTTCAATAAATGCAATCATTGAATCCATATTATCATAATAATAATTCACATCTTTTGTATTTAATTTTTTCAATGCTCCACCATTCAACATCGACAGCGAACCTGTCTTTGTTTTATGAATAAAACAGTAATACCCATTCTTTTTCAACATATAAAGAATATTAACTTGCCTATTGAAAGTCATTGATATATTCTTTCCACGAGAAAAATCTTGATATTCCTGAGATGTAATTTCATATATGTCATCTTCATAGTTACAAAAATAATCATATTCTCCATCCATCAGAAAACTTTTCAAATGCGGACTTTCGTTTCTATACCCAATCTGATTATCAGCATATATTCTTTTTACACCATCGTCAAAGAACATATTCCTATGTGTATGACCACTGACATACACAAAATTATCATGACACTTTGCATCTACACACCAATCTTTTTTTGGTGTATGTGTAAAGATGACTGTATTTTTCTTTGCTAATACATCTGTCAATTTATCATACAGCTGTTCAAACTTTTTACTCTCTTGAATCTCTGTATTTCTATCAACAGTTGCTCGATACACACCATCATTTGCATTAAATTCTTCATTGTAACCTGAGAATCCAAGACCACCCAAAATCACTAATCTTGTACATCTTAATTTTTCAAGAATAGCCGGATTATCTGACTGTATCAATTCATCATATGGAATAATTCCCATGTCATCGGATTCATTTCTATAAAACAAATCATTATGTAATAAGTACATTCCATTTTCCTTTAATACAGTTCTGTATTTATCAACAATCTCATCCACGGACAATCCTGGAAAATTCCAAAGTTCATGATTACCAAGAACAAATACAAAAGTCCGTCTTCCTGAGCCTGCTAACTTTCTAAGCATTTTTACAAACAGTTCAAATATTGAAAATTCTGATGACACATCTCCACCGATAAGTGTTAAACTCGTACTTTCAGCTAAAATGTCATCAATGATTTTTTTTATTGTAAAAACAACATCTTCCTTTGATTTACACCCTGCATTTTTAATTCTATGCATTAAATGTAAATCAGAAATGTAGCTAATTCTATTAAAATTCCATAAAAACATATCTCCAAAACTTCCGAAAAGCATACTGCTATCAGATGAAACAAATTCCCTTGATGATTGTAATACCAATGCCGTTTCTTCTTCATTCTTTTCAACTGCTGGAAACTCACCAATGAGTTTTTTATCATAATCATACGATTTATATTGAACATTAAATTGTTCGCATAATTCACTGGTCATTTTCACGTCACTCAAGTTGATTCCGTCTATGTTGGAAAGATTTTTCATGCCAGTACAGAATAATAAATCTGCACCGGATAAATCACCTTTTAAAAATGCCACAAAATCAAAGAAATATGAAAATCTATGCACCTGTTGTTTTACAATTTCTTTGTCTTCATTACTCCAAAATTGACATACTGCAAATTCCCCATTCTTATATACTTTCAATACCTTGCAACTCAGATTTTCATCTTCTCTAATTGGTAATTTTGTCGTATCATCTGTCGTATATTTTGAAAAATCAACATCCAAATCAATGGCTTCTGATAAGTCACAATTTTTCAAATTGCCCTTTCTATACTTGACAAATTCATCAAATGTCTCAAAAGCTCGACACACATCTACACTACGCCACTGATTCAAAGTTTTTCTGCCTTGACAGTTATAATAGCGATATACTTGTGTTTTTTCACAATAAAAATGTGTCACTTTATCAAAATAACCTACTACCGTCATCTCAACATCCTGATTTTTCAAGTCTTTCACAAAATCTTTTACTTCTTTTTTTCGCTTCCTATTGGTTGCAACAGATGCTTGTGAAAAATCATATTTATCAAGAATGACTTCTGGTGTATGAATCAGACATAATCCCTGTACAGCATTACCACCGATATAATAGTCTTTTGACAAATATTCCATAAGCACATCTAAATGCTTTTTGTTATACTGAGCATCAAAAGCATACTGGAAAAAGAAAAATTCTATACGTTTATATTGTGAAACCGTTGATTTTTCATAATTACTGCATACCTTTTTGAATTGTTCATATGTATCACAAGCGTTGAATTTATCCAACCACTGTTTTACACATTTCTTATTTACTTTTTCACAATGCTCATATGATTCAACTTCATCCTGTGACCGTTCACACGAATAATCATCTACAGTTTCTGTCACAAAACTTTTCACTTTTTTCAATCGGTTTATATCAAGATTAAGATTTTTGGAAAATTCATCTTCAAATGCATACTGATAATAGCAAGCATCTTCGTATATATCACCATCCAAAAATCCATAATATTCCTCAAAAGAATCAAAGGTCATCTTATGCAATCTTGAAACAAGATTACCTGACAAATCTTTATGAAACCAATCTTCTTCTACAAAAAATATTTGTGCGATTACATCAAAACCTCGATGACCGCTTTTTCTCAATCCCAATTTTCGTTCTGCTTTTACAACATTAGAATCTAAAGCAAATTCTTCTGGAACATCTCTCACTTCCAATTCTCCGCTTTTCAATTCCTTAATAATACGCTCTGCCTCTGGACTTATCTTTGCAGATTTCGATACAGCTTTCAAGTAACACACCTCTTTCCTTATATATTCAATACCTGTATAATATATATACCATATATCTAATTTCAAAATGCGTAAATAACTGATTTACTGGCTACATATATTATATCGTCATTGTCGTTACTTTTAAACACATAAATAACGAATTATCATTACTTAATGGCATTGTCTTATAGGATGCCTCTCTTTCTTAGTGATGATGATCATTTTGGAAAACTGACCGTTGACTGGTCGCACTATGCGAAAAGTTGACGGTCTTTTTTATCCCCAAAATCAAAAAAGGAGGTCAATCACAATGACAAAACCGAAAAC
>ENA-ORSC01002181-ORSC01002181.1-human-gut-metagenome-genome-assembly--contig:-NODE-2181-length-12161-cov-3.211052_pt1 | contig 12161 bp, 4 predicted proteins | sample MGYA00242178_ERZ509140 | MGnify/ENA primary metagenome ERZ509140 (study PRJEB26280, sample SAMEA2338681) | human gut metagenome | biome: human gut; feature: human-associated habitat; material: faeces... | reverse complement strand
AACCGGCTTTTTCAAAAATAGGTTTAACATAATCATCCATAGACATTGGAGCTATTGTAGATTCAACAATTACAGTATTTCCTTTTTCCAAATAAGGAAGTATGGATTCGCATGCACTGATAACATAACTTAAATCACATGTGTAATTTTCAGCAATGTATGGTGTTGGCACAGTTATTATAAATGCATCAGCTTTTACAGGTGTTGTTGAAGCAGAATATACGCCTTTTTCAACAGCTTTTTTAATTATTTCACCAATTCCGGGTTCTTCAATATGAATTTTTCCCTGATTTAAAGTTTCAACAACCTTTTCATTAACATCTACTCCAACAACTTCACAGTGATTTTTAGTAAAAAGTGCAGCTGTTGGCAATCCGATGTAGCCTTGTCCAATAATACAAATTTTCATAAATAAAAAGCCCCTTTTATTTTTCAAATAATTAAATATATTATGTTTATTAATATAAATAATATTTAGTTTTTATTAAATAAAAATAGGGATAATTATGAAAGTTTTAATTACAGGATCTAATGGGATGTTAGGTCATGATTTGACAGATGTTTTAAATGACAAACATGAACTTATACTTACAACATCTAAAACATTGGACATTACTGATAAAGAGCATACAGTTGAATTTATAAAAGAAAATAAACCTGATATAGTTATAAATTCTGCAGCATACACCAATGTTGACGGATGTGAAGAAAACCAGGAACTGGCTTTCAGTGTGAATGGGGAAGGTGTAAGGAATTTGGCTATTGGATGCAGGGAAGCTGACTGTCCATTAGTCCATATCAGTACAGATTATGTTTTCAATGGCAAAAATGACACTCCATGGGTTGAAGATGATGAAATTGGTCCTATAAGTGTTTATGGAAAAAGTAAACTTGAAGGTGAAGAGGCTATTCAGGAAATACTCGATAAATTTTTTATTGTTCGTACAGCATGGTTATATGGAATTAATGGAGGCAATTTTCCAAAAACAATGCTGGAACTGGCTAAAACACATGATGAATTAACAGTAGTTTATGATGAAGTAGGAACTCCGACATACACTCTGGATTTAGCAGAAGCCATTGGAAAATTAATAGAAACTGATTATTATGGTATTTATCATATTACAAACTCCGGAAGCTGTTCATGGTGTGAATTTGCAAAATATATCTTTGAAGTAGCAGAAGTAGATGTAAAAGTCACTCCGGTAACAGCTAGTGAATTTGCAAGACCTGCACCAAGACCTAGCTATTCAGTTTTAAATAATAAAAGATGGGTTGATAATGGTTTTGAACCTTTAAGAAGCTATAAAGAAGCTATTAAAGATTATCTGTTTTGTTTAAAAAAATAAAAGAGAATTAGTTAATTCTCTTATTCTATTTTTATTGTGTTTCCTGTTTGGAAGTCGTTCCAGTAGGAAGTTATGATGTATTCACCGGCCATCAGTCTGATTCCTAATTTGGCAATACCGTTATTGTCTGTGAGTTTGTGGTAAAATACTCCGTTTACATTAAATGATACGTTTTGGTTGGCTATTGGTTTGCCTTGACCGTCTAATGTTTGTGCAGTGAAGCTGCTTCCGTCCAGGTATTTCATGTTTAAGTTTTTAGTAATTAATGTCGGCAATACATTGACTTTGTTTCCTATACTTAATCCGTCAACCATTGTGGTTATGATGTATTCTCCAGGTCTTAAAGAGATTCCCAGGCTTGCAATACCGTTTTCGTCTGTTTTTTTGTGGTAGAATACACCGTTGATGTTAAAGGTTACTTCCTTGTTTGCAGCTAATGATCCGTCTTTGTTGTAGATTGTTGTCTGGAATCTGGAAGCGTTTAAGTAGTATTTTGTTAAATCATTTTGAACAATCAGTGATTTTACAGTAATATTATTACCTGACTGCTCACCAGTAACCAGATTGATTGCTGTTATAACATATTTGCCGGGATTTAAGTTAATACCCATCATAGCTATTCCTTTATCATTGGTGGTTTTAGTGTAGAAGACACCATTGATATTAAACTGTATATCTTTGTTTTTAAGAGGATTGCCCTGTGAATCAGTAAATATGGCATAGTATTGAGTATTGTTTCTAAACATTTTAACAACGTCCAATCCTTTAACTGTCGGTTCAATAGTAACTTTCGCCTGCCTGGTTATCGGAGTATAGTTTAATAATCCTTTAAAGTTAACAGTTACTGTGTATATTCCACTGTCCAAGCTCAATCCTAAACTTACAACACCTTTTTCATCTGTTGTTTTAGTATAGGTTTTTCCGTTAATTGTTATTTCAATTGGAGCATCTCTTATAGGATTTCCCTGTTTGTCTGTTAAAGTAGCTATGAATCTTGTGCCGTCATGATAAGTCATTTTAACATCAGGAGCATTTAAAATAACATTATATTCAACAGATTTGATTTCAAAAGTTCCGTTGTCAGTAGCTCGAGAAATTTTATCAGTTCCTTTATATGTTGCAGAATATGTGTATTTGCCCTCTGGAAGTTTATCAAAGCTTCTGGAACCAACACCATCAGTTATTACTATTTTATAGAACTCTTTATTAAGTTCTAAAGTTACATTACCTGTAATTGGTTTTCCGTCTTCTGTTTTAAGAGTTGCACTAAATATTATTTCATTTTCACCTATTTCAACATTAACTTTCAATATACTTCTTGTTTGATTTATTACAAGTATTTTAGTTGTATTTGAGCTTAAATAATTGTTATCTCCCTTATAGTATGCATTTATGGTGTATGATCCACTTGTTAGTGGTGAAATTAACCATGATGCATTACCATTGCTGATAGTTTTATTTCTTGGTGAATATAATCCTAAAATCCTGAAAGTAACATTTCCAGTTGCATCATCATTTACTACTGCATATATTCTAATATTTTGGCCTTCTATGATTTCTGAAGTTATAATGTTTATATTTGAAGGTGCTTTAGCTATTTTAAATTCTTTGTTGTCAGAAGAGCCTTGGTAAATATTGTTTCCGTTGTAGGTTGCTTTAACATTTTTATTTCCTGCATTGACTTTATTGAATGTAACTTTGGCTATTCCGTTTATTATTTCAACAGTTTTTGAGTCATGGTCAATAGTAAAAGTAACGTTTCCATTTGCACCTCGTGTAATGTTGGCTGTTATAGTAATGGATTCTCCATAGATGCTGTCTTTAATTGTATTGATTGTAATGGTGGATAATGAGTTTTTAATATTGAATTCAACTTCTTTTGTGTTATTGGTATAGTTGGAATCTCCTGAGTAAATTACTTTTAATGTATGTTTTCCTAAGGTTAAATTAGCTATTTCAACACTTGCAGTTCCATTTTTCAATGTTTTATTGTAAGTTTTACCATCTATAACAAATAATATAGTTCCTGTTGCATTGGCAGGTAATTTAACAGTAATTACTTCAGTTTCTCCGGCTAAAATGTCTTTAATGTCAATATTTAAATCTGCTGGTTTTACAATAATTTTGTTTTTGGCTGTGATTCCATTGAATGTTGTTTTAAGGATATATTCTCCTGCTTTTAAATTTAAATTAAGATAACCTAAACCTTTAGAATTTGTCATTACTGTGTAATTTTTGTTATCTATGTTTATTTCAACTTTTGTGTAAGTGTAAGGATTTCCTTGTTTGTCTGTTAAATTAAAGTGATATATTGAGTTATCCTGCTCTTTAATTGTTAAATTCTCACCAGTTAATATAAAATCAATACTTGTTATATTTAGTGTGGTATTCCAGCTTGCAGATTCAAACTGTTTATCTCCAAGATATAAAACATAAATGTAATTGCTTCCTTTTGTGAAATTAACATTAAATACAGCTGTTCCGTTTGTGAGAGTTAATTTATAGAATTCATTATTGATATAAACTCCAACTTCACCGGTACAGGTGTTGGGATTAGTTTTTACATTGACGATTCCGGTTAAATCATCGTTATATGTAATATTTACAGTTAGATTACATGAATCTCTTAGAACTTTAAATGTTGTTGTTGCAGTTGATGGGGCGTATTTGGAGTCTCCGGGATAATAAACAGTTACATTATAACTTCCGCAAGTTAAATTGTGTAGTGTAATGTTTGTTACTTCTGATTTTAAAAATATTGTAGTATTTATACCATTTACACAGAGTATAGCTTCCCCACGAAGATTGCTTGGATTTACAGTTATTGTAGCTGTTGCATCTTCTCCAGCTTTAACATCATCTACATTTATTGTTAAATTAGTGTTAAATTTACTTACTTTAAAAATTGTACTTGCATTGCTGCTTTCATAGTATTTTGAATCCCATAAAACTACTGTAAGGTTATATTCTCCAACAGCAAAGTTTTTAAGTGGAATTGTAGTTTTTCCGGCATAAATGTAAATTATTTGTTTAAGTTCTCCATTGATGTACAGGTAACCTTGTGTTTGGGAGCCTTTAGGTTCAAGATTTATAATTAGTTCTCCGTTTTGTCCGATTTTAACTTCAGGTGCAGTAATATTTAATGTAGTTGGATGTTTATTTACAGTATAATTGCAGTAATAGAAGACTTTAGCATAATCTGCGTCACCTTCGTAAATTATTTTAATAGTGTAATTTCCAGGTGTTAAATCAGAAACTGTTAAATTAGTTGACCCATTTACTAGGTTTATGGAATATTTTTTATCGTTAATAATGACTGTTACATTTCCAGTTGGGATGTGTGTGTAGTTTCCACTTACTTTAATTTTAAATATTGCATCTTCACCATAGATAATGTTGTTATTGAAATCCACATCTATTTTTGAAGTTTCTTTTCCAACATCAAGAATTATTTCTTCGCTGTGTCCTCCTAAATTAGCATAAACTTTGTATTGGCCTTTTTGAGAAGTGTAATTATATTCTAATACGGCGGTTCCATTTATTAAAGGTTTAGTTATATTTACTTCTTTTCCATCAATTATAGTGGTAAATGTAACATTCATATCCGGAAGTAAGTTATAATCTGTAAATACTTTTCCATTAGCTAGTTTTAAATCTACTTTAAGTTGAATAGTATCTCCAATTTTTAAAGATTTATATTCTGGTTTAAATGTGAATATAAAATAATTATCTATTTCAGAGTTTGAATCTTTTGGATAAGGATTAGCATTTGTACAAAAATAGTTGTAATCCATATTTATAGTACCTTCATTAAATAGGAATGCATATGGATCTTTTGGTATTATGTAGGGGGCGGGACTGGTTGCTTGTAGGTGTTTTGTATTAATAAACATATTATAAAATGCATTTATAATACCTTTATTATAGATATTAAATGCACCTGTAAGATAATAAAAATTATTATCTCCATAACTATTATTGTTAAATATAGTTCTGTTAATTGTGAGAGTACCTAAATTTTCAATTGACCCATAATAAACTTTGGTATTATAACCGTTTTTTGAGTAAATTTTGTTATTTTTAATTATTGAATTAATTATTATTCCTGTTCCTGATTCATCATTATATATTGAATTATATCCATTTATATTAGATATTATTGTATTATTTAAATGCATATTTCCAGAATTTTGTATGGCATTTCCATTATATGTGGATTTAGTTTTATTTATCAAGGAATTCCATAGGTAAATGTTCCCAGTATTATATATTGCACCTCCATGGTATCCTTCTGATAAACTTATAGAAGTATTACTTATATTTAAATTTCCTTCACTATATATTGCACCTCCATTACTTGAAGATTTGGAATTAGAGATGGTGGTGGTGGTTATAATTAGTTGACCTGTGTTGTATATTGTTCCTCCAGTTCCAGATGTTGAATTTATGTGGTTAAATGTTGAATTTTCAATTGTTCCAAAACCTATATTGTATATTGCACCTCCAGTTTTGCTTTTTACATTATTAAATGAGCTAGATTTAATTTGAAAAGTTCCAGTATTATATATTGCCCCTCCATTACTTCCAAACCATCCTGTTGTTCCAAAGAAGTCTGTAGGGGCTGGTTTAATGCCTATATAATCTATATTGTTAATAATGTCTGTAATGTTTTTAAAACTTGAGTTTTCAATTGTTAATAAATTAGAATTGTATATTATTGATCCATTTATAGTTTTAATAGCTTTTTCTCGATATGTTTGATATATGTAATTATTTGATAATTCTTGATAAGTATCATTGATAATTATATTAATATGGAGTTTAGTTTTATTTTCAAAAGAAGAATTAATAATAATCAGTTTTCCATTATTCTTAATAACTCTATTTTCAATGTTGGTAAATTTTGAATTGTTGATGGTTAAATTTGCATTTTCTGCGTTGTAGATTATGCTATCCCATGTTATGTTATTTTTATTTGTTATTATTTGGTTTTGAAGGGAAATCTGCTTAAAAGTACAATTTTCTATTTTTAAAAGTCCCTTGTTGTAGATTAAGGAGTTATTTAAATTGCTTTTTAAATTAGTTATTTTTGGGTGTTGATAAATTGAATCTGTAGTAAAGGTGTTGTTAATTAATTCTAAAATTCCGGTATTGTTAATAGCTCTTCCGAGAATATTTTTAAATGTACAATTTATTAAATTAACTTTTCCTTCAGTATTTATACTGTAACTTGTGGTATTTGTAATTGTCAAATTTACAAAAGTCACTTTTGCATTATTTGTTATATTAAATAGGCTTTCTTTTTCAAATCCATTAAATGTAACATTATTTCCAATTATTGTAACGGATTTATTTATTAAAATATTTTCATTTTGGTCATGAATTATATTTAAATTGGATAAATATATTGTTCCTTCATTTTCAACTAAATCTAATGCTTTTTTAATAGAGTTTATGGAATTTGTCCAATTATTATTGGATCTAATTTTATTATCAATAATTATGCTTTTATTTGTTAAATTTGTTAATTGTATTTTGTTTAATTTTTCAAAAACAATTGTATTAGAATATATTCCAAAAACATACACTTGTAACCTACTTTTATCTTGTACATGGTATGGAAAATTTATATCAAATGTGTAATTTCCAGGGGTTGTAAAATGTTGGTATGGTGGTAAATTTAATTCGTTTAGAGTTTTCTGATTTATTATTGTGTTATTCTCATAAATTATTAAAGAAGTTTTGTTAAATTCTTTTTCTCCCATAGTGAATTTTCCGGTTACATGAATATTTATAGTTATATTTCCAGTTTTATTAAACTCACTTGTGTCACTAACGGTTATTGTATTTTCAATACTTGGATATTTTGAACCAATATATACATTTTCTCCAACTTTAACAATATTTTGATTTGATTTATTAATATTTATTGTACTGTTAGATTCACTAACTCCAATATCCTCTGTGTTAGCATGGTTTAAAGTGACAGTTGAATTATCCTCAGCATTAACATTGCTTAATGCTATAAAAAATAATCCCAGAATCAATATTAAAATTATTTTTCTATTTTTCACATAAATCTTCTCCTTATTAATTATAATTAACTTATTAATAATTTATTATATAAATTTTATTTGATTTATAATCAGGATATACTGTTTCATAATCTTTTTCATATTTTATTCATTTTTTTTTAAAATTATTAGACAAATTTTAAATATATTCTCATTTTGGGTAGTTTATAACTATATTTATATATTATGTTGGTAGATATTTAATTAGTTAATGTATAATTTAATAATTATTCAGTTAGATTTATATTTATTTTTTGAATCATTGTGTTGAAACGCTTGATATTTGGATAATTTATTGATTTACTTAACTAAGTTAATTTAATTGGGGGATTTATTATTAAATCAAACTATAAATATATATTAATCGCCTTTTTGGTGTTGATTTGTAGTATTGGTGCAGTTAATGCAACTGATTTAGATGATAATTCTACTGTTGAAGTTTCTTCTGATGTGGATGATAGTATTTCAGTTGATGATGCATTGATTAATGATAATGTTGAACAAAGTCAAGATGTGGCTAGTACAAATGCTGCTACTTGGGATGAGTTAAAAACAGCTTGTCAAAGTAGTGGTGATAAAGTTATTACATTAACTGTCAATCTTATAATGCAAATAGTCAAATTGTTTTTGGAAATAGTGCTACTATAGTGGGTAGTTCTGATAGTTATATTACATTAAGCAATGGGAATCTTATTCCTTTCTTAAATTCTAATTCTGAACTTTCCATTACTTTTCTTAATGTAAATTTTAAAGACAGTAATTGTGATATGTTAGTTCAATTATGTGGTAATAGTAAACTAGAAAATTGTACATTTGATAATATTACTGTGGGGTCTAACCATAAATCTGTGCTTTACAATACTTATGGAAGTATGGAGGTTACTGGTTGTAATTTTACTGATTGTACAAGTTCTTTTGGTGTTATAACAAATTATAATCCAGGTTCTCCAACAAATGTTCTTATGAATGTTGAAAATTGTAATTTTATAAACAATGTTGCTACTTATGCTCCAGGTGCAATTAATAATTGTGGTATTTTGAATGTATCAAATTCTAATTTTATAAGTAATTCTGCTAGATATTGGGCAGGTGCTATTCATACTCATTGTAATGCATATACTAGAATTTTAAATTCTGAGTTTAAGAGTAATACTGCAGGATGGAATGGTGGAGCTTTATACTCTTACAGTAAATTAGAAGTGTATAATTCTACTTTTACAGATAATAATTGTACTACTAATAATGGTGGAGGAGCAATAGGTGCATTTAATTATATCTCCACATATAATGTTACAGTTGAGAATTGCATATTTAAAGATAACAATAATTTATGTGGTGATTTTACTAATGAATCTACAACTTCTTTAGGTCGTGGAGGAGCAATTTCTGTATTAAATGGCGGATATTTAAATGTTCATGATTCTACTTTTGTACATAATGGGGCAGTAATTGGTCAAGCTATTTGTGCATATAATACAAATTATGATAATTCTACTGGAGGAACTCCAAATTTACAAATTTATAATAATGAATTTATAAATCATACAATTACCACAAACGATACTGTATTTATTTCAGAGGGTAATTATTCATTTAGAAACAATACCTTTACTAATAGTCCTCAAACTATTGGTACAGATAATAATATAATTGAAAGCAATAATGTTAATTTATTAAAATCTCTTAAATTTAGATCCATTGTTTTTAATCAACCAATTTCTGATTTTAATACTGTTACTCAAAATCAATGGGCAATGAGTGGCTATGATAATCATAATTCTGCTAATGTTCCATATATTGGTGTTACTACAAATCCAAATATTTGGAAAAATGATGTTGGTGGAGTTGTATCTGGTTTAGTAATTGATGAAGAGGGTACTTTTTATTTGACTGCAGGGTCTAATGTCACTGCTTTTGATTCTACTGGTTTTTTAAAATGGAGTAAAAATTTAGGTCAAGTTACAATGCCTGGATTAGCATTAGATAATCGTGGAAATATCATAATACCTGTTAAAGATAATCGTCTTGTAATATTAAATAAAACTACTGGTGCAGATTTGGGTGGAAATATTTTCCAAGCATCTAGTGCATATGCTCCTATGTTAGATGATGACGGAAATATTTATGTTGTAGGTCAATATGAATATGATAATGGTTATGTGCCTATTGTTAAATATTATAACAGCACACATTATAATCCTAATGGTGGTTATGATTATGCATATAAAAGTTTATTCAATACAGCAGTTAGTACTATTCCGGTTTTAGATAATAATGGAGTGTTATGGGCAGTAAGTGGTACTAATTTAGTTGCTGTTGATATTAAAACTGGAAATCAAGTTGCTAGTTATACTGATTGTTATTCTGGTATTCGCCCTATTGTAGGGGAAAATGGTATTGTATATTTTGTTAAAAGTGATAGAAAAGTAGTATATGCAGTATCTGTAAATGGTTATTTATGGAATACATCATTACCTACTTATCAGCTTTTTGGTACAAAATATGAGCAGGCTACTGCATTAGGTATTGATAATGAAAAAAATACTTTATATGTTGGAACATCTAGGGCAATTAACAAAATAGATATGGCAACTGGTAATCTAACAGTATTCCGCTCAGGTTTTGACATGGTTAATAGTATAATTATTGATGGTAATGGTACATTATATACTACAAAGACTAGCCAAGGTTCATTGTGGGCATTTTATTCAAATGGTACACAAGCATGGAGTAAAAAGATGGGAGGCTCTTTAAAACTACTTGCAATGGATAAAAATGGTAATATTTATACAAGTTATAATAATTACTTATGTGTTTTATATGCTCAGGGAGTAGACCCTAACATGACAATTGATGCTAAAAATATCTTGGCAAATGAAAACACAGATATTGTAGTAAAATTATTGGATGGAGTATATGGAAATGTTGTATTTGCAATAGGTAATGATACATATACAGTAGCTATTGAAAATGGTTCTGCTAAGTTAAATATTGGAAATTTAAGTGTTGGAAGTTATAATGTGACTGCAAGTTTTGCAGGTAATATTAAATATGCAGCTAGTGAAAATAATGCTTCTTTTATAGTATCTAAAATACCTACAAATATGATAATTGCTGTAGATGATATTAAAGTTGGTGAAGATGCAGTTATTAACATAACTCTTCCTAATGAAATTTCTAATGAATTGGTTAGTGTAACTATTGACGGTAAATCTTATACTGTTCTTATCAATAATGGTAAAGGTTCTTTAACTTTATCTAATTTGGTAGCTAATTCTTATCCAATTACAGCTAAATATGATGGAAATTACAAATATACTGAAGGTGAAAACAGTACTACTTTAACTGTGGCTAAAATGCCTTCAGCTGTAAATGTCACAGCTAATAATATCAAATTTGGTGAAGATGCTGTTATTAACATTGCTGTTCCTAATGTAGTTTTAGGTGTAGCTACTGTTGTTGTTAATGGTAAATCTTATAATGTAGCTATTGTTGATGAAAAAGGTATCTTAACTATTTCTAACTTAGCTGCTAATGATTATGATGTAAAAGCAGTTTACTTAGGTGATAATAAATACTTATCAAGTGAAAATACTACTAAATTTACTGTTTCTAAAGTGTCTGATTATAATATGACTGTTGATATTGCAGATATTATTAAAGGTGAAAATGCTACAATTACTGTTACTGTTCCTAAAGACGGAACTGGTAGTGTAGTTGTAACAATAAACGGTACAGATTACAAAGGAACAGTCACTAACGGTACTGCTAAAGTTATTATTCCTGGTTTGGATGAAGGAACCTACAAAGTAGTAACCTTCTACACAGGAGATGCTAAATACGACTCCATGATAGTTAACGGAACAATAACAGTTAATAAAAACACTAAAACCACCTTAACAATGGACGATGTTGTAAAATACTTCAAAGGTGCTCAAAATCTCACAGCTAAACTTGTTGACGCATTTGGAAACCCAATAGCTAACGCAACTGTTTACTTCACAGTAAACGGCAAAGTTTATGCTAAAACAACTGATAAAAACGGCACAGCTTCCATGGGTATCGGATTAGTTCCTAACGAATACAAAGTAAATGCTGTATTTAACGGAACCAAAGACCATGATAAAGCAACAGCTAATGCAACAGTAACTATTAAAAACACAGTCTTTGGAAACGACACTACATTATACTTCTGTAACGGAACAAAATATGTAGCTAAATTCTTAGACAGTAACGGAAAAGCATTAGCAAACACAACTGTTAAATTCAACATTAACGGTGTGTTCTACACCCGCGTAACTGATGAAAACGGTACAGCTAGTTTAGGCATCAGATTAAATCCAAAATCATATGTTATAACAGCTTACAACCCGGCAACCGGTGAAGAAAGAGCTAACAACATAACTGTCATGCCAACTTTAGTAACAAAAGATCTCTCCATGAAGTACCTTGACGGCAGCAATTTTACTGCTTTAACTTTAGATGGTCAAGGTAAACCATTAGCTAACCAAAATGTATCATTTAACGTAAACGGTGTATTCTATCACAAAGTTACTAATAAAGATGGTATTGCAAGCTTAGGAATCAGATTAATGGCTGGTGAATACATTATAACTTCCTACTGGAATGACTTCCAAACAGGAAACACAATAAAAATAAGTCCTTAAAGAGAATTTCTATTATTCTCTTACTTTTTTTTCTTTTTTTTAGTTAAATTTTTATTTTATCAGACATATTT
>ENA-ORSC01002178-ORSC01002178.1-human-gut-metagenome-genome-assembly--contig:-NODE-2178-length-12172-cov-13.916398_pt1 | contig 12172 bp, 5 predicted proteins | sample MGYA00242178_ERZ509140 | MGnify/ENA primary metagenome ERZ509140 (study PRJEB26280, sample SAMEA2338681) | human gut metagenome | biome: human gut; feature: human-associated habitat; material: faeces... | reverse complement strand
AGGCCGACACGAAACGGTGCTGTGCGCGTGAGGTCACACCGAAGCGGTTTTGACCGCCGGGACGAAAGTCCGCCATTGCAGGGATGACCTGTGAGAAGGCAGGATGTGGGCGCAGGGGGGATCCCCTATAACGCAAGTCAGAAGAACTGTATTACTCGCGGAAAACCGCGATTGTGTATTTGCAGCGGCGAGCGATTTCCTGTTGCAATGGGCGAAAAACCGCCCAACTGCCGCTGATTTCATGTTGAAATCGGCGCATTTTGTTTTTTGGACAAGGTGCGCCGCTTCAAGCCGGAATCGGCTTTTATTTTGCCCCCTATATTGGTGGCCTGGTCTGCAAATGGGAACGGCAGACCGGGCCGCCGCTAAAAAACTGATACACCGGGCCTTCGCCCGGCTTCATACGGTGAATCGCACCGACAACTGAATAGCCACAACGGGAAAGAATACCTGTCCTTTCCGGGGAAGTACGCGACGACGCGGAGCGCCGAGCGTGCCAAGGGAGGACAGACGCGGTCAGAAGTGGGCGCAGGAACCGATACCGGCAGCGTGGTGTGAACGAAAATCGTTTATTACGGCTTTTGCCGTGAGAATCGGCGCAGCCTTCTGCTTCCGGACTGCGTCAGATAAAACAGGAAACGAAAATTTGTAAAGGAGAAGAACAAACATGAAAGCAAAGAAAGCTCTTGCGCTCATCCTTGTGCTGGTCATGGTTCTCGGACTGCTGACTGTCACAGCCTCCGCTGATACTGCGGGTTCTCTTGGTTCGCCGACCAACGGCATCAAGAGCATCACGATTACCGGCGCGAATATCAATAGCAATGAGGATCGTACCCTGACGGGCAGCAGTGCCCCGTATAACCTGACGTACAACGTCTTGCTGGCCAGCGGCACGGCTGATGGAACCGTCGTAACGGCGACGTTTGAAAAGGAAAATGCCTCGAATGAAAACCTTGTGGTTTCTTCCGCGAAGCCGAACTCGATCCTGAACGCGGTATCCCGCAAGCATATCAAGAAGCACGCCAGCCTAACCTACAACGCGACAGTGCAGAACGGCACAGCGACCATGACGGTCTATGTCTATCCCAATCTGAAGGATAGCGTCAAGTCCTATGGCACTTACGTCATCAACTTCCAGCTGGCGGATGTCAACAATCCGATCACGGTCAACGGCACACAGATTCGCTTTGGCGACCCCGCGTATCCCATGACCGAACCGGAGCGCTACATGAGCTTTGAAGCAGCTGGCACCAATGCGTATAACGCTGTCTATGCTGGCCCGACCGCTGGTTTTGTGCCGGATCTCTATTCTCTCTATCTGAAGTCCGACGCAGCGCTCACGCTTACCAGCAACAGCACGGACATTGTGTTCCGTACCTATGATGCCAACGGCAACATGACCGAAACCAATACTGTCACCGGCACGTCCGGCACTGGCTACTTCTCGACGGTCATTTATGCCAAGGCAGCCGGTTCGATTCAGGTCGCTACCGCTGGCAGCACCACCGCTACTACCATCAACTTCAGCGCACCGAACGACCCGTCTGCTGTCCATAATGCGCAGCTGCATCCGGAAGGCGCAACCGCCTATCTGCCCGGCCTGACACAGTATGCCAACCGCGGCGACTGGGGCAGCATCAGCGCTGGCGGCGACAACCTTCTTGATCCTGCCAACAAGATCAAGGGCTACTATGGCTTTGCCGCGAACGGCTTCTCGCTCGGTTCTCTGGGCGGCTATGTCCAGTATGATTTCCACAGCAACCCCATTCGGAATCTGGACACCAACCCCTACGGCGTAGACTTCGTGGTCTATGGCAATGCCTTTAACGGCAACCCGGAAGCTGCTGCGGTTCAGGTCTATGCGCAGGAAGTCCTTACGGATGACGGAAACGGCAACATTACCTATGGCCCGTACAAGTGGTATGAGCTGGCCGGTTCGATGTACTATTCGGACAGCGCCGTCCGCAATGCAACTGTGTATTATACAAAGGACGATGCAGGACTCCATGCAGCCGTCAATGGCGTGACCCATTCGCAAGACCCGTTCACAACGGCTGCAACGTGGTTCCCGACCAAGGGCAGCATGAACCATGAAGCAACGTCCGGTATCAACGACACGACAAACACCTATATCACGGAGTACACGGATACGACGCTGAAATTCACCGGCGTGACCAGTATCCCGGACAGCGATTCCAACGCGGATTATGCGTTCGGCTATGCCGACGTGACCCCTGTGCCGAGCGTCAAGGACGGCACTCCGGTCAACCCGTATACGCCGTATACCTCCGACAAGGACGGCGGCGACGGCTTTGACCTTGCGTGGGCGGTTGAAATCGGCGGCACAACGCCTGTGAAGATCGACAACGCAAAGTACGTCCGTATCTATTCTGCGGTTCTGTATAACACTGGTATTTTCGGTGAAACTTCTCCGGAAATCACGGGTATTTTCCGTGCGGTAGGTACAACTGGTTCGGCTGCAACATCTGATCTTATGCTGGTTTCTACTGCATTGATCTCCACTACAAACGGCGGATATCAAGAAGTTGATGCAGGCAATTATAGAATCAGATCTACCGAAGAAAATGTATATTTGAATGAAACGGCTGTTGATGCCTCCACTCCGTATCAGTTTACGGTTGAATCCGGAAAAACCTATCGAATTGTTACACAGAGCGGAACAGAAGCACCGTATATTACGGTAATCAAGGGGAAATAAATGGGGAAATGGTTTTTGGGCGATGCCGAAAGGCATCGCCCCTTTCATACTCGAAGCATTGCACTTGCACTTGCTATCTTAATTACATTTGGTCTTTTCTCACCATTATGTGTAGCAGCTACATCATCTTATGAAATTGATTCGGGCAATATTGTTGGCAGTCAGAACATTGGTACTCTAAACGGGTATAACCTGTACCTCGTAAATATTTCAAAGCAATATGACACGATCAAATTGCAGGAAGGCAATGACTCCAGCACAGACGGGTTAGTATCGTTTTTGTACGGTGACGGAGATTTTGATGGTATTAAAGGCGGTTCTATCACAAGAAATTCGGACAATTTTGAAAAAACAGCGACATATTTTCAAAAAGAAAAAAGCAATATTTCCGCTGTCACGTTTTCTGAGCAGTCAGATTACTTGCTGTGCAGACTTACAGAATTTGATTGGACAACATTTGCCCCTGTAACAGTAGGGTATATTCTGATAGCGTGGGAAAAAGCTGCGAGTGTTGATAAAACGGCCCTCGACACAAAGATTACTGAAGCCAAGAACAAAAATTCCAGCAACTGCAAAACAGAAAACGACAGATATAACGCCGGAACAAAGGCAGTCAGTGAAAAGGGCTTCTGGTCGGATTTTCAGACCGCACTTACCAGTGCAAAATCGGTCAATGAAAATACAGCTGCAACACAGCAGCAGGTAGATTCCGCTCTGGGAGCATTGACAGCAGCCATGGCGAATCTGATTCCAGCCGAGCAGATCAACCCCACGAATCTCTATGAAACGATCGAGCGGTGCAAAAAGTCTAACGACGCTCTGAAGGGTTACAACGACAAGACCGTCAATGCCTACCGCACAGCACTGACCGAAGCAAATGCGTATCTGGACTCCCTGTTCCAGAAAAACGACGAAACCGGCAAGATTGAACCTACGGCGGAGAATGTCAAAACCAATCAAAGCAAGGCGGATGGTTATGCTGACGCACTGGACGAGGCGACCGCAGAGCTTGCCAGAACGCCGGACAGATATGGAGACGTGTTGCTGGCACTGGACGCGATCCCGGCGCTCTGTGAGCTGGCAGACAAGGCAATCGGCAACACGGCGCTGAATGGGCGCGACACGCTGAAAGCCAAGCGTGACGCCGCCTATGCCGTCTGGCAGAAATACGAGGAAACGCAGCTGAATCTGAACGCCAGCGAATATCGGGAAATCAGAACGGCATACCGCGATCTGTTCGATGCCTACTATCTCGACCTGACGAACACGGCGGACAGCATCACCGTGAATGTCCGTGTTACGGACAGCGCCAGTCTGAAAGACCCGGACTTCTATCATGTAGACTCCGAGTGGACAAGCACGACATGGACGGGTTCTGTCACGCTGACGGGCGACCAGACGCTTGGCGCACTGGAAACGCAGCTTGGCAGCAAGCTCTACAACAAGGGACGTTTGGACGGCTACGGTGCGGCCAGCTATGCCGCGCTTATCAATGGCGTCTATGCGCATAGCTTGCAGAGCTTCAGCTACTATTTCTCCGACGATTACAATGAGAATGGTACGCGCGTTTACTATTCCGACCGTTATGTGCTGCATGACGGCGACACAGTAGAGCTTGTGCTGCTTCCGCAGCCGAAGATTTCGTCCTATGCGGGCGCACCGAATCCCCTTGCGGAAAACTACACCATGCGCTATATGCAGACGGCACGGTTTGAGCAGGACGGCGTACCCGTCACCGGCACACTGACCGTCAATGAGGGCGAACCGCTGACGCTGCACGTTTCCCGTGCGTATGCGTCCTTGCAAAACTATACGGGCGAGTACAGCGCGTTCTCCGGCGCAGAGCTTTACGTTTCCCCGGAGAACAGCGGCACTACGGCTGCCACCGCGGGCGACGCTGCCGCGCCGAGTCTTGACACCGGCTATCAGACCGATGCAAACGGCGATGTGACCGTCACGCTCTATGGTTCCGGCTGGGTGCATCTGTACGCCGCCGATCTGCGCGACGACAAGGGCTACTTCGGCAACACCGATGTATCCGGCGGCCCGCAGATCGAGGAGCTGCCGAGCATGACAGCTGGTGCTTCCGTGTGGGTCTATGTGAACCCGAAATCCGGCGACGAGCTTGCGTCTGGCCTTGCCGCGCTCAAGCAGGAGCTGGACGACAGCTATCAGGACGTTGACCGTACTCTGTTTACGGAGGCAGAACTGAAGCAGATCGACGATACCTATAACGAAAGCTGCGAGAAGTTTAAGTCGCTCGACAACCTGACCGACGCAAAGAAACTTGTGCGCGAATTTGACGCACTGGTGGCACAGCTTTCCAAGCAGCATCAGGGCAGCGACGCATGGCGCGCAAACAACCTCCGCTATGCGCTGGATATGCTGCCCGACGATCTGAATGACTTCACGCAGGGCTTTGCCGAGCGTTTCAGATGGCTCCAGAGCGAAATGGCGCTTGCAACCGAGCACCAGATCAACCAGATGAGCACGGCGCAGAAAGCAAAGTATGAAAAGCTGAAAGAAGCCTACGGCACGGACGGTTCCACGCTCAAAGAGGCTGTCAATCCGACTGTAACGGTCACGGTTGCGGACGGTGCTGAATATCAGAATGACTTCATCGTTGCCAACAACAGAAGCTATTCCTATGTCAGCGACGAATACGCGAACGGCAATGAGCGCGTCAATATCCCGTCTGCGACCGGCAATCTCCGCAAGGAGGCTGCCCTCGGCGCGTTCGACGCGACCGACTACCGTGTGCAGGAGGGTTCGGAGTATCAGCTTATTATCGCGCGCAAGCTGGACGGCAAGGTAACTGAGTGCGATTACAATGCCAAGGTTGTAAAAATCGAGGTTCTGGACAAGGACACCGGCAAGCCCATCGAGGGTGTCACGACCGGTATCTATAACTACACGGAAGATCGTGGCAGCTCCAGAGCACGATTCTACTACACCCCGGATGGCGGCGGTGCATACGATCAGGGCGAATATGGCATGACCGCAGCGACTGTCCGCTTTACTTGCGTGATGCCGCACAACATTCTCGTCAAGGTCTATCTGGAAAAGGTAGCGACCCCGGACGAGCTGACCGCGGCAAAAACGTCACTCAAAAACGAATTGACAGCTGCCTATCAGACGTACACCAAGTCGGAGTATTCCAACACAAATTGGAATACGCTGGTCAAGGCGTACAACGACGGCATTGCCAACATCGAAAAGGCCGAGGACGTGACCACCGCCACGGATGCAAAGACGGCTGCCCTTGCAGCGATGGCAGCCGTGGTTAAGGACATGGAAGCCGCCTATGGCACTGTGTATGTCACCGTTGAGAACACGACCTTTACACGCGATCTCTGGCCCACAGGCAAAACGTATTGGGATGGTACGCCAATCGACCATTTCCCGGTAGAGTTGGATTCCACATCTACCATGATGAGCTGTGTAGTAGAAGCACTTGATGAGCACGGCTGGAAACAGACCGGTGCGTCCAGCAACTACATCACGTCGATCAACGGTCTGTCCGCTTTTGACGGCGGCTCTCAATCCGGCTGGATGGGAACGCTGAACGATTGGTTCAACAACGAGGGCTTTGGCAACTTCACGGTTGCGAACGGCAAGCTGGGCGACGGTGATGAAATCCGCATCATGTATACCAGAACCGGCTACGGTGCAGACCTCGGCGGCACGTGGGGCGGTGAAGATGCACAGAATACCACCCTAAAGGCACTTGAAGTGACTGGCGGCACGATTTTCCCGGATTTCACGTCCGGCACGATTGGCTCGACAAACGAGTACACCTTGCAGATTGCTGATGAAAAGGCCGAAATCAAAATCACGCCGACCGCCACGAACAAGAATTTCCTTGTAAAGACGTTCCTCAACGAGCAGGTGACCGACAACACCGAGGGTGTCAGCTTCTATAAGCGGACGCAGACCATCCCCGTTGTCGCGGGCGACACCATCTACGTTGGGTGCGGCGTGAAGGGCTGGCCTACCATGAACACGCAAGCCGGCAACACGCAGACTTCGGGCGGAACGTGGTATGTGCTGAAGGTGGTCAATGCACAGGTTGACGATGGCTCCGCGTATGTCATGGGCCTGATCGACAAGTATTGCATCAAAGTAGAAAGCTACAACTATAAGAGCATGGAAAGCGGTCTGAGCATCACCAGAGCGGCCTATGACGCGCTGAGTGAAGATAGCCAGAAGAACGTCACCAACTATCAGAAGCTGCTTGATGCGGAGGCTGGCGTTGCCAGCTTCAAAAAGACCGCCGAGCTGTCCGTAAAGATTGCCGCTCTGCCCTCCGTCTACCGTGCAACGCTGGAAGATGTGGAACAGATCAAATCGGTGCAGGAGACTTATGAATCGCTGACGCAGGAGGAAAAAGACCGTCTGACCGTCAACGAATACAATAAACTCATGGCGCTGATTGAAAAGATCGACGGACTCAATCAGGCTGCGGCGGATAAGGTCATTGCTGACATTGCCGCAATCGGTCCGATTGACGAAATCACGCTGGAAAGCGCAGAGCAGATCCAGAAAGCGCGCGCTGGCTACGATGCACTGAACAAGTACGCACAGTATATTGTCGAGTGTGCTGAACCGGTCAGCTATTACACGCTTCTTGAGGCAGAAGCGAAGCTGAAAGAGCTGCAAGATGCCGCTGCCGAGCAGGAGCGCATCGACAGAGCTGCCGCCGCAGCGGTGGACAACCTGATTGATGCAATCGGAGAAGTCACGCTGAAAAGCAAGCAGGCCATCGAAACGGCCCGCGCCGCTTACGACAACCTGACTCCCACGCAAAAGACGTATGTGACGAAGCTGGATACGCTGACCGCCGCAGAAACCGCGTACAAGGCACTGGTTGACCGGAAAGCCGCTGACGATGTGATAGAAAAGATCAATGAAATCGGCAAAGTCACGCTGGAAAGCAAGACAGCTATCGAAGCTGCCCGCGCTGCGTATAACGCGCTGACACCCGACCAGAAGTCGCTGGTTGAAAACTACAATGTTTTGACCGCCGCAGAAGCAGAGCTTGCACGTCTGGAAGCTGAAGCCAAAGACAAAGCTGACCGCGAGGCTGCCGCGCAGGTGGACGAGATGATCGAGCGCCTGTTCCCCGTCACCCGATACAGTGGCCCGGCTATCCGTATGGCCCGCGCTGCGTATGACGCGCTGACCGAGGATCAAAAGGCACTTGTAACGCGCTACAACGACCTTGTACGGGCAGAAAAGGAATACGCGGCAATTCCGCCGCTCCGTCCCGTCGGCCCGTCGAAGCCGTCGCAGAAGCCTGATACCAGCAAGGATAACCTCCCGTTCACGGATGTGACCTCCGGCAGCTGGTACTATGACGGCGTGAAGTACGTTTGCGACAATGGCCTGATGAACGGCACATCTGCAAACGAGTTTAACCCGAACGCGAACACGACCCGCAGCATGATCGTCACGATTCTGGCGCGTATGGAGGGTGTCAATACCTCCGGCGGTGCAACGTGGTACGCCGCTGGCCGCGAATGGGCGATGGGCGCCGGCATTTCGGATGGTACGAATATGACCGGCAAGATCACCCGCGAACAGCTTGCCGCCATGCTCTACCGCTATGCGAAGCTGAAAGGCTATGATGTGTCTGCATCCGCTGACATTTCCGGCTACACAGACGCTTCCGGCGTTTCCGGCTGGGCGACCGACGCGATGCGCTGGGCTGTCAGTGCTGGCCTTATCAACGGCCGCACCGCAACCACGCTTGCCCCGCAGGGCAACGCGACCCGCGCGGAAGTTGCGTCGATTCTGATGCGTTTCATGCAGAAGTACACGAAGTAACCCGTAGCGCAAGATTCCCCCCTCCAGTTCACACTGGAGGGGGGATTTTTCTGTTCTCTTTGAGCGCGGATTTCATCAAAAATAAGTTTTTTATAGGAAGTTTTTGCGCTTTGCGCGAATTTTCGGAAAAGTGGAGGTTTCATTTTGTAGTTGGTATATAGAAGCACAAATCAGAGGGATATGAAATGACAGAAAACCAAAAGCTGCATAAGCAATACGCCTTTGAGGATTTTATGAAAACTGTCCTCCGAAACAAGGCACGGAACATACATAAAAAATTGGACATTCAGGAGCAGCGGGAAGCCGCAGCATCAAACTTTGACGAGAGCATTTTTGACAGTCTGATAACCGAGGATAGCTATGTACTGGACACAATGACCTCTTTTTCTGTAAAAGAACACGTTTTTGTCGTAACGCCGCATATCGGGAAAGCACTGTCCTATTTGCAGCCCAAGCACAGGGATATTTTACTGTTATCGTACTTTGCTGAATGGAGCGATAGCAAAATTGCACGGTATTTAGGCTTGTCTGTATCCACTGTAAACGACAGACGGATACAAGCATTGCAGAAATTAAAGCAGATCATGGAGTATAGCAAGAATACCGAAACTTTTACTACACCTGTTCAAGCTATCGCAACCGAAAGGGGTGCAGCGCCCATTACATACGCGCCGTGGTACTGGAACAGCTTGTGTTGGAGAATCTGCAAAAGGTAATTTCTTTCGCCCACTTCAATGAAGAAGCCTTTGCGGAGATGCTGATGGATGGGCGCAAGAAAGCACTGGAGGCAAAACAGGCCAGCACGAAACGCACATTGAGCCGACAGGAACGCCGCATTGCGGAGCTTGATACGATCATCCGCAAGCTCTACGAGGACAACGTGTGCGGCAAGTTGACGGACGAGCGTTTTACAAAGCTCTCAGCGGGTTATGAGCAGGAACAGACAGAATTAGCCGCCAGCGTTCAAACGCTGCGCAGTGAGCTTGCAGCGGCGCAGGAGCACACCGGCAATGCGGAGAAGTTTTTGAAACTCGTCCGAAAGTACACCGAGCCAAAAGAATTGACCGCTGTGATGGTGCAGGAGTTTATCGAGAAAATCATTGTCCATGCGCCGGATAAATCTAGCGGACACCGCGTACAACAAATTGACATTCGCTACAACTTCATTGGAGAGATGGAGTTTTCTGCGGAGTACACAAGAAAAACAACAGCATGACACCAAAGCGTCATACCGTTGTGGAAAAATTCAAAAAACATCTTTAACGAGATTCACCCTGCTGGATTGCGATTTTGTTCTTTGCACGTCGGCGCAACGTTGGCTTTTCCCATTGTGCCGCACACACACTCGCTGTCGGGGCAAAAAGCCGCACACAGCGGCGACACGCGGCTCACGGTGGCGAACGGTGCCCGCTGTGGAAGGGTGCAAGGATGCAAACCGTTCAAGGCGTTACCCCCTTACCCTCTTGCTCCGGCAAACGCCAGAGCCATTGGTCGGCGCGGCGCTCCGAAAGAATGCCGAGATTTCGCTTTGCGATTTTCAGCGTCCGCTCTGAAATGCCGAGCTGCTTTGCAAGCGCAAGGACTTCCTCGGCTGGTCTTGGCTGCGTCAGAAACCTGCGCAGCTCGTCTTCCATCTGCATGGTCTTTGTCTGCACCTGCCCTGTGCCGTTCAGGATGTTGTCAACGGTCGCATCGCAGAAGCCCTTCCACTGAAAGCCGTGCTCCGGGTGAAGCTCGAATGCAATGGCTGCGCCCTCCGGTGCAAGGCTGTTCTTGTCCTGCGCGACAATGCGGAGCGTATCGCCGCTTTTCAGCCGCCCGACGATCAAAACGCTTCTGGCTGATGCGCGGAAGTCGATAGAGCCGAGACCGCGATAGCCGGATTTCAAGCCCTGCGCCTTGTTCATGTGTCCGATCAGAATGACGGCGCATTGTGTGCGCTCCGCCATCACGGAAAGCCGTTTGAGTACCGGGCGCACCTCGTTTGCGCGGTGCATATCCACATCGCTTCCGAGATACGCCTGCAGCGGGTCAAGCACGATCAGCTTTGCCGCTGTCCTGCGGATCGCTTCTTCCAGCCTTGCGTCGCAGAGCGTCAGCTCGCGTTTACTCTCGTCGATGACCAGCACGCGCGTGCAGTCTGCGCCTGCGCTCTCTAACCTCGGCTTGATGGTGTCCGCCAGACCGTCCTCGGCGGTCTGGTAGATCACGTTCATCGGCTCCGCTGCCCGTTCGCACTCCGGCAGCGGATCGCCGCGCGTCAGCGCTGCAATGACTGCCAGAATGAAGCTCGTTTTTCCCTCGCCGGGGTCGCCTTGAATGATCGTCAGCTTGCCAAGCGGAATGTAAGGATACCAGAGCCATTGCACCTCCTCCGCGTTGATTTCGCTCATGGAAATCAGTTTTAATGGTGTGTTTCCTGTCAAAAAATCTCCTCCGAATCAAAAAGTAAAGGTGCGTACCACGTTTTTCGCGGCACGCACCTTTCTACTTGTAGTATGGAGATTTTTCTGATACACTCAGAGTAATAGCAGACAAATAAAAATCATTTGCGGACAGGTTTTCAAAGGAGAAACATATGTTTCAGTCCATTACGTTTTATGTTGGAGAAAAAACGCTTGGCATTTACGGAGAAGAATTTCCGCTTGGAGCACTGACAACGGAGGTTTTGAATATCACGCCGGAGGAATATCAAGCGCTTGACAGCCGCTTGCAATCTGCAATGGAAGGTATGGCGCGTTATGAAAAAACACACACGCTGACCGACTGGCATCGGGTCAATGCGCAGATGCTCCTGCTGAATAAAGTGCTCTGCCGCCATCGTATTTTTCGCTTGATTCAGACGGACGCATACATTCTGGCAGAGGCAAAGCAGCTCACAGAAATGCCGATTGCAGAGGGCGATCCACTTGAAATGGATGCGCACGACCACGAGATTTTGAGTCAGATCTGTGCATATGAAGACTACTTGGAAAATCCGAAGAAATACGGCAGAATCAAAAATCCGGAGGAATTGAGTGAGGCGCAGCGGGAATGGTATTTGAACTTGTATCCACCAATTCCGCCAAAGCCGGAGGCGAAAACCCCGGCGCTGCTGATCGCACCTGTGCCGCTGGATTTGAAGTGGCAGCTCTATAAAGCATACTGCATGAACTATGCGCAGGTGCTTAAAGATGTCGCTTCCGTCTGTCAGACGCTGCGCGCATTTATTCGGGAGGCGCTTTCCAGACTTGAACATCTGTCGCCGAATCAATATATCGCGGCTCTAAACGGATTTCTCTTTCCTGAATTTCGGCACAAGTGGATCGCCAATCCGATAGAAGGCAGCGGCAATTATACGCTCTTTGATGATGTCAGAATCCATCTCGTGCCGCGGGAAACAGCACCGGATTCGGGGCAATTCAGGGTTTTTGAATACTACGAAACAGAGCATTTGCAAACGCTTTTGAAGCTGGATTTCTATAAAGGACTGGAAGCCGGACATCTGATTCGGAAGTGTGAACTATGCGGCAGGCTCTTTCTGCTGCAAAAGGGCTATCATACAAAATACTGCGATTCCCCAAATCCGGATAACCCGCGCTATTCCTGTGCGCAGCTCGGTTACCGGACGCGCGGCGTCAAAGAAAC